>OLSB01002538.1_pt1 | contig 14933 bp, 16 predicted proteins | sample 1672071 | NCBI WGS metagenome assembly OLSB01 (sample SAMEA3136642, study PRJEB25190) | human gut metagenome | biome: human gut; feature: human-associated habitat; material: faeces | place: Austria | collected 2013 | reverse complement strand
CTTAATAAAAAATAAAACCCATAAACTTACAGTCATCATGGCAGGTGATACTCTTGTTACTCAAAATACCTTAGATGATGCGTACAACGAAAAAACAAATACATATAATTTCAAACCAATGTTTAAAAGAATAAAAAACTATATAAAAAATTATGATATAAAATATTATAACCAAGAAACTTCCATAAGTGGCAGTCAATTTGCTTATTTAGGTTATGATTGCTATAACACCCCAAGTGAATTTGGACTAGATATGATAGACACCGGTTTCAACATGATAAGCCTTGCCAATAACCATACCTTTGATGGAGAACTAGGCGTAGTAAATGGTCATAGATATTGCTATAAAAGTGAACTTGGCGCCTCCAATTCAGTAAAATTTTGGAATAAACAAAAAGATGTCTATACATCAGGAAGTTACCTTAACCAAAAAGATAGAGATAATATTGTTATAAAAAAGAAAAATGGTATTACCTATACACTTTTAAGTTACACCTACGGACTAAATATACCTGAAGGTTACGAAGAATCACCTTATTTAGTCAATATCTACAGTGATGAACAAGCAAAAAAAGATATAGAAAAAGTAAGAAATAAAGTTGATGTAATATTTGTATCAATGCACTGGGGTGAAGGTAATGAGTTAGGTATTACCTCAAACGAAGAACAAAAAAGACAAGCTAAATACTTAGCTTCTCTAGGGGTTGATGTAGTAATAGGTCATCATCCTTATGGAATACAACAAATAGAAAAAATAAATAATACTTTAGTATTCTATTCACTTGGTAGAATTATTTCTTCCAAAACATATGAATATGGAGACTATTTATACGTAATAGGACTCCTAAGTGAACTAACTATTACTAAAAAAAACAATAAAATCAAAATAGAAAACACCAACAACGAACTAATCTATAACTATTATGATGAAAACTATAAAAACAATGAAATCATACCATTTAGTGAAATGAACACAAATTATAACAAAGACTATATTAGACTATATGAAAAATACAGTAAAATAGTTAGATTATATGATAACAATATTGTTATAAATGATATTAATTAACTAAAAAGAAGAAGAGAACTTATTCGTTTTCTTCTTCTTCTTCTTCTTCTAAATCTTGTTCCATGTCATAATCAGCATCTTCTAAAGCACTTTCCTCTTTAGTAACATCATTTACATCTATTTCATGGCATTTACATTTAGAATCATTATTTTTCTTTTTCATTCTATCACCATTTATAATTATGGCCATTTTTTTTAAATATATACATTTTTATCTTTTCTTTTTTTTAAAAAAAATGTATAATTAAGGAAAGAATTAGGAGTGATATTTTGAGCAAAATAGTAAAAATACCAAATATAAAAAAAAGTACAAGTAATAAAAGAATAGTAGAATATACAAAACCTCAAGTAATATATATACCACTTGAAAGTAAAAATGGTGTCAAATATACTCATTTAGTTAAAGAAGGAGATTATGTTTATAAAGGTAGTGTTATTGCTATTAATAAAAGTATTAATTTTCCAATACATTCCTCAGTATCAGGTTATGTTGTTTCAGGTAGTAAAAAAATAATTAACAATGGAAACAAAATCAAATGCATTGTTATCGAAAACGACTTTAAAGAAAAATACGAAGATAGAAGAGGCTACAAAAAAGATATTAGTAATTATTCTAAAGAAGAATTTTTAGAAATGCTAAGAACTCATGGTATAACAGGACTAGGAGGTAGTGATTTTCCAACATTCATTAAATATAAAATATGTGATAATTATAAATGTCTACTAGTAAATGGTGTCGAATGCGAACCATTTGTGACTGCTGATTATGCTTTAATGAAAGAAAAAACCGATGAAATATTAGAAAGCATCGATGCCATCTTAGAAATAATGAATATTAAAGAAGCCTATATTGCCATCAACGAAGAATACACTGATGTAATTAATATTTTCAATAAACATTTAGGAACATATCCTAATATTAAATTATCTTTAGTTAGAAATGGTTATCCAAATGGTTGGGAAAGAAATACAATAGATGAAGTCTTTGGTCTAAAATATAGAAAATATCCTACTGAAGTTGGTATTTTAGTTAGTAATGTATCTACCATTTATGCTATTTATGAAATGTTAAAATATAATAGACCACTAACCGAAAGAGTAATTACCATAACAGGACCATTAATTAAAACACCATCCAATGTTAAAGTAAAAATTGGAGCATCAATAAATGAAATGATAGACAATATTGGGGGATATAAAAAATTAAATAAGCCTTTACTAATTGCTGGAGGACCAATGATGGGGACAAGCATTCCCACTGATGAATTAATTGTTACCAAAGATTTAAACTGTGTCATTGTCATGGAAGACAACTTTGCTAAACCAACCGAATGTATCTCATGTGGTAAATGTGCTAGTGTTTGTCCAGCAAACTTAATACCAATCTTAATCAAACAAAATATAAATGATATAAGCACCCTAAAAAAATTAAAATGCACTGAATGCATCGAATGTGGCCTATGTTCTTATATTTGCCCAGCTAAAATAGAACTAAGAGAATATGTCAAAGAAGCCAAAAACAAACTTAGAACGGAGGCAAAATAATGAAATTTCAAGAAAGAACAGGTAACTATTTAAAAAGTAATAACACCACTAGCAAGATAATGAATAATTTTATTATTGCCTTAATACCTATTATAATATATAGTTTCTATAAAAATGGTATTATGGCATGTAAAAACAATTTTAGTATCTACACCTTATTTAAACCACTGATTATGTTAATCGTATCGATTATTACTTCTTGTTTAACAGAATATATTTGGTTTAGAATAAAAGAAAAAAATAAAAATATTAAGTATTTAATAAAAAATAGCCATGGTATTATCCCTGCGATAATGCTTACATTAATATTACCAATAAACACTCCAATTACAGCACTCATATTTGGTAGTATCTTTGCAACATTTATTGGTAAACTAATTTATGGAGGAATAGGTAAAAACATCTTTAATCCTGCCTTAATAGGAAGACTATTCATTATCACTGCATATTCATCCTTAATCATGAATGCCGGTGGCTACTTAAATGACTATGAAAAAACAATAGATGCCATCAGTGGAGCAACACCTTTAACTAATTTTGATAATTTAAAATATTTAGGAACCTATGATACTGTAGTTAAACCTTACGGAGGCTTATTAAACTTTTTTATCGGTAACATTCCTGGATCAATAGGTGAAACAAGTGCCTTATTATGCATTATTGGTTTTATTTATCTAATAGTAAAAAAATCAGTGAAATGGAGAATCCCAATATATTATATCCTAACTGTCTTTACTATGACCACCATTATTGGCTTACTTAATGGAGTGGGTCTATGGTATCCAATGTTTCAAATATTAAGTGGTGGTTTATTCTTTGGGGCCATCTTCATGGCGACGGATCCTGTTACTAGTCCAATAACAGACTTTGGACAAAAAATATATGGATTATTATTGGGACTTTTAACAGTAACATTAAGATTTTTAACACCATTTCCTGAAGGGGTATTAACTTCAATTCTAGTAATGAACTTATTTGTGCCAATTATTAATAAAATATCTATTAATGTAAGATTTTCTAAAATGCTTAGATCATTATATACAATTATTATCTTAACTATAATATTTGTAATGTCTATGATAATTTCTGCAAACGTAAAAAAAATAAACAACGTAGTAGAAGATAAAACTAATTTACAAGTGATGAATAAAGAAATAAGCAAAGATAGTACTATTTATGAAGTAAAACATAAAGGTTTTATGAGTCCTGATTCTATTCATGCTAAAATTACTATCAAAAATAACAAAGTAACAAATATAGAAATACTGGATACATTAGATCATTACTATGATAGTATGATTAAAAATACTAATTACTTAGATAAATTAATTGATAATCAAAATAACTTAGATAGTGTAGATGCTGTCAGTGGGGCTACTTATACTTCTAAATATTTAAAAGAAATGCTAAAAGATACATTAAAGTATCACAAAGGATAAGATAACATGAAAAAAGAAAATATAAAATCAATTTTAGTATTAACAATACTAGCCTTCATCTGCTCATTAATACTATACATAGTATCATAAAAGACAAAAAGAATAGGAGTAAAAACAAATGAAAAAAATATTAAAAGAAGGACCTATATTTGGCTTAATGCTAGGACTATGTTCCTCCCTAGCCATAACCACAACCTTAGAAAATGGTATTATTATGGGTTTAAGTGTTACCTTAATTTTAGTCTTATCTAATATGATAATATCTCTACTTAGAAATATAATTTCTAAAACCATTATGATTCCAGCATATATATTAATTATTTCCACTCTAGTAACAACATTAGATATAATTTTAAAAAAATATTTACCAAGTATTTCTTCTAGTTTTGGAATATATATATCTTTAATAATTGTTAACTGTATTGTTTTGGGAAGAGCCATAAACTATGCTTCAAAAAATAAAGTATTACCGAGTATAATTGATGGCTTCAAAATGGGTTCATCTTATACGTTATCCTTAATGTTAATTAGTTTTATTAGAGAAGTATTTGGAACAGGTACAATTACCATAATAGACAAACTAAGTAGTGTATTAGGCTTCAAACTAATAATCAAATTACCTAATATATTATTATTTAATAACCCTATATTTGTATCTCCTGCAGGAGCATTCTTAATATTAGGATTGCTCATAGCATTTTTAAATAGAGGTGGTAATAATGAAATTAATTAGTATATTCTTAAGTGCATTCCTAGTAGAAAATGTAGTTTTAACTAAATTCTTAGGATTATGTCCCTTTCTAGGAACATCCAATACTAAAAAGAATGCAATTTCGATGGGATTATCCGTAACAATGGTGACAGTGCTATCTAGTATTATTACATATCTAATCTATTACTTAATATTAGAACCAACTAACTCTACATACTTAACTAATATTATGTTTATCTTTGTGATAGCCTCGAATGTCCAAATATTAGAAATAATAATAAAGAAAAAAAACGAAAAATTATATAATAATCTTGGTATATACTTGCCCCTTATTACTACTAACTGTGCAGTATTAGGAATAAATTTATTAAACATTAGTAATAATTACAACTTATTAGAAACACTTATTTATAGTTTAGGCAGTAGTTTAGGATTTACTTTTATCTTATATTTATTTTCTACAATTAGAGAAGAATTAGATAAAAATGAAATAAATAATAATTATAAAGGAGTACCTCTTGACCTAATAACAATTGCTATTATGGCTATGTTATTTGCAAGATTTACTATAAGATGATTGGTTTTATATTGCTTATTTTGTTAATTATATTAACTATGTATTTATATAAGATAAATAATAAAAATAATAAATGTGATTTAGATTGTAAGAATTGTAGGTGTTTAAAAAAATGATAGGCGTTATTATATTTACTATTATTGCTTTTATAATAAGTATTATATTAGTAAATGTATCTAATAAAGTAGATAAAAAGATAGATAAAAAAGAAGAAATATTTAATTTGCTTCCTCATTATAATTGTGGTGTTTGTGGTTTTATTAATTGTGATAATATGGCTTTAAAAATACTTGAAAACAAAGATAATGTTTTAAAGTGTAAGCCTATGAAAAATAAAGAAGAAGTAATAAATAAAATTAATGATATATTAAAATGAATTTTATATATAAAAATTAAGATTATAGATGAAAATAGTTACTTTTTTTCTATAATCTTATCAACAATTCCATAATTTAAAGCTTCATTTGAAGTCATAAAATTATCCCTTTCAGTGTCGTTTGCTATTTGTTTTAAACTTTTTCCTGTTTTCTTTGCTAATATAGTATTCAAACGTTCTTTTAATCTTATTATTCTATCCGCGGCGATTTTAATATCAGTAGCTTGACCTTGAGCCCCACCTAAGGGTTGATGGATCATAACTTCACTGTTAGGAAGAATATATCTTTTACCTCTTGTACCACAAGCTAGAATGAATGCAGCCATCGAAGCAGATATCCCAATACATATAGTAGATACATCACTTTTAATATAATTCATCGTATCATAAATTGCCATTCCGGAAGTAATAGAACCACCTGGAGAATTAATATAAATAGAAATATCTTCATTATTCAAACTATCTAAATAAAGTAATTGAGCAACAATACTATTTGAAGTGTTATCATCAATTTCACCATTTAGAATAATAATTCTATCTTTAAGTAATCTCGAATATATATCATAACTTCTTTCACCCAAATTACTTTTTTCAATAACTACTGGAACTAGATTCATATTATCACCAATATTATTTTAAGTAAAAAAATACTAAAATATGTATAAATGTGAATGACAAAATAAAACATATTTGCTATAATATAAATATAAGAATAGAGGGATAAAAATGGATACAATAACAATAACTTTTGAAGATGGCACAAAAAAAGAATATATTAAAGGAGTTAAATTAAAAGAAATAATTGAAGATGTTAAAGATAACTATAATTATGATATCTTAATAGGCAAGTTTAAAAATCAATTAGTATCTTATAATGATTTTTTAATTAAAAGTGGGACTTTATATTTATATGATATTAATTCTAAAATAGGAAACAGAGTATATGAAAAAGGGCTAATTAATTTATTTATATCATCTTCAATTGATGTTCTTGGTAAAGATACAGTAGTTAGTGTTAAACACTCACTTGATAAAGGAATATTTTGTGAAATAAATAAACCAATAAACAAAGATATTATAAATAAAATAAAAGAAGTTATGATCGATAAAGTTAATCGAGCAATACCTTTTGTTAAAATTGAAACCTCAAGGCTTGAAGCAATAGAATATTTTAAAAGAATAAAAAGGTTGGATAAAGCAAAAACATTATTTTATAATACATCGTCATTCATAACTTTATATAAGTTTGATGGTATGTACAACTATGTTATTGGTGAATTACCATATGATACATCAGTACTTAAATACTTTGATTTAACGTTACTAGAAAATGGAGTAGTATTAAGATTTCCATTTATATATGATGAGATAGAAATAACCAAATACATACATCATGAAAAATATTTTAAAAGTGTCTTAGAATATAGTGAGTGGGCTAAAGTATTACATATTAATAATGTAGGTGAATTAAATGAATATGTTATCAATAATAAAGTGGGAGAACTAATTCATTTGTCGGAGATTATGCAAGATTATAAATTATTATCTATTGCTGAAAGAATTGCTTTAAACAATAATAATATTAAGTTTGTATTAATTTCAGGTCCTTCTTCTTCCGGAAAAACTACAACCTCAAAAAAACTTAGTTTATATTTAAAGACATTAGGCTTAAATCCTATCCAATTATCATTAGACGATTATTTCTTAAATAGGGATGAAACTCCTATATTAGAAAATGGAAAACCTGATTATGAGAGCATTAATGCAATAGATATCAAATTGTTTAATAATCATTTAACTAAATTGCTAAAAGGTGAAAAAGTTGATACGCCAATATTTGATTTTTCGCTAGGTAAGAAAGTGTTTAAAAAAACAATTAAAATGAATAGTAATGATATTTTAATAATAGAAGGTTTACATGCTTTAAATGAAGAATTAACAAGCGGAATACCTAAAAAAAATAAATTTAAGATATATATTAGTCCTTTAACGTTTTTAAATATAGATAATGATAATCGTATTAATATGACAGATATTAGATTATTAAGAAGAATCGTTAGAGATAATAGATTAAGAGGATATAATCCTAGTCATACTTTAAATAATTGGAGTGAGGTAAGAAAAGGAGAAGTTAAATATGTATTTCCTTATCAAGATGATGCAGATGTAATTTTTAACACTTCTTATGCCTATGAACTTGGAGTTTTAAAAACTTATGTAGAACCACTTCTTTATTCTGTTTTAGAAGATGATCCTGAGTATTTAACTGCGACTAGATTATTAGAGATACTTAAGTTTGTACTACCTATTCCAAGTGAAGAAATACCTAAAACTTCTATTATAAGAGAATTTATTGGAGGAAGTTATTTTGATAAATAACTTCTTTTTATTATAAAATTTAAAACTTGCTTAAATAAAAAATTAAATTCTATGTTGAAACTATAGTATCTGAAGCAGATGTCTTAGCATATTATGTATGAATACCGAGATATAAATATCAATTATTTAATGCATGGAACAAATAGATGTAGTATTTGAAAATGGGAAGTACTGTAGGAATAGTAAGTTGTACATATGATACAAGTAGTAACGAAACATGTACAAATAAAAGTAATGATAATTATTATCACATTGACTATGGTGATAACCACGACGACTATGGTTTCGTGTCGTACTTTCAACTACTGGAGAATAAATATTAAACAAAATATTTATCAATAAATATGGTTTCTATCTAGACTTCTTTGTAACAAAATAACTCTAAAAAATTAAAACTACATAGCAAACAACCAATAAATTTAACGATTTATTAGTTTTTTCTATTTTAAAATAAATAATTTTGTTATATAATGTATATATAAAAAGATGTTAGGTGATTATTATGTTTACAAATGAATATGGTACAGTAACAATAGATGATTTAATTAATAAAGTAAGAACATATATTGATAATGAAGAAGATATTGAATTAATCAAAAAAGCATATAACTATGCTAGTTGCAAACATTTTGGACAGAAAAGAATTACAGGTGATGATTATATAATACATCCATTAAATGTAGCTTTAATTCTTACCGATAACAATGCTGATACTTATACAATATGTGCAGGACTATTACATGATGTTTTGGAAGACTCTGATGCTACATATGAAGAAATGGAAGAATTATTTGGTAAAGAAATAACATCACTAGTAGATGGTGTTACCAAAATAAATAAAATTAGTTTTAATAGTATAAGTGAGCAAATGGCGGCTAATCAAAGAAAAATCTTAGTAGGTTTATCTAATGATGTAAGAGTTATTATTATTAAATTAGCAGATCGCTTACATAATATGAGAACTCTTTATGTTTTACCTGAGGAAAAGCAAAAAAGAAAAGCCAAAGAAACCTTAGAAATATTAACTCCTGTAGCTCATAGATTAGGTATTTATAAACTAAAAAGCGAACTAGAAGATTTATCTTTAAGATACCTAAAACCTGATGCTTACTATGATGTTGTAGAAAAACTTAATTTAAAGAAAACCGAACGTGATGAGTCCGTAAGCAAAATGATGCAAGAAGTGTCTACATTATTAAATGAACATAAAATTAATCATGAAATAAAAGGAAGAAGTAAAAGTATTTATAGCATCTATCAAAAGCTTAATAAAGGCAAAAAATTTAATGATATATATGATTTATTAGCCCTTAGAGTATTGGTTAATACTGAACAAGAATGTTATTTAGCACTTGGACTTATTCATTCTAAATATAAACCCGTACCAAAAAGATTTAAAGATTATATAGCCATGCCTAAAACTAATTTATATCAGTCATTACATACTACAATATTTGGTATAGATGGAGAATTATTCGAAATACAAATTAGAACTTATGAAATGAATAAAATAGCCGAATATGGCATAGCATCACACTGGTCATATAAAGAACATACTGATGGAAAGAAAAAAGATGCTATGGAACAAAAACTACAAATATTTAGAAGTATTATTGAATTAAATGATGAAGCTACAAGTAGTGAAGAATTTATAAATGATGTAAGACATGATGTTCTAACCAATGATTCCATATTCGTATATACGCCTAAAGGAGATGTAATCGAACTACCGAAAAATTCTACACCAGTAGATTTTGCTTATAAAGTTCATAGTGAAGTTGGAAATAAAATGGTCGGGGCTATTGTAAATGATAACATAGTACCTTTAGGTTACAAGTTAAAAACTGGCGACATAATTAAAATCAATACTCATAATGGCTCAAGAGGACCGAATAAAGACTGGTTAAATTTTGTCGTAACTGCACAAGCAAGAAATAGAATCAAATCATTTTACAGTAAACTAGAAAAAGTTGATTTAATCGAAAAAGGTAGTGATACTTTAGAAAAAGAAATAAGAAAAAATGGTTATAGTATTAATGATATACTATCTAATCAAAATATTGATATCATCTTAAGAGAACTAGGTTTAGTTGATATGGACGAAGTTTATTATGGAATTGCTTCCAATAAATATACTGCTAATTCTATTATTAAAATTATAAAAAAAGATGAAGAAGAAAAAGAAGAAGATATCATTAAAACAAGTAACCAAAAAATGATTATAAAAAATGATGTTATCGTAGATGATATTCCTTCTATAAAAGTAAGTCTAAGTAATTGTTGCAAGCCAATACCAGGAGATAACATAATTGGTTATATTACCAAAGGTAATGGAGTTACCGTTCATCGTTCTAATTGCAAAAACATATCTTCTAGTGAAGAAAGACTTATCAATGTCAAATGGAACAACATTGAAGGTAAAAAATATCCAGCGGATATAATAATATATACAAAAGATAATGATTCTCTTTTAGATGTTGTAACCAAAGCTCAAACAAGTAATATTCAAATAAGCAGTGTCTCTACTATAAATAACAGTGATAATAAAATATATTTCATAACAGTTTTAGTATCATCACTAGAAGTATTAAATAAATACATGAATGATTTACTTAGTATAAGTTATATTGATAGAGTAGAAAGGTTAGTGAATTAATGAAAGTAGTAATTCAAAGAAGTAATGAAGCAAGTGTCAAAGTAAAAGATAAGATTGTTGGTAAAATCGATAAAGGATTAGTGGTTTTAGTAGGTTTTACATATGGTGATACAATTAAAGAAATAAAATATTTAGCAAATAAAATTGTGAACTTAAGAATATTTGATGATGAAAATGGAATTATGAATAAAAGCATAAAAGATGTAGGAGGAAGCATCTTAAGTGTTTCTCAGTTTACATTATATGCAGATGCTAGCAAAGGAAATAGGCCAAGTTATATAAATGCTTTAAAAGAAAGTGAAGCAAGAATCCTCAATGACATATTTAACGATGAATTAAAAAAATTGGGAATAAAAGTAGAAACGGGCATCTTTCGAGAAGATATGATAGTAAGTATAACTAACATTGGACCAACGACGATAATTATAGAAAAGAAAGGTGATAAAAATGAATAAAAACAAAATAAATTTTAGGTTAGTTAATTTCACAATATTAATCTTTGCAATATTCTTAATCTATTCTGTAAAAGGCTTATGGATGGGGGCAATAGATAAAATATTAGCCATCCTATTTCCATTTTTAATATCATTTGCTATTGCTTATGCTTTATACCCGTTTTTAAAAAAATTAATGGGAAAAGGATTACCAAAATGGTTATCGGTCTTAATTGTTAGCTTATTATCATTTGGTTTATTTATCTTATTAATAATCCTAGTAATACCACTTTTATATGAACAAACCTTATTATTTATTAGTAATTTCTCGACATTCTTAACAGATTTATCTTCTAAATATGAAGTTAACTTTGGTGAGTTACAATCCACATTATCAGAATTTTCAACTAATCTTATAAAAGAGTTTGGTAATAGTGTTTCAGCTGGGGCTATGGGAATTATTAATGCATCATTTAGTTTTTTTGCATCCTTTGTAGTCATAATCTTTGTATCCATTTATATCTTAATTGACATGGATAAAATTAGAAACGCAGTCAAGAATTATTTAAAACAAAAAAAGAAAAAAACATATAACTATGTTAAATTATTAGATAAAGAGATAACCAATTATTTTGCTGGAATGGGAAAAAATATGTTGTATCAATTAATTGAATATACTTCAGTATTCTTTCTAATAGGACACCCCAACTATTTACTACTTGGAGTATTAAGTGCAGTGACTAATTTAATACCTTATTTTGGAGGCTTTATAATAAATATTCTTGCTTTAATAATAGCATCAGTAATAAGTACAAAACTAACTATCTTAACCTTAATAGTATGTTTAATATGTCCTCAGTTAGATAGTTATGTTATTGCACCAAGAGTATATGGCAAAACAAATAACATTCATCCTTTAGTAAATATCTTTGCTGTTTTTGCTGGTGGTATTTTATGGGGATTCTTTGGAATCTTAATAGCCTTACCAGTAACTATTATTATCATGACAACATTTAAATATTTTAGAAAAGATATTGGAAATAGAATCGATGATTTAAAGGAAAGAGTGTAATTATGAAAGTACTTTTATACACAGAAAGGGAAAAGGTTGTAGGTAAAAGTGGATTAGGTAAAGCTATTAAACATCAAATAAAAGCCCTTGAAATAAATGGCATTGATTATACTACAAATATTCATGATGACTATGATATTTTACATATCAATACCTACTTTCCTAAATCATATGAGTTTGCTAAAAGAGCAAAAAAAATGGGTAAAAAAATAGTTTATCATGCTCATAGTACTGAAGAAGATTTTAAAAATAGTTTCAAATTCAGTAATCAAATTTCACCATTATTTAAAAAATGGATTATTAAATGTTATAATCTAGGAGATGTTATTATAACTCCAACCGAATATTCTAAAAAATTATTAGAAAATTATGGAATAAAAAAAGAAATTTTTGCTATTTCCAATGGCATAGAACTGGATAAATTTAAACATGACAAAAGTAAAGGAATTATATTTAGAGAAAAATATGGATATACTAAAGAAGATAAAGTCATCATAGGAATAGGTCTTTATTTAGAAAGAAAAGGCATCTTAGATTTTGTTAAACTAGCTAAAATGTTACCTCAATATAAATTCATTTGGTTTGGATATAGTCCTCTAAGTGCATCTCCGTCTGAAATAAAAAAAGCGGTAACTACCAAACTAGATAATTTAATATTTGCCGGTTATGTTGAACCAGAAATGATTAACTGTGCTATGAATGGTTGTGATTTATATTTATTTCCTACTTTAGAAGAAACGGAAGGCATCCCTATAATTGAAGCATGTGCTTGCCAAACCAAAGCCCTAATTAGAGATATTCCTGTCTTTGATGGTTGGCTTACAGATTCGGTTAATGTTTATAAAGCTAAAAACATTGAAGAATTTAAAGATAAAATAATTAAAATAGTAGAAGGGGAACTTCCTGATTTAACAAAAAATGCATATAAAGTTGCAGTAGATAGAGATATAAAAAATATTGGTATAAAACTAAAAGAAGTTTATACCTATGTTATGGAGGGTAAAAATGAAAAAGTTAAATAAAATATTATTAATATTAATAACTATGTTATCATTTAACATAATTGTTAGTGCCGATGTTGAAGTATTAGATGATAATAGTATCAATTCAAATGATACAGAAATAAAAAATAAATTTAATTATACAAATGAAGATAAAGAATTAGTAAATGAAGTGAATGGAAGCAGTTTAGTCTTAGGTAACAACATCATAGATAATATGGTGATACATGGTATTAATGTTATTTTAGGTAATCAAATCGAAGCAAATGGGCTAAGTGATTATCAAATAATCTTAGGTAATAACATTGATATCAATGGAGAAGTAACAAACGATTCTTTAATTTTAGGTAATAATATTACTATAAATAAAGATGCTAAGTTTGGACGTGATGTATTTATTTTTGCAAATAATGTTAAAATACAAGGTAGTATTAATCGTGATATTACCGTATATGCATCAAGTATTGAACTAAAAGAAGGCAAAATACTTGGTGATGCTAAATTAATAAGTGAAACTATAAAATTAAAAAATTCTACCATAGAAGGTACCTTAAAATATAATGAAAATGCTAAAATAAATAACATTCTAAATAACATTAATGTAGAAATAATTAAAGAAAATACAAAAGAATTAAAACTAATAGATATTATATTTAAATATATATGGGGTTTATTTAATAAACTATTTACTCTATTAATAATGGTTTTCTTAATTCCTAAGGTTTTAAAGAAAATAACAAAAAATTATATTAATAAAGATAGTATTATCAAAAGTGTTGGCATTGGTCTAATTAGTACAATTATCATTCCTATCGTGCTATTATTATTAATGTTTTCTACAATATCAATATCTGTATCATTTATTGGTATAATGCTTTATGTAATATTTATCATGATATCAACAGTAATCTCAGCTTTTGTTCTAGGCAATATCTTATGGGATAAATATATTAAAAGAAATGCTAATATGTATACTAAAGGATTACTTGGAGTAGTAACATACTATATAGTTTCTTTAATACCTTATATAGGTGGTTTCGTAACATATATCTTTGTAATATATGGATTTGGTATACTATTAGGATTAACATTAGACACAAGAAAAAACTAAAGAATAAGAGATATAATTTGATATGAACCCCGTTTCTTGGACATAAGAAGCGAGGTTTTTATATGACTAAAATAAGTTATGAAGATAAAGTAAATATTTATACTAGAATAAAAAATGGAGAGTCACCACAAAAAATATCAAAAGAATATTCAATGAGATATGATAAAATACGGTATTTAATTAGATTGGTCGATATACACGGATTTGAAATATTAGGAACTGCAAAAAATAAAAATATAAAAATTATGAAAAAACATCAATAAAAAAGAAACTAAAATTATTTTACTTGGAATAAATTGTTTATCAATTTCGTTGACTAGATAACTTATATATGCTATTATAATTGACAAATGAGGGATATTATGAATAATATTATATTAAATGATAACGAAAAGGAAGAAGAAAAAGAATTACTTATTAAATTAAAAAAAGAACTAGATTATTTATCTGATTATAATAATTTTAAAAAAATAAATAAAAACATTAAAATAAAAAGATTAATTACTAAAATACTTAGTATAATTAAATATAATCTTCCTTATGAAATATCATTTATATTATT
>OLSB01002536.1_pt1 | contig 14937 bp, 13 predicted proteins | sample 1672071 | NCBI WGS metagenome assembly OLSB01 (sample SAMEA3136642, study PRJEB25190) | human gut metagenome | biome: human gut; feature: human-associated habitat; material: faeces | place: Austria | collected 2013 | reverse complement strand
CTTTACCGCGACAATGAGATCCTCATTTTCGACGAGCCGACGGCGGTGCTGACGCCGCAGGAGATCGAGGAGCTCATGCAGATCATGCGCAATCTTTCCGCGGAGGGGAAGAGCATTCTCTTCATCTCGCACAAGCTTGCGGAGATTATGGCCGTGGCCGACCGCTGCACCGTGCTGCGCAAGGGAAAGTGCATCGGCACCGTGGAAACGAAGGACACCACGATGGAACAGCTCAGCGCCATGATGGTTGGACGCAATGTCAATTTCCATGTGGAAAAGGGCGAACAGCACCTCGGCGAAGAGGTGCTGCGGGTCGAAAACGTTACGGTCGCCTCCAAGCTGCATAAAACCGACGCTGTCAAAAACGTGAGCTTTTCCGTCCGCGCGGGCGAGATCGTCTGCATCGCCGGCATTGACGGCAACGGCCAGACCGAACTCGTCTACGGCATCACCGGTCTGGAGCCGGTCAAGTCCGGAAAGATCGCGCTCTGCGGCAAGGACATCACCAAGGCGTCCATCCGCAAGCGCAGCACCTCCGGCATGAGCCACATCCCCGAGGACCGGCACAAGCACGGTCTCGTGCTGGACTACACGCTGGAGTACAATATGATCCTGCAGCGCTACTTTGAGCCGGAATTCACCGACAAGGCGGGCTTCCTGCGCCGGAAGAACATCCGCGCCTACTCCGACCGGCTCATCGAGCAGTACGACGTACGCTCCGGTCAGGGCTCGGCCACGATCGCGCGCAGCATGTCCGGCGGCAACCAGCAGAAGGCAATCGTTGCGCGCGAGATCGACAAGGATCCCGAGCTTCTCGTCGCGGTGCAGCCGACGCGCGGACTCGACGTCGGCGCGATCGAGTACATCCACAAGCAGCTCGTCGCGCAGCGCGACGAGGGAAAGGCAGTTCTGCTCGTCTCGCTGGAGCTTGACGAGGTCATGGATGTGCCGGACCGCATTCTTGTCATGCACGCCGGGGAGATCGTCGGCGAGCTTGACCCGAAGAAGACGACGCAGGAAGAGCTCGGCCTGTACATGGCGGGCGCGAAGAGAGACGAGGTGAAGGTATGAAAAAGCACAGCATCCTCAAAAATGACGGTGTGCAGTCGCTCATCGCCTCACTGATCTGCATTGTTCTCGGTCTGCTGATCGGGTACATCGTGCTTTTGTTCATCAATCCCGACGGCGCGTGGGATGCGATCGTGACCGTCGTCAAAAACTTCTTTACGTATAAAAAGACGTCGAGCCAGCTCAAGTACTTCGGCAACACGCTGGTAAAAACCGCGCCGCTGCTCATGTGCTCGCTTTCGATCATCTTTGCCTACAAGGTCGGCCTTTTCAACATCGGCACGGCGGGACAGTACTGCGCGGGCATCGCGCTGAGTCTGTATGCCGCGCTCGGCTGGGGCTGGAGCTGGCTGCCGTGCATGCTGCTGGCCATGGCCGGCGGCGCGCTGCTCGGCACGATCAGCGGCCTGCTCAAGAGCTACTGCAACGTCAACGAGGTCATCTCCGGCATCATGCTCAACTGGATCACGCTGTATCTGACGAACATGCTGCTCACCAATGTGAAGGAGGGGACAAGCCCATACACGATCGTGCTCGCCCACGCCAATGCGGCAGCCGTCCTGCCGAACCTGGGCATGAGCGCGTTCTTCAACAAAAACCAGTACGTCGGTCTGGCGATCCCGCTCTCGATCCTTATCGCCGTTATCGTCAAGATCGTGCTCGACAAGACGAAATTCGGCTATGAGCTGAAGGCGACCGGCAACAACCGCAACGCCGCAAAGTACTGCGGCATGGCGGAAAAGCGCAACATCATCCTGACGCTTGCCATCTCCGGCGCGATCGCCGGCATGGGCGCGGCGATGCTGTATCTCACGGGCTACGAACAGTGGCAGTGCAGCACGTCCTCCGTCCCCGCGATGGGCTTTAACGGCATCGCCGCGGCGTTCCTCGGCGGTCTGAGCCCCATCGGTGCGATCCTCTCGTCGTTCTTTATCCAGCACATCACGATCGGCGGCGCGTATGTGGATAAATCCCTCTACTGCGCGCAGATATCCGATCTGATCGCCGCGATCATCATCTATCTCTGCGGATTTGTTCTTTTCATGAAACAGTTTATGAATGCCCGCATCGCCAGGCGCGAGGAAAAAGCGGCGAAACAGACGGCAGCGGCGGCGGAAGGAGGCGCGAAGCAATGACACTTCTCATTCAGTACACACTGATCTTTGCCTCGGTCCTGATCCTCGTGGCGCTCGGCGGATGCTTCTCCGAGCACTCCGGCGTTATCAACCTCGGTCTGGAGGGCATCATGATCATGGGCGCGCTCGGCGGCGCGCTGGTCATGCGGTTTCTTCCGGCCTCCACTCCGGCGTTCGGCCTGATCCTGCTGATCCTGCTGGCGGCGGCGGCGTTCGGCCTTGTGTATTCCAGCCTTCTGGCCGTGGCGTGCGTCAACTTCAAGGCCGACCAGACGATCGTCGGTACGGCGCTCAACATGCTCGGCATCGCCGCCTCCACGGTCATTGTCAAGGCGATGAATACCGCCGCCAACCCGGACGACGTTTCCTCGATCATCAGCTATACGGAGGCAAAGCGCAAGCTCCTTTTCAACATTGGCACCTTTGAGGGCAACTGGTTTATGATTGTAACGCTGCTTCTGCTGATCGCGGCGTATATCGTCCTTTACAAAACGCGCTTCGGCCTGCGTCTGATGGCGTGCGGCGAGCATCCGCAGGCGGCGGACTCCGTCGGCATCAACGTGTACAAAATGCGCTGGGCGGGCGTGCTGATCTCCGGTGTGCTCGGCGGTCTCGGCGGCATCGTGTTCATTACGGCCGGCGTGAGCGAGTGGAGCTTTGAATACGGCGTGGCGGGCTTTGGCTTCCTGTCGCTCGCCGTTATGATCTTCGGCCAGTGGAAGCCGCAGCGCATCGCCCTCGCGGCGCTGTTGTTCGGCCTGTTCCGCGCGCTGAGCAACGTGTATATGGGCTTCCCGGGTCTTGTAAAGCTCGAGCTTCCCAGCCCCGTGTACAACATGATGCCGTACATCATCTCTCTCATCGTGCTTGCGTTCACGTCCAAGAGCTCCCGCGCCCCAAAGGCCGAGGGCATTCCCTACGATAAGGGTACGCGCTGATGGAGGAAAAGGGCAACCGAACGGCCCTGCCGGATATTCTGGTCGTCGGCATTGCCGGCGGCTCCGGCGGCGGCAAAACGACGCTCACCAACAACCTTGTCAGGCGCTTCGGCGAAAAGGTGTGCATCGTCCACCACGACAACTACTACCGCGCCCACGACGATCTCACCTACGAGGAGCGCACCAGACTCAACTATGACTGCCCCGAGGCGTTCGAAACGGAAATGATGATTGAGCACCTGCGCCTTTTGAAGCAGGGGCGCTCGATCCACTGTCCGGTCTATGATTTCAAGGTGCATAACCGCAGCGGGGAGACCATCGAGATCGAGCCGCGCCCGGTCATCCTGGTCGAGGGCATACTGATCTTCGCCGATCCGGCGCTCTCCAACCTCATGGACATCCGTGTGTTTGTGGACGCCGACGCCGACGTGCGCCTTGCCAGGCGCGTGCTGCGCGACACCGAAAAGCGCGGCCGCACGGTGCGCAGCGTCGTGGAGCAGTGGCAGAACACCGTCAAGCCCATGCACGAAAAGTACGTCGAGCCGTCGAAGAAAAATGCCGACATCATCGTGCCGCAGGGCGGCAAAAACCCCGTGGCCCTCGATCTCATCATCGGCCGCATCCAGCGCCATCTCGATGAGAACGCGTGACACAAGGGCGGCGTTATAAAAAAACCGTTCCTTTCCCAAACGGGAGAGGAACGGTTTTTCCATGCGCTCCGACGGTTCATCTTCTCTCGCGCCTTCCGAAAACGGAGAGCACGTACAGCAGGAAGCGGAGAAAGTACACAAACGACGTGAGCAGCGACGCGAGATAGGTCAGCGCCGCAGCGGAGAGGACCTTCTTTGCCGCGGGCAGCTCGTCCTCCGCGATCACGCCCGCGGCGAGGAGCATTTCCCCGGCGCGGCGGGAGGCGTCCAGCTCCACGGGCAGCGTGACGAGCGAGAAGAGGAACGACCCGCCGTAGAGCACAACGCCGGCCATGGCGACATAAAAGCCCGTGTCAGGGTTTGCCGTGCGGACGTAGGCGTCGAGCAGGATACCGATGAGCACGAGCGGCATGGCGAGCCGCGAGCCGAAATTCACGACCGGCACGAGCGCCGTGCGCAGCCGGTAGGGGCCGTAGCCCTCCTTGTTCTGCATCACGTGGCCGATCTCGTGCGCGGCGACCGCCACGGCGGCGACGGAGCGGCTGTCCGCGGTGCTTGCCGAAAGATTCACGATGCTCCGGTTCGGGGCGTAGTGGTCGGTCAGCTCGCCGGAAACGCGGCCGAGAGCGATGTCGGTCACGCCGTTTATGCGCAGCAGCCGCTCGGCGGCGTCGCGCCCGGAGAAACCGCTGCGGCAGGGCAGACGGCTGTACGCGGAATACGCGCTCTTTACCTTACCGCTCGCGATCATCGAAAACACCATGCACGCGAGCAGGGCGAGAAGGAAAACAAAATAGTCCTGCAGATACATGAAAAGCTCCTTTCTTACAGACGCTCGATGCGCCCGGAATACCAGCCGGAAACGCCGTTTTTCTTGATCCAGTATCCGCGGTCGGTCTCGCGCACGATGCTGAGAGTTTCGCCCGGCGCGACGGCGGGACGGTAATCGGTCACGTCGTTCACGCGCAGCACGCCTTTGGATTCGTAGAGAAAATCGGTCGGCACGTCCATAACATACCCCGTGCGGATGTGCCGGATGCGGCACCACTCGCGCCCAAGCTCAACGGGCTCCACGGCGTTATCGCCCCAGCGGATATAAGCCGAGCGCGCGCCCTTTTTCTGCGCGTCGAGCGCGCGGCCGGACGGGAACGGGTCGTACCATTCGCTCGTAAACTTTCCGCGGCGGATGATGAGCGCGTTGAGCTGCCCGTCGTCCTTGAGGACGCACCCGCCGTCGATGCTCGCAACGCGGCACGCCGGATCGACGATCGGCACGGCGGAAATGGTGCTTGTCCCGTACAGGCATACCGGCGTATGGCCGGTGACGACCCACTTTTTGAAGTGGGGGCGGGCGGCGTAAAAGCTGTTGATCTTCATGCACCGCCACGGCCCGGCGCTCTCGAGCGTTTCGCCGCGGGGAATGCCGCCGTGGACGAAAATGTATTTGTCGCTCTCCAGCGCGAACGGCATGGCTCGGAGATAGTCAAACTCCGGCGCGAACGCCTCGCGCAGCCGTGCCTTGAGCGAGACAAGCTCGGTGTCCGGGGAGAGCGTTTCGCCAAGCTCGGCGCACATTTCGAGAATGAGTCCGCTGCGCGCCGTCCGCTTCTGGCGCAGGAGATGGGCGAGCGTCCGCACGTCCCATTCCATGTCGCACCCGTCCACCCAGAGATGCCAGAAATCGCAGTTGCCGAGCACCGGGTACACCCGGCACTTTTCCCGCAGCGCCATGGCGTAGCGGAGCGTGGCAAGGCTCTCCGGCCCTTTTTCCACCAGATCGCCGAGCAGCACGAGCGAGTCGTCGGCACGCAGATGGAGCTTTTCCACGAGACCGCGAAAATACGGGAGATTCCCGTGGATGTCCGACACGGCGATGATGCGCGAATGATCGTCAAACGTCGGATGCGCAACGGTATAGGTGTTGTTAGGATAAGCGGGATTTTCGCAAAAATGCGTTACAAAGTCCATTCCATCACCATAAGATCGCCGAGCGCCCCGGTCTCCGTGCCGACGCGCACGAAGCCGGCCCTCTCGTAAAAGCCCAGCGCGGGGTTTTCCGGCGCGACGGTGAGACGCATGGCGCGCCGGCCGAGCTGCCGGAAGCGCGTTGCCGCGGTGCCGACAAGCTGAATGCCGCAGTGGTGGCCGCGCAGCTCCGGCACAACGTACAAAAACGCGATCCAGCCGATGCCGCGCTCGCGGCCCCGGCGCTCGTCGAGCGCGAGGATCCCGGCAAATTCGTTTTCGAGCAGCGCCTCGGTAATGCACCCCGGCGCTTCGGCGTTGTGGAGCTGTGCGCTGAGCCAGCACGCCGAGGCGTCAAACCCTTCGGTCGTGCCGTGCGCGCCGCGCCACGCGTCGCGGTAGCAGGCGATATAGCGCTCCTGCCCGGACGCAAGATCAAACGGGCGATAGCGCAGATCATAGCAGCGCGGGCCACCCGCCTCTCCGTTTTCCCGGAAGGGCGTATACGGCGGCGCGGGCAGATGCGTCGTGTCGTCCATATAGACAACGGAAAACGCGCCGTTATCAAAGCGCAGCAGCGTTACGGACGTATTGTTCACGAGCGGGACATCCTTGGAGATGCGCTCGCTCGGCACGCCGAGAACGCGCGATAAAAAGGCGCGGATCGCCATGCCGTGGCTCGCAACGGCGACGGATCTCCCGTCGTTTGCGCGGGCGATGTCCGTCATGGCGGCAAGCATACGCGCCTGCACCGCGGCGTGCGCTTCGCTGCCCGGGACGCTCCAGCGGTCGGGGTCGTGGAGAAACGCGCGCTTGAGCTCCGGCGATTCGAGATTTACCTCGCCCCAGGGCCGCATCTCCCATGCGCCGAAGCACATTTCAATGAGCCGCCCGTCGACAAAAACGGGGATGTCCCGTCCGCCGGCGATGGCGGCGGCGGTCTCCTCCGCGCGGCGGAGGGGGCTTGTATAAACGGCGGCGAGCGGCGTTTCGGCAAAGCGCTTTGTAAGATACGGCAGCTGCGCGCGCCCGTCGGCGGTGAGATCTGCGTCGGACTGCCCCTGCACGCGGCGAAAAAGGTTGCCCTCGGCCTGCCCGTGCCGGACAAGGAATATTTGGGTCATGTATTGCCAACTCCCTCGGAAATGGGTTATAATATCTATTCAAAGTATAACACAGTATGCCGCCGCGGGGCAACCCGTCGCCGGAGATTATTCTCCGGATGCGCGAAAGGAGCCGGGCGTGAAAACCGTACATCTCATCAGCGGAAGCGACGCCGGGGGCGCGCGCACCCATGTTCTCCGGCTGCTCGGCGAGCTGAACAAAACCGGGGAAGCGCAGCTTCTGTGTCTGGGCGGCGGCGCGCTTGCCGACACCGCGCGGGAGCGCGGCATCCCGTGCCGGGTTCTTTCCGGCAGCTTTTTCGCGCAGCTGCGCGAAGCGGGACAATACATCCGCTCCGGCGGGTTCGACCTCATCCGCTGCCACGGAAGCCGCGCCAATCTCACGGCGGCGCTGCTTCGCGCCTCTCTCGGCGTGCCGGCCGTATCGACGGTCCACAGCGATCACCGGCTCGACTATCTGCACCGGCCCCTCGCCCGGCTCAACGGCCTTGCGCTTCGCAAAATGGACGCGCTCGTGTGTGTGTCGGGCGCGATGCGCGAAACGTATGCCGCCCGAAACTTCCGGCGGGGGAAGCTCTTTTCCATATATAACGGCGTGGATATGATGTCGCCCCCGCCGGCGGCGAGCCGGGAAGCCTTTCTCGCCGCGCACGGCGTCTGCGCCGCGCCGGACGATATTCTGGCCGGGACTGCGGCGCGATTCGACGCGGTGAAGGACTTGCCTACGATGCTGCGCGGCTTTGCCGCCGCGGCGCGGGAAGAGCCGAGACTTCGGCTCATCCTCGCCGGAGCGGGCACGGAGGAGAAAAGGCTTCGCGCGCTCTCAAAGGAGCTGGGCGTCGGGGAGCGCGTCCACTTTGTCGGCTGGCTCGGCGACACGGACGCGCTCTATGCAAGTCTCGATATCTGCCTTCTCACATCCCTTTCGGAGACGTTTCCCTACGCACTCACCGACGCAGCAAAATACCGCTTGCCGGTCATCGCGACCGCCGTCGGCGGTGTGCCGGAGCTTGTGGACAACGGCGTCCACGGCCTTCTCATCGCGCGCCGCGACGACGCCGCGCTCGCCTCGGCCCTGCTGCGGCTCTCGCGCGACGCGGCGCTGCGCGAAAAACTCGGCGCGGCGCTCTGCGACCGGACGGCGAAGGAATTTTCCCTCTCCGCCATGGCGCAGCGCGAAAAAGAAATCTGCCGCGCCGTCCTCTCGCCCCGGCGCGAGGTCGTGCTCGCCGGAGCCTACGGCTGCGGCAACCGGGGGGACGAGCTGATGCTCGAAAACCTTCTGCGGGACGTCCGCGCCGCCGCGCCGGAGTGCGCGGTCACGCTGCTCTCGCGCCGGCCGAAGGAAACGGCGCGCCGGTTTGATGCCGACAGCCTGTACTATCTGAACGTTCCCGCCCTTTCGCGCCGGATGAAATGCGCCCGCGCGCTCGTCCTCGGCGGCGGGAACCTTTTGCAGGACGCGACGTCCCGCCGCTCGCTCGCATACTATCTCGCGCTGCTGCAAAAGGGGAAGCGGAGCGGCTGCCGCACGCTTCTGTACGGCGCGGGGCTCGGCCCGCTTTCACCGGGCGGCTGGGCCAAATGCACGGCGGCGCTGAACGATTGCGCCGACACGATCGTCTTTCGGGAGAGGGAGAGCCTTGCCGCGGCAAAAGAGCATGGCGTAAGCGAGCCGGAGCTTATTCTCGGCACGGACCCGGCGATCGAAACGGACATTTCTCCTGCGCAACGGGAGGATATCCTTCTCGTATGTCCCCGGCGGGGACGCGGCGCGCCGCCGTTTCCCGCGGAGGCTGCCCGCGCCGCCGCGGAGATCGCCGCAAAGCGCGGCTGGAAGGTGCGGTACGTTGCCATGAACGTCCGGCAGGATCTGCCGCTCTGCCGTGCGCTGGCCGCGGAGACCGGCGGCGAAGCGATCGCCGCGCCGGAGGAGACCGGGGCGCTCACGCGCCTTTTCGCCTCGGCCCGGTTCACGGTTTCCATGCGCCTGCACGCGCTCACCCTCTCGTATCTTGCGCTCACGCCTGCTTTCGGCGTCGACGGCGACGGGCGCATTGCCGCGTTTGCGAAGGAGTGCGGCCTGCCGTACCGCGCCGCGGCGGAGACCGGGGACATGACCGCCGCTATGGAGGCGGCGCCGGAGGCGGGAATACCGGGCGTCGCTGCACGGAACGAACGTCTCGCGGCGGGACGCGCCGCACTCACCCGCGCGCTGTGCGCGCCGGGAAAGGAGAAAAACGTATGATCTATACCGATCAGCACGTCCACTGCCAAAGCTCGCCGGATTCCCGCACGCCGCTGCGTGAAATGGCGGCGGCGGCGCGCGACCGCGGCATGAGCGCCGTGTGCTTCACAGACCATATCGACATGGACTTCGGCGATCTCGGCGATCTCCGCTGGGAAACGAGGAAGGACATCCTGCGCGCGGCGTGGGCCGATATACGGGAAAACCCCGCAGAGGGCATTACCGTCCGCTGCGGCATCGAGCTCGGCGAGGCGAACCACGACCCCGCCGCGGCAAAGGAAGCCGCGCTCGAACCGGGGCTGGATTTTGTCCTCGGCTCGCTGCACAATCTGCGCGGCAAGCCGGATTTCTATGAATATCCGTACACGTCCGAGGAGCAGTGCGCGCAGCTCAACCGGGAATATCTCGCGGAGCTGCTGGAGCTGACGGAGTTCCCGTACTTTGACGCCATGGCGCACATCGGGTATACGTCCCGGTACATGCACCGCGACGGCTTCGCCGCCGAGATCACGGCGGAGAACTGCCGCGACGAGCTCGCCGCGGTATACGAAGCGCTCATCGCGCAAAACCGCGGCATCGAGATCAACGTCTCGGGGCTTCGCACCGGCCACACAAGCTACCCGAACGCCTCGGCGCTCGCGCTCTACCGCGATCTCGGCGGCGAGATCATCACGCTCGGCAGCGACGCTCACACGCCGGAGGACGCTTCCGTCGGCATACGCGAGGGCGCGGAGCTGCTGCGGACGATCGGCTTTCGGTACTATACGGTATTCGAGCAGAGAAAACCCGTGTTTTTCCCGCTGGCATAAAAGAAAAAGGAGATATACGCATCATGATAGTCATTGCATCCGATCACGGCGGCTACGCCCTCAAGCAGGAGCTGACGGCGCATTTGAAGGAGCGGGGCGTCGAATTTGAAGATATCGGCACCTATTCCGAGACGAGCTGCAACTACCCCGAATACGCCGAGCGCGCCGCGCGCGGCGTTGCGGAAGGGAAGTATGAAAAGGGCATCCTCGTCTGCGGCACGGGCATCGGCATGTCGCTCGCAGCGAATAAGATCCCCGGCATCCGCTGCGCGCTTCTCTCCGACTGCTTCAGCGCGGAGATGTGCCGTGCACACAACAACGCGAACATGTGCGCGCTCGGCGGGCGCGTCACCGGGCCCGAGCTCGCCAAGCGTATGGTCGATCTCTTCCTCACGACGGAGTTTCTCGGCGGCCGTCATGCCGATCGCGTGAACATGATCTCCGCGCTCGAAAACCATGATCGTTAAAGGCCACCGCGTATACCGCGGCCATCGCAGCGCGGGACACAGCGGCCTCCCGGTGCTGCTCACGATCCTCGTGCTGATACTCCTCGCGCTGCTGCTCACGTTCTCGCTGCTGCCGGAATACGTTGTCTACCACCGCGACGGCGTGGAGATGGTCGTGCCGATGCTGCAGGAGTCCGGTCAGGGTTATACCGTAGAGGGTATTTCCGCCCCCGCGCCCTATGCCGGAGACGCATCGGCCACCATTCAGGTCGCCGAGCCGGACTATACCAACATTTCGCTCGCAGGCAGCGCGGGGCTGGAGTATCTGAACGGATACTATGTCCCGTTCTCCAAGGTGAATGCGACCGGTCTGGAAACCGCGGTCAAGGAGGCGGAGCGCAGCGGCGTGAAGGGGCTTGTGCTGGAAATGAAGGACGAGAGCGGCAAGCTCGCGTGGATGTCCGGCGTGGCGACGGCGTCGTCCAACGCCGCAAACAGCACATGGGATCCGACGGCGTATCTGAGCGAGCTCAAGGCGGACGGCTGGACCATCACGGCGGAAATCTGCTGTGCGGTGGATACGCTGCTCGCCACGGCAAACCCGGACGTCGCGCTGCGCGACCGCACGGGCGCGCCCTATGCGGACGAGTCCGGCGGTTGGGTCGATCTCTGGAACCGCGATGTGCGCACGTATATCGAAGAGCTCTGCGTCGATCTCATGGCGATGGGCGTGGACGAGATCATCCTCTCCCGCGTGGAGCATCCGCTCGCCGAGGTCACCTATACCCGCGAAATCGCCGGGAGCCTCAACCGCGAGGCGTTCTGCATGAACTTCTCGATCGCCGTGCGCGAAGCGATCGAGAAAACGATGACGGAGAAAAACGTCCATCTGAGCGCGCGCGTGCCGCACGACGTGCTTACGACCGGCACCGACAACGGGCAGTCGATGGACAACTTCCTCAAGGTTTTCGACCGGCTCATCATCGAGACCGAGACCTACAGCGACGACGCGCCGGTTTTCACCGAAAAGAAGATCGACAGCACGCTCCGTTTCGTGCCACAGATGACGTGGACGTTCGGCGGCGGCTCATGGATCCTTGACCCGACCGTCGGCGCGGCGGCAAACGGATAAAGGAGGAAGTACATTTTGATGGAGCTTCTTGCGCGGCTGTTCATCCGGGACAGCCGCCATACGGACGATCCCCGCGTCCGCGCCGCTTACGGCACGCTCTGCTCGGCGGTTGCCATAGCGCTCAATATCCTGCTGGCCGCCGCGAAATTCGCCGTCGGCACGCTCGTCGGATCGGTTTCGATCACGGCGGACGCAATGAACAACCTCTCCGACGTCGGCAGCGGCGCACTCACGCTCGTCGGGTTTCGCCTGTCGGGGAAAAAGCCCGATCTCGAGCATCCGTTCGGCCACGGGCGGATCGAGTATGTGATGGGGCTTGTTATTGCGGGGCTGATCCTCTATGCCGGGATCGACGCGCTGCGCGGCGCTCTCGGCAAGCTGCTGCACCCGGAGCCGATGGAATTCACCTGGGCGGCGGCGGCGGTGCTCGTGCTCTCCATCCTCGTGAAAATATATATGTCGGTGTTTTACCGGCGGATCGGGCGGAAGATCGGCTCAACGGCGATGGAAATGTCCGGCGCGGACGCGCTCAACGATACGATCTCCACGGCGCTCACGCTTGTGTGCCTGCTCGTTTATAAATTTACCGGGCTGGATCTCGACGCTTACGCCGGCATCATCGTGGCGGTGCTTCTGCTCAAAACCGGGTACGAGGGAGGAAAGGAAACGCTCGGACAGCTCCTCGGCCAGCGGCCGAGCACGGAGCTTGCGGAAAAGGTACGGCAGATCGTGCTGTCGTACCCGGAGATTCTTGCCATTCACGATCTTGTCATCCACGACTACGGCCCGGGCCGCTGCCACGTCTCCCTCCACGCGGAGGTGGACGGCGAGGAAAACATTTACGAGCTGCATGAGGCAATCGACCGCGCGATGAGCGAACTGGATTATAAGCTCGGCTGCTTCTCCGTTATCCATATGGACCCTGTGGACACGAAAAACGAGCGGCTGGCGGAGCTGCGCGAGGAAACGGTGCAGCTTCTGCGGGAGATCGATCCCGTGCTCAGCCTGCACGACTTCCGCATGGTGCCGGGCAATCACCGGACGAACCTCGTCTTTGACGTGCTCGTGCCGTTCGGATATAAGCTCTCGGACGAGGACGTGCGCAAAGCGATCCGCAAGGCCGTGGAAGAGCGCCACCCGGACTGCCGGTGCGTCATTCAGGTGGATAAATCCTATACATAAGGCGGTTTTCCCGCAGGACGTACAAAATCCACGGTTTTGTACGCCCTGCGGCGTTGACAAGGCGCGAAAAACGTGGTAGAACAATAGACGCCGGGTTAAACCGGTAAATTTCTGAATCGCCAAACCGAATACGGCTTATCAAGAGTGGTGGAGGGAACGGCCCTGTGAAGCCCGACAACCTGTGCGTGAGCATAAGGTGCCAAATCCGTCGGCGGAAGTCGAAAGATAAGATTTTTATCGCTCCGCCGTAAGCACGGGAACATCCCGGCCAGAGGCGCGGCGATATTTTTTTACATCAGGAGGAAACCATGGCAAACTATCTCTTCACATCCGAAAGCGTCACCGAAGGCCATCCCGATAAGATCTGCGATCAGATCTCCGACGCGGTGCTCGACGCCATTCTCGAAAAGGACCCCGACGGCCACGTCGCGTGCGAGTGCTCCGCCACGACCGGCCTTGTTCTCGTCATGGGCGAGATCACCACGAGCTGCTACGTCGATATCCCGAAGATCGTGCGCGACGTTGTGCGCGACATCGGCTACGACCGCGCGAAGTTCGGCTTTGACTGCGAGACCTGCGCGGTGCTCACGTCCATCCACGAGCAGTCCGCCGATATCGCAATGGGCGTCAACGAGTCGCTCGAGCGCAAGCAGGGCGGCGAGGGCGACGATCTTACCAACGGCGCCGGCGACCAGGGCATGATGTTCGGCTATGCCTGCGACGAAACGAGCGAGCTCATGCCGCTGCCCATCTCTCTCGCGCACAAAATGGCGCGCCGTCTGACCGAGGTGCGCAAGAACGGCACGCTCCACTATCTCCGTCCGGACGGCAAGACCCAGGTCACTGTGGAGTACGACAAGGACAACCGCCCTGTGCGCATCGACACGGTCGTCATCTCTTCCCAGCACGCGCCGGAGGTCTCTCTTGAGCAGATCCGCGAGGATCTTATCCGCGAGGTCGCGCTGCCCGTGATCCCCGCCGAGCTCAATAAGGGCGATATCCGCTTCTTCATCAACCCCACCGGCCGCTTTGTCATCGGCGGCCCGCAGGGCGACAGCGGTCTCACCGGCCGCAAGATCATCGTCGATACTTACGGCGGCAGCGCTCCCCACGGCGGCGGCGCTTTCTCCGGCAAGGACCCGACGAAGGTGGACCGCAGCGCCGCGTATGCCGCGCGCTATGTGGCGAAGAACATCGTCGCCGCCGGTCTTGCTCACCGCTGCCAGGTGCAGCTCGCCTACGCCATCGGCGTGGCCGAGCCCGTGAGCGTGAACGTCACGACGTTCGGCACCGGCACGGTGTCCGACGAAGCGCTCGAAAAGGCCGTGAAGAAGGTCTTTGACCTGCGCCCGACCGCCATCATCCGCGATCTTGACCTCCGCAAGCCGATCTACCGCCGTCTCGCCGCCTACGGCCACATGGGACGCGAGGATCTCGGCGTCGCCTGGGAAAAGACCGACCGCACCGAGGAACTGAAAAAGGCCGTTCAGGGCTGATTTCCAAAATATAAAAAAACACAAGGAGGGCAAACCCGTGAATGAGGAAATGCTGCGTGGACTTACTTCCCGCCGCTCGAACCGCGCTTTCGCGCCCGAGCAGATCACCGATGAGGAACTTCACAAGGTGCTCGCTGCCGGTATGAACGCGCCGACCGCCAAAAACGGCCAGAGCCCGATCATCATCGCGGTGCAGAATCCCGACGAGGTCGCCGCGGTCAACGCGCTCAACGCGAAGTTCACCCCGAATGCCGACCCCTACTATGGCGCGCCCACCATTTTGCTTGTGCTCGTGCCGCGCACCTTCCCGCTCGGCGATCTGGATGGCGCGGCAGTGCTCACGAACCTGTGCAACGGCGCATACGCCGCCGGGCTCGCGTCCTGCTGGATCAACCGGCCGCAGTTCATGTTTGAAACGAACGAGGGCCGCGAAATGCTCAAGCGCTGGGGCGTGGAGGGCGACTGGCGCGGCGTCGGCTCCGTGGCGGTCGGCCACCCCGCCGCCCCCGACCCGGAGGCAAAGCCCCGCAAGGAGAATTACTGCTATATCGTGAAATAAACCGGAAAGCGAACGGCGTGGCCCGAAAGGGCCACGCCGTTGAGCGTGTCATAATTTGTGAGAATACCGGCGTTTATTCGTCCAGCTTGAGCACCGCGAGGAAGGCCTCCGTCGGGATCTGCACCGTGCCGAGCTGGCGCATTTTCTTTTTGCCTTCCTTCTGCTTTTCGAGCAGCTTTTTCTT
>OLSB01002533.1_pt1 | contig 14942 bp, 11 predicted proteins | sample 1672071 | NCBI WGS metagenome assembly OLSB01 (sample SAMEA3136642, study PRJEB25190) | human gut metagenome | biome: human gut; feature: human-associated habitat; material: faeces | place: Austria | collected 2013 | reverse complement strand
CGCTGCATAAGGCCGGCCATGTCACAAATTACCCCGGTGTGCCGGACGTCTCCGGCCCCGCGCTGCTCGAGACCATGACGCAGCAGGCGCGTGATCTTGGTGCGGACATCTTGCGCGAGCGGGCACTCTCGGCCATGCCGATGGGAAAAACGTTCGGCGTCTCGGCGGGTAAGGAATTCGTGGAGGGCAGGGCGCTCCTGCTTGCGACCGGCATTGCCCAGCGCGGCACGTTTCCCGGGGAAACGGATTATCTCGGCCGCGGCGTGAGCTACTGCGCCACCTGCGACGGGATGCTCTATCGCGGCAAGCGCGCGGCGGTCATCGGCCTCGCGGCGGACGCCCCGGCGGAGGCGGAGACCCCGGCCGACGGCGAGCTTCCTTGGGCGGGACACACGCTGTACGTTGCCAACTGGCAGGGCTACAACTCCGACGAGGATTACTGCGAGAAGGCCTTTGAGGATATGACGGGCGCGCAGGTCGAGCACGTCTACTTCAACTCCTACGAAGAGCTGATGACCACCCTCATGACCGGCGGCAACAAGACGATCGACGCGGTCGTTCTCTCCAACAACTACACCCAGTGGTTCCACGACGAAGGCCTGCTTGCCAACGTCGATCCGGCGAAGATCCCCAACTACGCCGAAGTGGCCGATGTTTACAAGGACCTCAGCCCCTACGCTGTGGATGACGCGGGCAACCTCTTCGCGTTCCCCTGGTGCAACGGCACCTCTTCTCTCGCCTACAACCCCGACAAGGTCGATTTTGAGCTCGAGCACTGGTCCGATCTTCTCAATCCCGCGCTGAAGGGTCACGTCATGGTCCTCGACGGCGACGGCGACGACTGGGTCATCGGCTGCCTGCTGGCGGGCGAGGATTCCGACGATATCGAGAACGTTGATATCGAGAAGGTCCGCGCCGCGCTCAAGGAACTCAAGGGACAGCTCCTCGGCTTCTGGACCTCCAACGACGAGCAGACCATCCCCTGGCTCGCGGGCGACTTCTGGGCGGGCGAGATCTGGTCCGGTCCGTACAGCCAGCTCATCAACGATCCCAGCACCAACATCAAGCTCGTCCACCCCACCGAGGGCACGGTAGGCTACATTGACTACTGGGCCATTGTGGAAGGCACCGATGAGTACGATCTCGCGTGCGAGTGGATCAACTGGATCGAGAGCGAAGAGCACCAGACCGCCATGGCTACCGGCATCAGCGACAAGTACCCCGGCGAGTACTACACCTATACGCCGGTCAACGCCAAGGCCATCGAGAATTTGACGCCGGAGCAGAAGGTCGTCCTTGAGCTCGACCCGATGCCCACCTGCATCAAGCTCCTGCCTTACATCGCTGATCCTGAACTGAAGGACGCCTGGACCGACCTTTATCAGGAATTCGTCGGCTAAAGCGCCCGGCACATAACGCATCCAACGACAGAATGCCGCCGGAACCCCTTTCGGCGGCATTCTTTTTTAAAAGAGGGGCGGTAATTGATAATGAAAAAGAAGAGAACCGAATTTCGTCCGGGCGCGCTGTGGACGACGCCGAGCGTCATCCTCCTGCTGTGTCTGACAATCCTCCCGCTTTTGATGCTGTTCATGTTCAGCTTTATGAACCGCAACATCTTTGCCGGACAGCCCTGGCCGGGCTGGACGCTGCACAACATCAGCCGTATGTTCGGCTCCGCGACGTTCTGGCGGCTGATGGGCAAATCGCTCCTTACGGCGGGTGAGGTCACGCTCATCTGCATCGTTGTGGCATATCCCGCGGCGTGGGCGATTGCAAAGATCGTGAAGCCGCAGCACCGCAGCACGCTTATGATGATTGTCATCCTGCCGTTTTTCACATCGCAGCTGCTGCTCATCTACGCGATGATGAACCTTATCCAGACCGGCGGCCTGCTGCTCACGGCACTCGACGCCATCGGCATACACGGCATAAAAACGTGGCTCTATACGAACAAGGCCACGGTGCTCATACTGACGTATGAGTATCTTCCGTACATGATACTGTGTCTCTATTCCTCGCTCGAGGGCATCAACGACAACGTCATACAGGCGTCGCTGATTCTCGGCGCGAGCAAGGCGAAAACCTTTACGAACATTGTATTTCCCATGAGCGTGCCGGGACTGCTTTCCGGCATCCTGCTTGTGTTTGTGCCGGTGGCCGGCAGCTTTGTCGAGCCGGGACTTGTCGGCGGAGCGGGCGGCTCCATGGTCGGCAGCATGATCGATACGCAGTACTCCGGTTCTCTGAACATGGGCTACGGCGCAGCGCTCTCCTGCGCGCTGCTCATTATTCTGAGCATCATCATGGCCGCCACGCGCATTGCCGCCAAGCGCGCCCAGAAAGCGATCGGAGGTGATATTGCATGACAAGCAAGGCATTTCGCCGCACGATGATGGCATGTTTGTGTATCGTGCTCGCGTTCATGTATATCCCGATCCTTGCCATCATCGGCATGTCGTTTAACAAAACGCCGTACGGCATGTTCCCGTATGTGTTTACGACCCAGTGGTACAAAACGCTCTTCACGACGAGCAACCTTCTTCCGGCCTGTATCCTCAGTTTGAAGTTTTCCTTCCTCGTCACGTTGGCCGCCGTCGTGATCGGCACGCTCTGCTCTTACGGCCTGCAGTACTACGCCCCCAAGTGGGCGGCGCGGTTCAACTTCGTGCTCCAGCTGCCGATCATCATCCCGTGGCTCGTTACATCGATCTCCCTGCTGCTGATGTTCTCATTCCTCGGCTCGGGGCGCGGCATGGGCACCATGTTCCTCGGCAACCTGATCGTTGTGCTGCCGTATGTTGTGCTGCTCGTCAACGGCCGGTTTCAGGATATGGACCGCTCGCCGGAGGCGGCGGCCCGGCTTCTCGGGGCAAGCCCGGTGCGCGTGTTTTTTGATATCACGCTCCCTGCCATCACGCCGGGCGTCCTGGCCGGCGGCATCATGGCAATGATCATGTGTTTTAACAACTTCGTGCTGCAATACTATCTCATCCCTGTTGGCACGAATACGCTGCCGACGCTCGTGTTCACCCGCATCCGCAGCGAGTATCAGGCCGACCTGAACGCCCTTTCGGCGATCATCGTCCTGATCGCGGTCATCGTTGTGATCGTGTTCTCGCGGCTGGGCTTTTCCGCGGGCAGCCTGTTCGGCATGTCCGGCGGCGCGAAGAAGAAAGGAGAATAACCGATGGCGGATCTTTCGGTAAAAGGATTAAAAAAGAGCTTCGGCGACCATGAGGTCCTCAAGGGCGTCAGCTTCGATGTAAAAAGCGGCGACTTTCTCTCGCTGCTCGGGCCTTCCGGCTGCGGCAAGACGACGATCCTTCGTATCATCTGCGGTCTGGAGACAGCGGACGAGGGCGAGGTCCTCGTTGACGGCGTGGACGTGACGAAGGTGCGCCCCGAAAAGCGCAACATCGGTCTCGTGTTCCAGAACTACGCGCTGTTCCCCTCCATGAATGTGGCGAAAAACGTCGGCTACGGTCTCAAGATGCACAAGGTCCCCCAGCCGGAGATCGATGAGCGCGTCAACGAAGCGCTGGAGCTTGTAAAGCTCGGCGGATACAATTCCCGCCGTGTGACGCAGCTCTCCGGCGGCGAGCAGCAGCGTGTGGCGCTTGCCCGCGCGCTCGTCACCAAACCCAGCATTCTCCTGCTGGACGAGCCTCTGTCTGCACTTGACCGCAAGGTGCGCGCCGAGATGCAGTATGAGATCCGCAATCTCCAGCGGAAAATCGGCACGACGACCGTGTTCGTCACGCACGATCAGGAGGAAGCGCTCACTATGTCCGACCAGATCATCCTCCTTCACGATGGTCAGATCGAGCAGCAGGGCGACCCCTTTACGATCTACAGCCAGCCGGCGTCCGTGTTTGCGTCCGACTTCCTCGGCAAAGCGAACCTCCTCTCCGGTACGCTTGCGTGCGAGGACGGCGTGTGGCATGTATGCAGCGAAAACGTCCGCATCCCGGTCAACCATGTCGGCGGCCGAGAGGGCGACACCGTCAAGGCGGCGGTGCGCGGCGAGTATTTCGAATTCTGCTCCCCGGAGACGGAGGGCGCAAACCCGTTCCATCTCGAAAAGAAGATATTCACCGGCCTTTCGTGGAAGCTCATCGGCACGCTGGGCGCCCAGCCGCTCGACATTTCCGCGCTTGGGACCTATGCCGGAACGCTCTCCGAGGGCGACGATCTTTTCGTGCGCATCCGTCCGGAGAACGTGGTCTACTATAATAACAATTGAATTCCCCTTTCAGGAAAGGAGTTACTGCATGGCAAACCAGTACGAAGCCGCCCGCGACGTCTATGCCGCCTGGGGCGTGGACACCGAGGAAGCCCTGCGGAAGATGGACGACATCCCCGTTTCCATCAACTGCTGGCAGCTGGACGATCTCACCGGCTTTGAGGATTTTGACGCTGCGCTGACCGGCGGCATCGCCGCTACGGGCAACGCGCCCGGCAAGCCGAGAAGCGTGGAGGAATTCTTCGTCTCTCTCGATAAAATGCTCTCGCTCGTCCCGGGTGCAAAGCATCTCGCCCTGCACGCGATCTATCCGCTCACGAACGGCGTGAAGGTGCCGCGCAACGAAATCCGCCCCGAGCATTTCGCCGGGTGGGTGGACTATGCCCGCAAAAAGGGCATCGGTCTTGACTTTAACCCCACATACTTCTCCCACCCGATGCTGCGCGACAACTGGACGCTGGCAAGCCCCGAGAAGGAAGTGCGCGATTTCTGGGTGCAGCATGGCATTGCCTGCCGGAGGATCGGCGAGTATTTCGGCCGGGAGCTTGGTGAAACCTGCATCACGAATCACTGGATCCCGGACGGCTCGAAGGACACCCGCGTTGATACGCTCGGCCCGCGCGAGCGGCTTGTCGAATCGCTCGACCGCCTTTTTGCCGAGCCGATCGACCGGAAGTATAACCGCGATTCCGTTGAGGGAAAGGTGTTCGGCCTTGGCCTTGAGAGCTATACCGCCGGTTCGCATGAGTTTTATACCAACTATGCCCTGACAACCGGCAAAGCCATGGTATGCATGGACACCGGTCATTACCACCCGACGGAGAGCGTCGCGGCGAAGCTCTCGTCCTATTTCGTGTTCGGTCAGGAGATCATGACGCACCTCTCCCGCGCCGTGCGCTGGGACAGCGACCATGTCGCTACCGTTTCGGAAGAAACCGTCGCCATCATGCAGGAGATCAAGCGCTGCAACGCGTTTGACAAGGTGCATCTCGGGCTGGATTTCTTCGACGCGAGCATCGATCGCGTGAGCGCGTCCGTCATCGGCGCGCGCAGCGTGAAAAAGGCGCTGATGATCGCGCTGCTCGAGCCGACCGACAAGCTCATGGAGGCCGAGCGCGAAGGAAACTTCACGCGCCGTCTCGCATTGCTTGAGGAGTTTAAAATGCTCCCCGCAGGCATTGTCTTTGACGAGTACTGCCGCCGGCACGATGTGCCCGGCGCGGACTGGGCGGCGAAGCTGTGAGCGTCCGCCGCTTCCTCATCGACACGGATACCGGTTCGGACGACGCCTGGGCGATCGTTGAAGCGCTCTGCGCCGCCGATATCGCCCATGTTGAAGCGATTACGACCGTATGCGGAAACTTCCCGCTCGATTTATGCACCAAAAACGCACTTTTGGCGGAGGACGCGGCGGGAGCATATCTCCCGCCGGTCTATCGCGGCGTGGAGCATCCGCTGCTTTCGAAAAAGAGCTTCGCGGCGTACCGCGTCCACGGGGAAGACGGCCTCGGCGGACTCAACCTGCCCGCTCCGGCTCGGACGGCGGAAAAGAAGCACGCGGTGCAGGCGATCATCGATCTTGTGCGCGAAAACCCCGGCGAAATCGAGATCATCACCATCGGCCCGCTGACGAACATCGCCGCGGCGCTCACGCTCGCGCCCGATCTCGCGCAGAAGATCAAAAAGCTCTGGATCCTCGGCGGCAGCGCCGGAATCTGCGGCAATCTCACCGCGTGCGCCGAATATAACGTCGGCTCCGATCCCGAGGCGGCGGAGATCGTTCTGCAGTCCGGCACCCCGGCCATATGGATCACGTTGGATACGACCCGCGGCAGCACCGAGATCACGCCGGACGAGGTGGAGCGTCTGCTCGCGTCGCCATCGCCGGCAGGGAGGTTCTGCGCGCTCGCCACGCGGCGCCTGCGCGAGTTTTACAGCGAGATTCGCGGCGGCAGCGAAACCTACGGCGTGGTGGACAGCCTTGCCGTTACGGCGGCGCTGTACCCGGAGATCATGACAAATCTTGTCACCGCAAAGTGCCGCATAGAGCTGCATGACGCGGAAAAACGCGGGTACTTCCACTTTGATACGGCCGCGCCGGAAAAAGAGCGCAACGCCGTGCTCTGCACCGCGGTGGACGCCGCGCTCTTCAAGCGACGCATGTACGCGCTTCTCGGCGCAGAATAACAAAAACCATGCCCCGTTCCGATCCCGGAAACGGGGCATTCTGGGAAAGGAGAAACCCATGAACGATTTTATGTATTATAATCCCGTGCGCGTCCACTTCGGCGCGGACGCCATGAGCTGCCTGCCGGAGGAGCTGGGCAAGTTCGGCCCGAATGTCCTACTCACCTACGGCGGCGGCAGCATCAGGCGCACCGGGCTGTATGACCGCGTGACCGACGCGCTGCGCGCGGCGGGAAAAAATATCTTCGAGCTGTCCGGCATTATGCCGAACCCGCGCACCGAAAAGGTGTACGAGGGCATCGAGCTTTGCCGGAAACACAAGATCGACCTCATCCTCGCCGTCGGCGGCGGCAGCACGATCGACTGCTCCAAAGCCATCGCCGTGGGAGCTCCGGCGGAGGGGGATTTCTGGGAAAAGTTTTATGTAAACTGGGAGACGGCGGAAACGGGCATTCCGCTCGGCGTTATCCTCACCATCCCGGCCACAGGCAGCGAGCTGGACAAGTCCGCTGTCATAACGAATTTCGCCACCGGCGAGAAAAACTGCTATGACAGCGAGTGGGAATTCCCGCGTTTTGCCATTCTTGATCCGACGCTGACCTACAGTCTGCCGAAAAACCAGATGGTGAACGGCATCGTGGACACGATGTCGCACCTGATGGAGCTTTACATCTCGCCGCCGGACGACGGTTTCCTTACCGACAATCTCGCCGAGGCCGCCATGCGCACGGAGATCGCTGCGGCGCGCCGCGCGGTCGAGGAGCCGACGGATTACGAGGCCCGGGCAAGTCTCATGTGGACGAGCAGCTTCGCGCTTTGCGGCATGCTCAATAACGGGAAAAAAACCGACTGGGCGAGCCACTGCATTGAGCATCCGCTCTCCGCGCTCTTCGATGTGGCGCACGGCGCGGGGCTTGCGGTCGTACACCCGGCGTATCTCGAATATATCTGCGAGAGCGGCGCGCCGCGTCTCGCCCGGTTTGCCCGGAACGTCTGGGGTGTGGATCCCGCCGGTAAGAGCGAGGGCGAGCAGGCGAAGGAGGGTATCGCCGCGCTGAAGAGATTTTTCCATGAAGAGCTCGGCGCCCCGGCGACGCTGCGCGATCTCGGCGTGCCGGAGAGCTGCTTTGCGCGCGTCGCGGAGCTCACCGATCTCAGCTGCTACAGCTACCGGCAGCTCACCGCCGAGGACGTGATGGAGATCCTGCGCCGCTGCTATTGACCGCCATGGACAGAAAAACACTCGAAAAGCTTTATGCCGGACTGATCGGCATGGACGCGGGCATGCGTCTCGGCGCGCCGGTGGAAAACCCGTTCTGGACGTATGAACGGCTGCAAAGCTATTATGGCGACATTCGCGGCTATCTGCGCGAACAGCGGTACTACACCGCGGATGACGATGTGAACGGACCGCTTATCTTCGTGCGCGCGCTTGCGGACAACGCCATGCCCGAAACGCTCACGAGCGAGGCGGTAGGGGAGACGTGGCTCAATTACACCCGCCGCGGCATGGGTATGTTCTGGTGGGGCGGCGAGGATGTTTCCACCGAGCACCGCGCGTATATGAATCTCCGGCGCGGCGTAAAGGCGCCGCGCTCCGGCAGCATCGGGGAAAACGGGAAGACCGCCGCCGAGCAGATCGGCGGGCAGATTTTTGCGGACGCCTGGGGACTCATCTGCCCCGACGACCCGGCGCGTGCCTCGGCGCTTGCCGCGGCGGCGGCGAGCGTGTCGCACGACGGCAGCGGCGTGGACGGCGCACGGTTTATGGCCGCGTGTATCGCCGCAGCGTATACGGCGTCCTCGCTGGACGAGGTGCTGGATACCGGCCTGCGCTTTCTGCCGGAGAAAAGCGATTACCGCCGCGTGGTCGAGACGGTGCGCGCCTACCACCGCTCACACCCGGCGGAAGCGGATTTTCGCGCCTGCCGCGCGATGATCGCGCGCGAGTTCAGCGACGAAGAATATCCCGGCGGATACCACATCGTGCCGAACGCCGGGATCTGCATCCTCGCCATGCTCTACGGCAAGGGCGATCTTGGCCGCAGCATCGAGATCTCCGTTATGTGCGGCTACGATACCGACTGCAATGCGAGCAACATCGGCACGATCCTTGGCGTGCTCGGCGGTCTTGACGGTGTGCCGGAGCGCTACCGCCGTCCGATCAACGACCTTGTCACGCTCTCGAGCGTGTCCGGATATCTCAATCTCGTCGATCTTTCCGATAAGGCGAAAGAGCTCGGCGCGCTCTCCTGCCGGATGTACGGCGGCGCGCTGCCGAACGGCGTCGTATGCCCGAAGCCGGGCGAACTGCGTCTGGATTTTCCGTTCCCCGGCTCAACACACGGGCTCGAGCTGTCGGATAAGGCGGAGCACACGCTGCGCATCGTTTCGGGAAAGGCTCATTCCGGCATGTACTGCGCCGAGCTTATGACCGACGGCAAGTGCGCCGGGCCGGTAGATCTTTCGTTTAAGGCGATGCTCACGCGGCCCGACCTCCACGAGGAGCGTTACGACCCGGTGTTTGCCGCAAAGGTCAGTCCCGGCCAGCGCGTCAGCGTCTGGATGAGAAGCGAGCAGATCGCCCCCGCCGCGGTGACGGTGACGCCGTTCGTCCGCCGCGCCATGAGCGGCGAGAGAGTTTGCATGCCCGCCGCGGTGCTCCCGGAGAGAGAGTGGACGGAGATCGCGTTCACCGTGCCGGAGCTTTGCGGCGACGCCGTGCACGATGTCGGCTGGACGATCGCGGTGCAGCCGGATGTCGCCCCCTGGGTCATGGGTCGGGTGTACGTGGACGAGATCACCGTCACTGGCACGATGGATTATACGGTCGATTTCTCGCTCCAGCGCGAGGAGTTTTCGCAGCTCACGCCGTTTTCGTTCAACGACTGCGCCGGGAAACGCGAGGGGGACGCCATGCGTCTCACGGCGGAGGCGCTGCCGTATATGACCGGCGCGCAGGCGTATACCGGGAATTATTATCTGCGCGATACGGCCGTAGCCGCGTCCGTGAGCGTTGAAAGCGGTGGGAGCGGTCTTGTTCTTCTGCACGGACAGGGCACGCGCCGGTACTATGCGCTCGGCTTCTCCGCGCCGGGCGAGTGCGCCGCGCTCCGATACGAGGACGGTCGGGTGACGAAGCTCGCCGCTGCGCCGTTTGCCTGGCAGCCGGGGCGGGAATACGCTCTTCGGGCGGAGGCAAAGGGCGATACGCTCACGCTCTCCGTGGACGGAACGCCGGTGCTCGAAGTGCACGACGGCCGGTATGCCTACGGCATGCCCGGCCTCGGTCTCGCCGCTGCGGGCGAGACGCTCTGGCGGGCGCTGCATATTTCCGGAGAATGCTGATGCTCACAAAAAAAAATTCCGTATGTCGTCGGACATACGGAATTTTTTTATTTATCCGGCGTGTCGGTACGCTGCCGGAAGACCCAGCGCTTCTGGATCTGGTAGCTTGCGAGAAAGAGCGCGCCGTCCACCGGGAGCTTGATGACCGTTTCCAGCAGGTTTGTCGCGTGCGTGAGATCCTGCAATACCGAAACAAGCACCGCGGAGAGGCCCGCCTGCACAACGGCCAGCACGGCATACCGCCAGATCGAGCGCCCCGCCGCGTTCCTGTCACGGAACACAAACAGGCGGTTGAGGAGAAAGTTGGTCGCGGCGGAAACGACGCGCGCGCCATACGTTGCGCACAGCTCCCGCGCGCCGTCCGGCAGGGAAACGAGAAGCACGGAGTTGAGCAGCGTAAATAGCCCATAATCCAGCAGGAAGCACACGGCGCTGCTGCCGGAAAAGCGGAGAAACGATTTCAAAGCGGCTTTACTCCTTTTTATCCCCGTGGAAAATATGACGGAAAATGAGCCGGTAGATTCGCCAGGAGTCCTTCACCGTGTTGAAGTGGCTGGTCTGGTTCTCGTCGATGTATACGGTATCGATCACGACCTCGCCGACGCCGAGTCCCGCGCCCTTGAGCGAGAGGAGCATCTGCGTTTCGTATTCGTACCGCTCGCCGTCAATGGAGCACATCAGCGGCAGATGGCGGCGGGCGATGGCGCGCAGTCCCGTCTGCGTGTCAGTCACGCCGACGCCGCAGGCGAGCTTCATAAAGCTGCGCGTGATTTTGTTGCCGAGCTTACTGCGCAGCGGGACCTGCTTGAGCGAGAAATCCCGCACGCCGAGCCAGAGCTTGTCCGGCTCGCGGCACATCGCCTCGGCAACGGCCATGGCGTCCTTGGGGCGGTGCTGGTTGTCGCCGTCCACGACAACGACGCCGTCGATATCCGGGCGGTTTTCCGCGCACCAGGCAAACGCCGTTTTCATGGCGCGGCCCTTGCCGCGGTTCACCTCATGCGTCAGCACGGTGACGCCCGGGCGGGAGGCGGCTTCCGCGAAGGGCTGGAGATGCCCTTCGTGGCTGCCGTCGTTGACGACAACAATATCGTCAAAGCCCGCGGCAAGCAGACCGTCTACGACCTGAATGAGCTTTTCGTCCGGCTCATAGGAGGGGACGACAGCGGTAACTTTCATTTCGCTTGTATCCTGCCTTTATCAGAGAGTTTCGTAGTTGCTGATGACAAAACCGGCGTCGGTCTGCAGGAAATAGATGCGCATGGTGGCGTCGGCATAGTCGATGGCCTGGCCGTTGTGAGTGCAGTTGGCATCGTAGGTCACATCCACGCTGTAGCAGTTATCCGCCCAGATCACGACGCCCGAGGCGGTGGTGTCGGAAACATCGATGTTGCCGTAGGCCGTGTTCCATACAACGCCGTTGTAGGTGTCCTGCAGATCGGTATAGGCCTGCGTGCCGGGCGTGAGATAGGCGAGCGCGGCGTACAGGTTGCCCCATGTCCCGTTGTAGCCGTTCATATAGTAGGTGAGATACGCCTTCACAAAGTTCACCGCGCGCGTGGTGTATTTTTCGGCCTCCGCTCCGTCAAGACAGAGCATGAAATCGCCCTCGGCGGTCTTTGTGACGCTGCACCCCTCGGGCGGCTCGGCGGTCAGCTCCGGATCGATCAGGAGCCCGTCCACCTTGTACGTCGTCCACGAAACGGGGTTGACGAGCTTATCCTTGAGCGGCTCATAGGAGAAGTTGTTCTGCGTTTCCCCGGCGTACTCGCTGCCAAGCTCGATGCCGTTGCAGAACACCTTGCTGCCGACGGCGACCTCTACCGAGGCGGACTTTGTCCCCTCCAGCTCAAGCTCCACGTTGGATACCGTCCAGTTTACGTCGCTGCCGGAGAGCGTGATGCGGGCAAGCGTTTCGTCACCGTCTCTGAGAACATAGGCGGGCGCTTCGTCGGTATAGTCCAGAGAACGGAACGGCTGTACGCTGCTGCTGCCGAAGCGCTCTTCCATATAGGCGCGCACGCGGTCGCGGCCGTCAATGTTCTCCGGACGCTTCTCATACCAGAGATTCGTCCAGTCGTCGGCGGTATACGAGGCGAGCCACGCTTCAAACGCGCGCTGCGGCGCCTGACGCACGGCCTCGGCGTGCTGTTTTTCCTGCAATACGATGGCGTTCCGCTCGGCTTCGGCGGCGTTTTCGGCGTCCTTGTTCTTCTGGAATCGCGCAAGCGCGACCCAAAGCACGATGAGTGCGGCAAGGAAAATCACCGCAACGACAAGGACATACGTCAGTAATCCCTTGCGGAAGCTGTTCTTTCTCTTTTTCTTTTCCGGAACGATATCATCCTCCGGTGCAGACGGCCCGCGGCGCACGGGCGGTTTCCTGCGGGCGGGACGCGCGGCGGCGCCTTCGTTCGCGGCGCGTTCCCGGCGCACGGGCTTTTCTTCACGAACGGCGCTTTCGCGGCGCGCCGGGGCCTCCTTCCGTGCCGGGGACGCCGCCCTCCGGATGGGGGCGGGCGCTTCAAAGCTCTCCTCCGGAATGGGCGCGGCAGCCTCTTCCGGCAGCTCGTCCGAAAACGGCGCGGTCTCTTCCGGCAGCTCGTCCGAAAACGGCGCGGCAGCCTCCTCCGGCAGCTCGTCCGAAAACGGCGCGGTCTCTTCCGGCAGCGTCTCCGGCGCGGGAGTGATCACGCGCTCGGCCGTCTCCGGAATATCAAAAAGCAGCTCCTCCTCGCGGACGGAGGGAGTGCGCTCGGCGCGCGGCAGACGCGCTTCGCTCTTCCGGCTCGCGCCGGATACAGGTTTTTCATGCTTTCCCATACGCTGCCCTCAATTCAAAACGAGAATGGCGGTGGACATCTGGCGCATGCCGATGATGTTCGAGCCGCGGGTGATCTGCTCGCCGTTGTAGTACATGAGCGAGGACGAGCCGCCGTCCAGGTTGGCGGCGTTGACGGCGCCGCGCTCATACATGATCCCGGCAATATCGTCGTATGTCGCGCCCATACTGTCGGGCTTGCGGCCCTCGATGACCATCAGGAGAATGGTCCCGTCCGAGCATTGGCCGATGCATGTGCGCGGGTTCATGCCGCCGCCGAGATTGGTCTGCAGCTCGCCGTCCTTCACGAGCACCGGACCGGGGGTGAAGCTGACTGCGCTCATCAGCCCGAGATCGAGCGCCTGCTGGCCGGACATATCGCCGACATGGAGGATATTGTCGGCGTCAAAGCCGACAACGTTGAGATACCATGTGCCGGGGTTGCCGTAGGCGATGGCGCCGTCGCGCATGACGAGACCGTCGGGAATGCCGCCGTTGCCGCCTCCGCCCGGATCGTAGAAGCCGCCGGCATTCGTACCGCCGATGGCGTTGTACTTTTCGATAAACTCGTAAAGATACAGTCCGTGGTAGTTCGCGCCGTAAGCGTCCAGCGTACCGACGACGACTTTCGAGGGATCGCGGATGATCATGAGCTTTCCCTTAAAGGTCGAGCCCTTGATGTCCACGATTTCGAGCCACTCGCCGCTCTGCGCGGTGCTGTCCGACGGCTCCACCACGACGACCTGACCGGCATTGGGGTTTTCCTCCTCGACGGTACGGCCGTCCTCGTAGGGCAGCTCGACAAAACCGTCGTCCGGCACGGTCTCATCGTCCGCAGAGGCGCTGACCGGATGCAGAATCGCGTCCACCTGCGCATCGGAGAGATAGATATGCGGCAGGAATTTCAGCGCGCTCGTCTCATTGGCGGACAGCACGAAAAGCCGCTCTGCTTCTGCCGAAGGTCCGTGGATCAGCACGCCCATCACGCCCAGCAGAAAAACGGCAAACAGCAGTATGGTGACCAGCAGGATCAACAGAATGCGTCCTATAACGCGGAAAATCCCGCCGGCTGCGCTGCGTTCACGCATGGTTTTATCCTCGCTCTCAACAGTAATAAAGATACCAAAATAGTATACACCAGAAAGCTGTCCTTTGACAAGTTCCTTAATCCAATTATAATAAACGACTTCTACAATTACAGACGAAAAAACCGCCCCTCCGGTTCTTTCGGAGGGGCGGACGCAGAAAAAAAGAAGAGATGTGTATGAATTATTTTTCCGGCTGAAGGAGCTTCGTCTTTTTGGAAAGGAAATAGACGACGATCGCCGCGATGAGCCAGTTGAAGGCGGTGTAGATGAAGTTATAAATGAACGAATAGACCCACACGTTCTTCATTGCCATGCCGAGGAACACATCTGGCATGTACATGCCCCAGACGATCACGCCGCTGAGGACGAACGAGACAAGCGCGCCGAGCGCGCCGATGACGGTGCCGAGCACCGGCTTCTTCGGCGTAAGACCGGCGAGACCGGTAAGCGCATAGGCCAGCGCGTAGTCGAGCAGGAGCGACTGCCAGCCGTAAGCGATGCCGCCGCCGATGACGGCCTTGAGAACGCCGAAAACAAGACCCGCGCCCATGCCCCAGACCGGGCCGCGCCGCAGCGCGAACACCATCAGAGGAATGAAGAGCAGGTTCATCGATCCGCCCTGCGCGAACAGATCGAACTTGAGGAAGTTGAGCACGACCGCCATGGCGACCATGATGGCTCCCTCGCAAAGTATGCGGGTGGTCTGTTTGCTTTTCATAAAAAAGCCCTCCAATAAAAAAATCAGCCACCCGATCCCGGACGTGGCTGAAGAACAAATACCGTATAGGCACTCCCTCCGCCGGCATTACCCGGATCAGGTAAAAGGGTACCGGCGCTTCGATTCGCACCGTCTCAGCCGGGAAAACCCAGCACCCCTGTTCTGTAAAAACATCATACCGCGCGGGAAACGAAATTGCAAGCGCAACTTTGACGAATTGCACCGGAGACTTGACCGTGCTTTATGCAAAAGGTATAATTGCTCTGTATAAAAGGGAAAGGACGGGCCTTTCTATGATCCAACTGAAAAACGTCGCGCTGGAATCCTCCGCCGGGAAAAAGAGCGTGCATGCGCTGCGCTGCCTGAATCTCACGCTGCCGGATACCGGCCTTGTGGTGCTCACCGGCGCGTCCGGCAGCGGGAAAACAGCGCTTCTGCGCCTTCTGGCCATGACGGAGATACCGTCCCGCGGCGAGATATTCCTTGGCGGCGAGAACACGGCGCGCTGGAGCGAGTCCCGGCGCGGCGCATGGC
>OLSB01002531.1_pt1 | contig 14944 bp, 12 predicted proteins | sample 1672071 | NCBI WGS metagenome assembly OLSB01 (sample SAMEA3136642, study PRJEB25190) | human gut metagenome | biome: human gut; feature: human-associated habitat; material: faeces | place: Austria | collected 2013 | reverse complement strand
TCCAATTGGGTGCACGGCCCTTTTCTTATCGACGCAAAGTAGCACGCCCTCTTTGCACCGAACGGTGGGGATTTTTCGTTTGCCCAGATAAAACCTGCCAAAATAAACCTGTCCCTTTTTGGCAGGTAACCGATAGGAGGCTACGTGGACACATCGACGTCCTTGGGCAATCGCGAGCTCGCGGTGGCAAAGAAGCGTGCGCTCGATGCTGCCTATTTTAGGAAGGGTATCGCTGTCGCGGCGCTTTCGAGCTGCATGTATGCGCTGTACACGGCCTTTGTTACCGCCGGTCAGCTCTTTGGCGTTTGGGCCGGTTGGTTCGATGCATTTGCTCCCTCCGGCCTTTTGGCGGTATTCATCTTGCCCACAATCGCCTCGGGCGTCAATGATGTGTTGAGTGCCGTCTGGGCCACGTTTTTCACTGCCGGTCAGGGCAAACTCGCCGACCTAGGCCGCTGCATCGCCTCAAAGCCCGGCGTCATCGTTATCGCCGCCGCCTTCATTGGCGGGCCCATCGCTTCTGCCGCCTACGTTATCGCGCTTTCGCAGGCAGGCACGCTTGCCGTGCCCATCGCCGCGCTCAACCCCGCGATCGGTGCGGTGCTCGCCCGCGTGCTCTACCGACAGCCGCTTAGCCCCCGTGTCGTCACCGGCATCGTTGTCTGCGTGGTCGCCGGCGCCATGATCGGTAGCGCCGGCCTGAGCGGGCAGGCATCTTCCGGCATGGCGCTTGGCCTGGGCCTGGCGCTGTTAGCCGCCCTGTGCTGGGGCGTCGAGGGATGCGTGGGCGGCCGCGCCACCTGCATGATCGATCCTCAGATCGCCATCAACATCCGTCAGCTTGTCTCGGGCGTCGGCAACCTGTGCTTGGTACTGCCGGCCCTAACCTTGGCATGCGGAGAGCCCCTTGGTCAGAGTTACGTCCTTGTCGCCCAAGCGCTCACCGACAAATCCTCCGTCGTGTTTTTCGCCTGCTCCGGTTTTGCCGCCTACTTTTCGTTCATGAGCTGGTATCGCGCCAACTCCATGTGCGGCACGGCGCTGGGCATGGCCATCAACGGCACCTATACCTTTACAGCGCCGCTGTTTACGTGGATTATCGTCGGCCTGGTCTTGGGCTTTGAAGGCTACGCGCTTCCGTCCGTTGCATGGGTGGCGGCCGTCGTCAACCTCGTCGGCATTTGCCTGATCGCCGTGAATCCCCTCGACATGGTTAAAAAGGACGGTGATCGGGATGCTTCCGCTTAACTATGCCCTGCTCGATTATTTTGTTTGCCATGACGAGGCTTGCGTCGACGATGTGATGGCCGATCTCGCGGCCGAGTATGCATCGTTTGCCGCCTTTGCAAGGCCTCGCATGCAGGAGGCGCTCATGACCGCGCACAAGAATGGCCTGATTGACGAGACGCGCTTTGATTTGAATGCCGAAGGCGAGCTTCGCGTCTACTATCGGGCGAGCGCCGAGCAGCGCAAAGTTATCGGCGCTTATCTGGGCCGTAGCCATTAAAAATAAAACGCCCTTTTTGGCAGGTCGGTCGTAGTTATTACGTGGGGGATGAGGTCGAGCGTATAGCGTGCGCCCCGTTTGGCTAAAGTACAACTATCTGTGTTTAACTCGCCCAGTGCAGTGCGCTACGGGCGATGGCCAAAAAAGGAAAACCACATGGGATTCATGTCAAAGCTGCTGTCCTTTGGATCCGATAAGGACCTTAAGCGCTACTACAAGATCGTTGACCAGATCAACGGGCTTGAGCCTCAGTTTGAGAAGATGACCGAGGAGGAGCTTCGCGGCCAGACCGATAAGTTCCGCGAGCGTTACGCTAACGGCGAGTCGCTTGACGACATGCTCCCCGAGGCCTTTGCCACCGTGCGCGAGGCTTCAAAGCGCATCACGGGCATGCGTCACTTTGACGTACAGCTCATCGGCGCCATGGCGCTGCACGAAGGTCATATCGCCGAGATGAAGACCGGCGAAGGCAAGACGCTCGTCTCCACCCTGGCCGGCTATCTTAACGCCATCGCCGGCAAGGGCGTGCATGTCGTTACCGTCAACGACTACCTGGCAAAGCGCGACTCCGAGTGGATGGGCCGCATCTACAAGTATTTGGGCATGACCGTCGGCCTGCTGCAGAACAACATGCCGCTCGAGCTTAAGCGCCCGGCCTACCAGGCCGATGTCACCTACGGCACCAACTCCGAGTTTGGCTTTGACTACCTGCGCGACAACATGGTCACCCGCCCCGAGCAGCGCGTCCAGCGCGGCCACAGCTACGCCATCGTCGACGAGGTCGACTCCATCCTGATCGACGAGGCCAGGACCCCGCTGATCATCTCGGGCGCCGGCACCAAGTCGGCCAGCACCTACAAGGACTTCGCGCGCGCCGTGCGCGGGCTGGAGCGCGGCGAGGACGTGTCGCACGACATGCTCACCGCCACCGAGGACGTGGAGCCCACGGGCGACTACGTCATGGACGAGGCCAAGCACACCATTGCCGCCACCGAGCGCGGCCTCAAGAAGATCGAGCGCCGCCTGGGTATCGAGGACATCTACGCCGACCTTTCGGGCCAGCTGGTCAACCACCTGCAGCAGGCGTTGAAGGCCCAATACATGTTCCACCGCGACAAGCAGTACGTCGTTACCAACGGCGAGGTCAAGATTGTCGATGAGTTCACCGGCCGCATCATGGAGGGCCGTCGCTACTCCGAGGGCCTGCATCAGGCCATCGAGGCCAAAGAGGGCGTGCTCGTGCGCGAGGAAAACCAGACCCTTGCCACCATCACCCTGCAGAACTACTTCCGTCTGTATGACAAGCTTTCCGGCATGACCGGTACGGCGCTTACCGAGGACGCCGAGTTCCGCGAGATCTACAAGCTGCCCGTCGAGGTCATTCCCTCCAACAAGCCCGTTCAGCGTGTCGATCACGAGGACCTGGTGTACCGCACCATCCAGGCCAAGTACAACGCCGTTGCCGACGACGTCGAGCGACGTCACGCCAAGGGCCAGCCGGTCCTGGTCGGAACCGTCTCCATCGAGAGCTCCGAGAAGCTGTCGGCCGCCCTTACCAAGCGCGGCATCGCGCACGAGGTCCTCAACGCTAAGCATCACGAGCGCGAGGCTCATATCGTTGCCCAGGCCGGTCGTTACGGCGCCGTGACCATCGCTACTAACATGGCCGGTCGTGGTACCGACATCCTGCTGGGCGGCAACCCCGACGAGCTGGTGCGCGAGCGCCTTGAGTACGAGGGCCTGACCATGGAGGACGTGACGCCCGAGCAGCTCGAGCAGTTTAACGCCGAGGCCAAGGAGACCTGCAAGGCCGAGCGCGAGCGCGTGCTTGCCGCCGGCGGCCTGACCGTCATCGGTACCGAGCGCCATGAGTCCCGTCGTATCGACAACCAGCTGCGCGGCCGCTCCGGTCGTCAGGGCGATCCAGGCGAGACCCAGTTCTACCTGTCGCTCGAGGACGATCTGATGCGCCTGTTCGGTGGCGACAAGATGGACCGCGTCTCCAAGATGATGGTCACGGCAGAAATGGGCGACGACATGCCCATCCAGCACAAGATCATCTCCAAGGCCGTCGAGAGCGCCCAGCACAAGGTCGAGAGCATTAACTTCTCCATGCGCAAGAGCGTTCTTGAGTACGACGACGTGATGAACAAGCAGCGCCAGGTTATCTACGCCGAGCGCAACAAGATTCTGGACGGTAAGGACCTGACCGACCACATCACCGAGGTCATGCACGACACCGTGTACCGCTGCGTGCAGGAGTTTTGCACTAAGGACAGCCACGACGGCGAGCGCGACCTCGATGGCCTGCGCAAGTGGGTCGTGGAGCTGACCGGCCATATCGATACGCCCAAGTTCCCCGACGAGGATTACGAGGCCCTTGCTGCCGATGTCCTGGCCTACGTCGAGAAGTGCTACAACATGAAGGCCGAGCGCTTGGGCGAGGACCTCATGCGCGAGCTCAATACTCAGGTCATGTTGCGCGTCATCGATACCCGCTGGATGAACTACCTGCAGGAGATGGACTATCTCAAGACCGGTATTGGCCTGCGCGGCTTTGGTCAGCGCGACCCGCTGGTCGAATACAAGACCGAGGCCTATGGTGCCTTCCAGATGCTCGTTGACACCATGTACGAGGATTACCTGCGCACCGTCCTGCGCATCGAGATCAAGGCCGCCCCGCAGGCTGTGGAGCGCAAGGAGGACCCCGCGCTCGAGGGTGCGCGCTTCTCCGGCCCCGCCGACGTCGATGGCGACAACGGCAACTCGGTCCTGCGCAAGGAGGCACGGGCACAGGCTCGCACGGCCGTCCAGGGCGGACCGGCAGCTGTCAACAACGGCGCTAAGGTGACCACCTACCGCAAGTCCGAGAGCGATGACCCGTATGTCAACGTGGGTCGCAACGAACCGTGCCCTTGCGGCAGCGGCAAGAAGTTCAAGTACTGCCACGGCAGGAATCGTTAATGGCCGAGGCTTTAGAGGTAACGCCCGCCGAGCTGGACGCGTTTGCGGACCGGCTCGGCGAGGTCGAGTCGTATCTTCATTTGGACGAGAAGCGCACCCACGTGACCGAGCTTGAGGCCAAGAGCGTCGCTCCCGGCTTTTGGGACGACGCCGATGCCGCTCGCGCCACGATGGAAGAGATTGCGCGCGCCAAGGAGGATATCGCCGCCGTGGATACCGCGCGCGGCGAGCTCTCCGATGCCCGCGCGGCGCTGGAACTTGCCGAGGAAATGGGCGATGACCCCGATGCCGCTGCACTGCGTGAGGAGGCTGCTGCCACGGCTGATCGTCTGGCGCGCGCCATCGATGAGCTCGAACTTTCGAGCTGGTTTACCGGCGAGTTCGATCACGGTGACGCGATTGTGACCATCAAGCCCGGACAGGGCGGCTTGGAGGCGCAGGACTGGACCTTCATGCTCTTTAAGATGTACATGAAGTACTGCCAGCGCCGCGGCTGGAAGGTCACCATCAACGATTGCCCCGCTGCCGAGGTCATTGGCATTGATCGCGCGACCTTTACCGTTGAGGGCAAGGATGCCTTCGGTATGCTTCGTGCCGAGGCCGGCGTTCACCGTTTGGTGCGCATTAGCCCCACCGATGACAAGAAGCGTCGACAGACTACGTTTGCCGGCGTCGAGGTCATTCCGGTGCTGCCCGACGATATCGATATCGAGATCAACCCCGACGATATCCGCGTCGACGTGTACCACGCAAGCGGCCCGGGCGGCCAGGGCGTCAACACCACCGACTCCGCCGTGCGCGTGACGCATTTTCCCAGCGGCATTGTAGTGACCTGCCAAAATGAGCGCAGCCAGATTCAGAACAAGGCCGCGTGTATGCAGATTCTCAAGGCCCGCCTGTACGAGATTGAGCTCGAGAAGCGCGCCGAGGCGCTCGACGAGATCCGCGGTCCCAAGACCACGATTGGCTTTGGCAACCAGATCCGCAGCTACGTGCTCTATCCGTATCAGATGGTCAAGGACCTGCGCTCGGGCGTGGAGACCAGCAACGTCGACGCCGTTCTCGACGATGGCGACTTGGATCCGTTTGTGATCGGCTACCATCGCTGGGCTACCGGCAATGCTGATGCGGAGTCTCCGTCCGCTTAAGCCCCGGGTGAGTCACGGACCGACACTAAACTCTGGACAGGGCGGTTTTATATCCAGAGCAAACCCGCCGCGGGGTGGTTTTTCCTCGGCGAATCGGTAGAATCAAATACGGTAAGAAGTTCAATGCGCACCCAAGGGGGTGCGCTTTTTTGAGGGAGGTAGCATGGCATATCGTCTGGATATCAAGCGCATTCTTTCAATGAACTTCTTCCACGATCTGCCCCAGATCATGCTTGGGTGCGCTTTGGCGGCCATCGCGACCGACCTGTTTTTGATTCCCAACGGTCTTGCCGCCGGTGGCGTTACGGGCCTTGCGACTATTATCCAGGCGGTCGGTGCCGCGCGGGGCGTGTCGCTGCCCGTCGGTATCCAAACCATCGTGATGAATGCCTTGCTGTTGCTGGTCGTCATGCGCGAGGGCGGCATGTTCTATGTGGTACAGACGGCGACAGGCTTTGTGCTACTGGGCTTCTTTACCGACCTGTTTGCCCCGTTTGTAGCGCCTCTGGCAGATGCAGACCTGATGCTTCCCGCTATGTGGGGCGGCATTATCACGGGCATTGGTTACGGCATGGTGTTACGCGCCGGCGCCAACACCGGCGGCTCCGACACCATCGGCCAGATTATCTCGCGTAATACCTCGCTGCCGGTGGGTTCGACCGTCATGGCGATCGATGTCGCCGTATGCGCGGCATCGGCCCCCGTCTTCTCTCTAGAGAACGCGCTGTATGCAGGGCTTTCGATGGTAATTAGCGGCTATGTGATCGACGCTGTGGTCGATGGCGGCAACAAGCGCCGTATGGTGCTCATCATCTCGGAGAATTTCCCCGATATCGCGGCCGATATCATGTATGGCCTGGGTCGCGGCTGCACTAAATTCAAGGCGACCGGCATGTATTCGGGCGCGGAGAAGCCGGTGATTATGGTGATCGTTAGCCGCCGCGAGCTCAATACACTCAAGACCATCGTGCGTGAGCGCGATCCTCAAGCTATCGTGACGGTCGCCGACGTTACGGAAGCCTTCGGCGAGGGGTTCAAGGACATTAACGCGTAGGGTAGACTGCGCTCTATCCAAAAGACGTTCACATTGATAAACCGATTCATCAGCGGGTCTGCCTGCTAAATTATTCAAATAATGATAAAAACTCTGGTAAAGCCTTCAGTTTCCAGCATAATGAATGGCGCACGTGCATTGCGGCTGGGTTGGGATTACCTTCTGCGCCGTGCGCATCTTGTCTAAAGAGGATGAAAGGAAGGCACAATGAGCGACGAAGAGCTCAAAAAGGTTGCCAACGAGGTAAGGAAGGGCATCGTCACCGGCGTGCACGCTGCCAAGTCCGGCCATCCGGGCGGTTCGCTCGGCTCTGCCGACATCATGACTTATCTGTACTTTGAGGAAATGAATGTCGACCCGGCCGATCCTCGCAAGGCCGACCGCGACCGCTTTGTGCTCTCCAAGGGCCATTGCGCTCCGGGTCTGTACGCCGTGCTCGCCGAGCGCGGATTCTTCCCCAAGGAGGACCTCGAGACGCTGCGCCATATCGGCAGCCACCTGCAGGGCCACCCCAACATGAACGACACCCCGGGCGTCGACATGTCCACCGGCTCGCTGGGCCAGGGCGTCTCCGCCGCCGTGGGCATGGCCGTCGCCGCCAAGCACTGGGGCGATACTTACCGCACGTACGCCCTGCTGGGCGACGGCGAGAGCGAGGAGGGCCAGGTCTGGGAGGCCGCCATGTTTGCCGGCAATCAGCAGCTCGACAACCTCTGCGTGATCGTTGACCACAACGGCCTGCAGATTGACGGTCCCGTCGAGGAGGTCAACGATCCCATGCCGCTCGCCGACAAGTTCCGCGCCTTTAAGTTCCACGTGGTGGAGCTCGCCGACGGCAACGACTTCGGTCAGATTCGCGCCGCCTTTGCCGAGGCTCGCGCCACCAAGGGTCAGCCTACCGCCATTATCGCCGAGACCATGAAGGGCAAGGGCGTTTCCTTTATGGAGAACCAGGTTGGTTGGCACGGCAAGGCCCCCAACGATGAACAGTTTGAGCAGGCCATGGCAGAGCTCACGGCCGCCGGAGAGGAGCTCTAGGATGGCAGACGTCAAGAAAATCGCCACGCGTGTAAGCTACGGCGAGGCCCTCGTTGAGCTCGCTGCCGAGCACGACGACTTTGTGGTCCTCGACGCCGACCTGGCTGCCGCCACGCAGACCGGTAAGTTTAAGGCCGCCTGCCCCGACCGCTTCTTTGATGTGGGCATTGCCGAGAGCAACCTGATGGGTGTCGCCGCCGGTATCGCGACCACCGGTCGTACTGCCTTTGCGAGCACCTTTGCCATGTTTGCCGCCGGCCGCGCTTTTGAGCAGGTCCGTAACTCCATCGGCTATCCGCACCTCAACGTCAAGATCGGCGCCACGCACGCCGGTATTTCGGTGGGCGAGGACGGTGCCACGCACCAGTGCTGCGAGGATATCGCCCTTATGCGTGTTATCCCTGGCATGACCGTGATTGTCCCGGCCGACGACGTGGAGGCCCGCGCCGTGGTCCGCGCCGCCTACGAGTGCGACGGCCCCGTGTACATGCGCTTTGCCCGCCTGGCCTCGCCGGTCATCAACGACCCCGAGACCTACAAGTTCGAGCTGGGCCGCGGCATCGTCATGCGTGAGGGCGCCGATGTGACCATCATCGCCTGCGGCCTGATGGTTGGCGAGGCTCTCGAGGCTGCCGAGCAGCTCGCTGCCGAGGGCATCGACGCCGAGGTCATCAACATGCACACCATTAAGCCCATCGACGCCGATCTGATCGTCAAGAGCGCCGCCAAGACCGGTCACGTCGTGACCGTCGAGGAGCACTCCGTGATCGGTGGCCTGGGCAGCGCCGTTGCCGACGTGCTCTGCGAGCAGTGCCCGACGCCGCTCAAGAAGATTGGCGTCAACGACACCTTTGGCGAGTCCGGCCCGGGCGCCGAGCTCCTGCACAAGTACGGCCTGGATGCCGCCAACATCGTGGCAACCACCAAGGAGTTCTTGGCCTAGGGCAAGACGAGGCAAAGTATCGCTTTAGCAACCGTAAGCAAGCCAGAACAGGGGCGCCCCCAAAGAGGGCGCCCCTGTTTTTTTGTCGGTAACAAACAAATCAGGCCCGCACCAAGCAAGGGCTTCCTCCGGGAAGCGGGCCCCGTCCGGAGGCTGGTGGGGGGCTGCAAAACCGTGCGTCTTATGTGCAGTGAAGCTAATGCTGCTAAAATACAAAGCGCTCATGTAGTTTAAACGCACGATGATAAGGAGCACCAGTGGGTAACCACTTCCGTACCTCCGGTGCGGGCGATGAGGCCCCCAAGACACGGCAAGGTGTCCCGGGCACACGTTTCGCCACTCCGGATTCAGAGGGCCAGCATATTGCCCAGGCCCCCGCACAGCCGGCAGATCAGGCACGGCCGGCATCCGATCCCTTTGCCTACAATCCCACCAGCGATGCCGAGCTTTCTGCCGCTGCGGGCTTTGAGCCCGTCCAAAAGGTGACTGCTCGCGTGAACCAGCCTCAGACGTCAGCCGAGCCTCAGCCGACCATGGCGGGCATTCCCGATCCCATGGCTCCTGCTACGCCCGCGCCGCAGCCGGCGCAGTCCGGCCTCTTTGCCGGCATTCCCGATCCTACGCAGCCCGCTGCGCCCATGGTCGAGAATGATCAGGCTGCCGAGGTCGCAAGTCTTGACAACGCGCTCAACAACCCCGATTTTACGTCGGTGTTCGCGCCTATCGATCCGCAGGCAAGTCGCAAGAAGATGGCCAAGCAGGCCGGTGTCGAGCCCGTCATTCTGATGGAGCATGTCACCAAGATCTACCCGGCACAGCCCAACAAGCCCGCACTCGACGACATCAACATCGAGATCTATCCGGGTGAGTTCGTCTTCTTGGTCGGTCATTCCGGATCGGGTAAGACCACGCTGCTTTCCACGCTCAACCGTGATGTCAGGCCTACGAGCGGTCGCATTTTGGTCGCCGGTCAGGATCTCATGAAAATCAAGAACCGCAAGGTTCCCTTCCTGCGCCGCCAGATTGGCGCCGTGTTCCAGGACTTTAAGCTTCTGCCGCAAAAGACCGCCTATGAAAACGTGGCGTTTGCCCTGCAGTGCATAGGCAAGCCCAAGGGCGTCATTCGCAGCCAGGTGCCCGAGGTACTGCGTCTGGTCGGTTTGGCCGATCAGATGGACTCGCTGCCCGATCAGCTTTCCGGCGGCGAGCAACAGCGCGTGGCCGTCGCCCGCGCCATGGTCAACCGTCCGCCACTGCTGATTTGCGACGAGCCAACGGGCAACCTCGACCCGGCAATTTCGCTCGGCATCATGAAGCTGCTCGAGCGCATTAACCGCACCGGCACGACCGTGATCGTGGCTACCCACGATCGCGAGATGGTCGATAGTATGCATCGTCGCGTGATCGCCCTCGAGGGCGGCCACGTAATCCGCGACCAGGAGAGGGGAGGTTACGGCAACTATGGCACCAACTAACGTGGGCTATTCGCTCAAAGAGGCAATGAGCCACTTCTTCCGTAACTGGACCACCTCGCTCGGCGCCGTCATCACGATTTTCCTTTCGCTGTTTATCATCGGCCTGTTCATCATGGGTTCCGCGATGCTGAACTCCGTGATCGGCACCGTTGAGGACCAGGTTGTTATCAACGCGTTTATTAGCGATGACGCCGACCAGGCCGACGTCCAGGCTTTCGAGAGTGAGCTCAAGACGTGGAACAACGTTAAGTCCGTGACCTATAAGGACAAGGACGACGCGCTGGCCGAGTACACGAGCAAGATGTCGGGTAACGCCGACGCCACTCTGAGCGCACTTGATGGCCAGAATCCGCTGCCTGCTTCGTTCGCGATCGAGATGGACGATCCGTCCCAGGTCGAGAGCACGGCCAAGAAGCTCAAGAAGAACTCCGATTTCCAGAAGATCGCGGATGACGGTGACGTTGACGCGAGCGTTCTGTACGGTCAGGAGGAAGTGAGCCGCCTGTTCCAGGTGACGAACTACATCCGCATCGCTGCCGTTGTGCTTGTTGGTTTGCTGACGTTTATCGCGTTCATCTTTATCAACAACACGATTCGCCTGTCGATTACGGCTCGCCGCCGCGAGATTGCTATCATGCGCCTGGTGGGCGCCAGCAATGGCTTTATTCGCGGTCCGTTTATCACCGAGGGCGTGCTGCAGGCCGTTTTGGGCTCGCTGCTTTCCATCGGTGTTTTGGAGCTGCTTCGCAACCTGTTGGTTCCGCGTCTTCAGGAGAGCATTGGCTGGATGTCGTTTGCGCTGCCGATGCAATACTACCTGGTGACGTATGCCGCACTGATCCTGGTCGGCGTGATCATCGGTCTCTTTGGTTCCGCCATTGCCATGCGTCGCTACCTGCGCGTGTAGACACAGCTGGAATTAGTTTTGCTAACGGGCCGTCCCGCTCTGGGGCGGCCCGTTTTTTAATTCCCGTGCGACGGAGGAAAAGGGCTCACCGGCAGTTCGGCTTGTCTCGATAATTCGATTTTCTCCGTCACATAGGGATCATGACGCGAGGTGCGTGCCCTGTTGTTGATTGGGTAGACTCTTTGATGCGTGCGGTTTAGGCCTGCACGGTGTTTTGACATGATGCGGTTGCGCCTGCGGGCCCCGCAACAGATAGTAAGGAGGCGCCATGGGGCGCAATAACAAACATAAGCGTAGCGCTCGCAACAAGCGCGCGCCGGTGCGCAGCGAGCGGCGTCCCAGCCTGACGGGCCGCGTGCAGCTCCATGAGCACAGCGCCTATGTTGTCACCGATAATGGCGACTATAAGGTTATGGGTCGCGGCAAGCGCGAGATTATGGACGGCGACATCGTGGCCGTGAGCATTAAGACCGGACCGCGCGGCGATCGCCGTGCCGTGATCGAGGGCGTTGTCGAGCGCGCGGCCATAAGCGTGGTGGGCACGTATCAGACGGCAGGCCCGCTCGGTGTGATCGAGCCGCTTGATTCGCGTCTCAAGGCCGATTTCTTTATTTTGCCCGAGGATACTTCGGCGGAGCGTTTGGGCGTGCATCCGGGCGATGCAGTCGTCGCACGCATCTTGACCTATCCGACACGCTTGGAATCGGGCACCGTGACTCTTGAGCGCCGCATTGGCGGCGACGATGCACCCGACTTGGGCGTTCAATATGTCATGGCTCGTTACGGCTATACCGATAGTTATCCCGAGACCGCCCTTGCCGAGGCCGAGGAGCTATCGCTCGACGTGGCGACAGCTCTTAAGGACCCACTTCGCCGTGATCTGCGCGACCGTTTTATCATCACGATCGATCCGGTCGACGCGCGCGACTTTGATGACGCCATCTCTTTGGAGCGCACGACGCAGGGCGGCTACAAGCTGGGTGTCCATATCGCCGATGTATCGCATTATGTGGCCTGGGACGGACACATCGACCTAGAGGCTCGCCATCGCACGACGTCGGTGTACCTTGCCGATCGCGTGCTCCCCATGTTGCCCGAGCGCCTGTCGAATGACCTGTGTTCCTTGCGCCCCGACGAGGATCGCCTGGCGTTTACCGTCGACATCGAGCTCGATGCGCAGGGGCACGTCCGCCACTACGATCCGTATCCCAGCGTGATTCGCTCGCGCGTGCGCATGGACTATGACGGTGCCGAGGCACTGCTGGTGCGTGCCGGTGCGGTGGAGTACTCCGTGTTGGAAGGTGCCGCCGAGGATGTTGCTGCAGCCGAGGCATCGCGCGAGGAGGCGCTTGAGCGCGGTTTGACTTGCGAAGAGACTGCCCGCGACTACGACGTGGATCTGAGCGATTTCCTAGTCGCTGCCAACGAGCTTGCCGAGCGACGCCGTCGCATTCGCCGTGCGCGCGGCTCGGTCGACTTTGACACGGCGGAGATTCGCGCTTTGCTGGACGAGGACGGCGTTCCCGTGCAGATCGTGGCCCGCGAGCGCTCGTGTGCCACGTCGCTCATCGAGGAAGCTATGCTGCTTGCCAACGAGTGCGTTGCCGAGTGGCTGGCAGACCGCGATATTGAGGCATGCTATCGCGTGCATGAGGATCCCAGCCCCGACAGCTTGCACGGGGCCGCTGTGGCGCTGGCGCAGCTGGGTATCATCGACGATCGCCGCGCGGCCGGCATTGCCCTGGGAAGTCCCGATGAGCTGCAGGCGGCGGTTGACGCTGCCGCTGGCACGGCAAATGCCCCGCTTGTTAACACGTTGCTATTGCGCAGCATGCAGCGCGCGCTGTACAAGCCGCGCAACGAGGGCCACTTTGCGCTCGCCGCGCCGTGCTACTGCCACTTTACGAGCCCTATCCGACGCTATCCGGACCTTGTTGTCCATCGCGTGCTCAAATTGCAGCTGGCGTATGAGCAGCTGGGCGGCAAGGATGCCTTGGCGCGCACGCCGCGGCTGATCGGCAGGGGTCGCGAGTCGCTGCCGCGCATCTTGCCGCAGATTTGCCGTGCATGCAGCGAGGCCGAGCGTGCGGCCGACGCCGCCAGCCATGCGACGCAAAAGATCAAGATTGCCCAGTATTACGAGGATCGTCTGGGCGAGCGCTATGCCGGAACCATTTCGTGGGTCAGCAGCATGGGCCTCTTTGTGCGCCTCGACCTGACACAGGTCGAGGGCTTGGTCTCGATTAAGAGTTTGGGAAGCGAGTGGTTCGAGTTTGACGAGGACGCGCTCACGTTGACGGGTGCCGACACGGGGCGCCGTTTTGAGTTGGGGCAACGCGTGATCATCGAGGTCTCGCGTGTCAATACCACGCGCGGGCACTTGGATTTTAAGCTCATCCATTAGTCTGGCCAGAAAAAACTTGGTTGGCGACCGGGTGCATAAGATTTTTGTTCCCGGCAGGCATTTCGACATTATTGACCTGGGTTTCGATGCTGCGGGCGATGTCACCGCTATCGTGCTGGTGTTGCTGGTGGCCTCGTTGGTGCGTTATGCCACCCGTCCCATCGGCGCCCATGCAAGACGTGTCTAGACACCCAAGATGCTACCGGCATCGTTGGATACTCTTTATGGGAACCGGTTACAATGTCAACTGTCGATACGTTCCATCGACGCATCGGCGCTTACCCAGACATGCGTCTTTACGAAGAGGAGATTCCTGTGGCAGTGCTATTTGTTGAGTATCCCAAGTGCTCTACCTGTAAAAAGGCTAAGGCATGGCTGGATGAGCACGGGATTGAGTATATCGATCGCGATATCGTAGCGGATAACCCAACAGCCGAGGAGCTTTCCGCGTGGGTTGCGCGGTCGGGATTGCCGGTGCGACGCTTTTTTAACTCGTCGGGCATGAAGTATCGCGAGCTGGGGCTCAAGGCTCGTCTGGACGCTGGCATGACGGACCAGGAGTGCTTTGAGCTACTCGCGACTGACGGCATGCTGGTTAAGCGCCCGCTGCTGGTGGGCGACGACTTTGCGATCCCCGGCTTTAGGGAAGCGGCTTGGACCGAGGCGTTGCTGTAGCGGCTTCGGAAAGTGCGTCCCATTTTGAGTGCTGATTCTGGGATGTGCTTTCCGGTTGAGGGCTCTATCGGAAATGACATCCCGTTTCGAGCGCTGATTCTGGGACACGGTTTCCGGTTGAGGGCTCGACGGGAAAGTGGGGACCGGTTTGAGCTTGAAATCTGGGATGCGCTTTCTGCCGGCGGGCCTACTCCACTCCAGGGCGGGCCTGCCCCAGTCAGTCCTTCAGCTGCGCCCATTCGTGTGGGTCGTAGATCTTTACGTGCTTGTCGGGCGTGTCGCTCCAGTACTCTTCGTCCATAGAGGGCAGGTATGCCTGAATGCCGGGGCAGATAAACGGAATTCGTTGCCGCTGCCGCCGCTCGCGCTGCCGCCGCTCCAGGTTCGTCTCGGATATGACGGTCGGCATGCCGGACAGCTCGACGAGGCTTGCCTGGATGCGCTTGAGGTCGGGGAGCGCCGCATGCCATGACGTCCGCATGATCAAAAGATACTTCGATTGTGTTGCCTGGTGCTATCGTTTTCGCGTTAGTATCTGCCAACGGTTGACGGCTACCGCTCGCGGCGTTTTGCCCTTCGTGTACAGCGGTCGGCATCACAGGTCCTTCACGGGTTGGACGAAATTAGGCCAATTTGACCGAATTTTAAAAAAGTCAAAATTGGGGCTTGCGTCACGGAGCGACTTCCCGTATATTTCTTTCTTGCGCAAAGGCACAGCCGAGCGCAGCGATGCAGTCATTGGGATGTCGTCTAATGGCAGGACAGCGGATTCTGGTTCCGTCAATGGGGGTTCGACTCCCTCCATCCCAGCCATTGCATTTGCTACATA
>OLSB01002526.1_pt1 | contig 14966 bp, 12 predicted proteins | sample 1672071 | NCBI WGS metagenome assembly OLSB01 (sample SAMEA3136642, study PRJEB25190) | human gut metagenome | biome: human gut; feature: human-associated habitat; material: faeces | place: Austria | collected 2013 | reverse complement strand
CACAAACTTATTTCCGTTTTTAAGCTTTAAACGGAATTTCAAATGATAATTCACAAGAAACCAGAAAATAGCACGAGAGAGATTGACAATTTGGTAAAAAAAAGATATAATTAATTGTTGAATTTTTTAAAAATAAGGGGAAGTTTTAAGATGAATAACAAGAAAATAAGAAATGTAGCAATTATTGCCCATGTTGATCATGGCAAAACAACATTAGTAGATAGCCTGCTAAGACAAAGTGGAACTTTCAGGACTAATGAACAAGTTGAAGAAAGAGTTATGGATTCAAATGATATTGAAAAAGAAAGAGGAATAACTATCTTAGCAAAAAACACTTCAGTAATGTATAACGGTATTAAGATTAATATAGTAGATACTCCGGGACATGCTGACTTTGGAGGCGAAGTTGAAAGAGTATTAAAAATGGTAGATGGAGTTTTACTTTTAGTAGATGCTTTTGAAGGAGCTATGCCACAAACAAGAGAAGTTCTTAAAAAATCTTTAGCTTTAAATCTAAAACCAATTGTTGTAATAAATAAAATTGATAGACCAGGCGCAAGACCAGAAAAAGTTTTAGATGAAGTTTTAGATTTATTTATTGAGCTTGGTGCAAATGATGAACAATTAGATTTCCCAGTAATATATGCTTCTGCAAAAAACGGAATAGCAAAGTTAAATTTAAATGATGAAGCGGTAGATATTAAACCAATATTTGAAACAATAATTAATTCTATTGAGCCACCAAAATGTTCTATAGAAGGAACTGCACAAATGCTTGTATCTAACATAGAATATGATGAATATCTAGGCAGAATTGCAGTAGGAAGAATAGAAAGAGGAATAATAAAATCTGGTATGCCAATTACAATTTGCAAATCAGATAAAAATATTCAAGGAAAAGTTGCAAAACTATTTACTTATTCAGGATTAAAGAAAATAGAAGTAGAAGAAGCTGAAGCAGGAGATATAGTAGAATTATCAGGAATTGCTGATGTAAATATTGGAGATACAATATGCGATACAAATAACCCAGAAAAAATACCATTTGTAGATATTGATGAACCAACAGTTTCTATGACATTTTCTGTAAATAATGGACCATTAGCTGGTAAAGAAGGTGAATTTGTTACATCAAGACATATCCGTGATAGATTATTTAAAGAATTAGAAAGAAATGTTAGTTTAAGAGTAAAGGAAACAGATACCCCAGATAGCTTTGAAGTATCAGGAAGAGGAGAACTTCATTTATCAGTATTAATAGAGACTATGAGAAGAGAAGGGTTTGAATTACTTGTTTCAAGACCAAGAGTTATTATAAAAGAAATAGATGGAGTAAAATCTGAACCGATTGAAAGATTAATAGTAAACGTGCCAGATGAATCAATTGGGACTGTTATAGAAAAACTAGGAAAAAGAAAAGCAGAAATGGTTAATATGGAACCAGCCGAAATTGGACATACAAAAATAGAATTCAAAATACCTGCAAGGGGACTTATTGGATACAGAACAGAGTTTTTGACAGACACAAAAGGTACTGGTACAATGAATAGTGTATTCGATGGTTATGAACCATTTAAGGGCGATATTATGGCAAGAACAAGAGGAGTAATTGTTGCATTTGAAGCTGGAACATCTATTACTTATGGATTGTATAATGCACAAGAAAGAGGAGATTTATTTATTGGCCCAGGTGTAGAAGTTTACGAAGGAATGATTGTTGGAATAAATGCAAGAAATGAAGATATATCAATAAATGTATGCAAAGAGAAACATTTAACAAATACTAGGGCTTCAGGCTCAGATGATGCTTTAAGATTAGTTCCACCAATACAATTATCATTAGAAAAAGCTATTGAGTTTATAGCAGATGATGAATTGGTAGAAATAACTCCAAAAAATTTAAGATTAAGAAAGAAAATATTAGATAGTAAAACAAGAGAAAGATTAGTAGCAAGAGCAAAAAAACAATAAATTTGTAATAAGGAGGAAAAAATGGAAGGAAGACCACTACAAAGAAAATTTAATTCAAAGCCAACAAAAGATTTTGTACGATATAGCAACATAGTAAATTTATATAAATACGAAAATCCAAATCAAGCAGATACAGATAAGAGAATGCTTTTAAATAAAAAACTGTTACAATTAGTAAAGGGAAAAGGAATTAGAGAATTAACTGAAAAAAGAAATGAAATTGTAAAAGAATTTTATGAGCTTTTAAAACTTGAAGAAGCATTTCCAGAAAGTCTTACAGAAGAACAAAAAATTAATATAATTAAGCATGCGATAGATAAAGGAATTAAACAAAAAAGTAATCCGAAAAATGTACAAAAAGCTGATGATGACAATGAAAGATAAAATTAAGGAAAAAGCATTAGAAGAACATATTCCAATTATTATGGATGATACTTTAGAAGTAATTAGCAATGTGCTTGAAGAAAATAAACCAAAAAGAATCTTAGAAATTGGTACTGCTGTTGGATATTCTGCAATATGCTTTTCAGAATATCTTGCAGAAGGTGGAACAATTGACACAATTGAACGAGATGAAGATAGAATTAAAGAAGCAAAAGCAAATATTAAATCATTAAATTTAGAATATAAGATAAACATTATAGAAGGAGATGCAGTAGAAATATTAAAAAAGCTTCAAAACAAATATGATATGGTTTTTATTGATGCGGCTAAAGGAAAATATCCAGTATTTTTAAAAGAAGCAATAAGACTTTTAAATGATGATGGTATAATTTTTGCGGATAATATTTTGTATAAAGGATATACTTTAAGTGGTTATAATAAACATAAGCAAAGGACTGCTGTAAGGGGACTTCGCGAATTTTTAAAATTACTTAAAGAAAACGATGATTTTGAAACTAAATTAATAGAAGTTGGAGATGGACTAACAATTTCTAAAAGAAAACCTCGCCTAAAAGCTTAGGCGAGGTTTTCTTTGTTAGAAGGCCTTATTCCTTTGGAGAATCTCTACAGAACGTTCGACCCCTATGAGGTCCATAACGTCTATGTTTCCGGTGTTAGGATTAATCTGCGCTGAATAACCAGGCATGTGAATCATGGTCCTATCAACAGATATGTGATCACGAATACAATCCTTATAGTCTACATGATTTGCAGAACCAAAAGAGGCGATGACATGCATGTCAAAAGTTCTTATCTGAACTTCGAAACAGTCACCACTTGCATTCCTAAAAACGACATGCAAAGACTGGTACCCATTATCCTTGCTGTTTTTTACATAGTCGGTAATACCGTAGCTATACTGGGCAAGAAAAGGAGAAATTCCTTTGAGATGAGAATTATCACCTTTTGTTTTTTCGCAAATGGTGTATCCTGCGGTAAAGCAATATCGTATTATTAATTCCAGAACCTGATAACAAGTATTGATATTGTTATCGAAGAGAATTATTCTAACGCCCAACATATCTCTTATAATATCAAGAGATTTATTCAATGCCAAATCCTGACATATCTTTTCTTCGAAACTAATCAAAGACTTGCGCCGTCCAGCGATCCTAAATCTTACATCAGGCATTTCTTTGTCTAAAACATTAAAAAAACCATCAAACATTTTTCTGATAGCAGAATGTTTCTTGAGAAAGATTATGCTCCGATATTCATCGATTTTATTTGCATGAATTGCATCTTCGGGATTACCTGTTGCCCTCAAAAGAGAGGAATAATAAGATAGTGCTTCAGGGATAGAATCTCGGGTATAAAGTGCCTCTTCAAAAAGAGTCGTTGCCATAATGTAATTTTACCTCCATCAATTTAAAATAATATTAAATTGGTTACATAATATCATATAATAGGAGAATAGTCAATATTGACAATAAATGTAATAGTATATATAATATATAAAACTGCTAAACATAAAAAAGGAGAAAATAAATGAAAAAACCGGAACTTTTAGCCCCTGCGGGGTCACTTGAAAAAGCAAAAACAGCATTTCTATATGGAGCAGATGCAGTATATTCAGGAACATCTCACTTGTCTTTAAGATCAAGAGTAGAAATGGATGATGATGAGCTTGCAAAAATAATTAAATATGCACATTCAATAAACAAAAAAGTATATGTGGCATTAAATATTTATGCAAGAGATAGTATGTATGAAGATATAAAAAAACAAGCTAAAATCCTTGAAGAAATTAAAGCAGATGGGGTAATAATATCAGATGGAGGAGTTTTAGAAACTGTAAAAGAAGTAGCACCTAATTTAGATATACATATAAGTACACAAGCAAATACTGTAAGTTATCATACTTGTAAATTTTGGCATAATAATGGAGCAAAAAGAGTAATACTGGCAAGAGAACTTAACAAGTTAGAAATTGCGGATATTATAAAAAACAAACCTAAAGATTTAGAAATTGAAATATTTGTGCATGGTGCTATTTGTTACGGATATTCTGGCAGATGTCATTTAAGTGATTTTTTAGCAAGTAGGAGTGCTAATTTAGGAGACTGTGCACAAAGCTGTAGATGGGCATATAATCTATATTTAGAAGAAAAGAATAATCCAGGAAATATGATGCCAATAGAACAAGATGAACACGGAACATATATATTATCTTCAAAAGATATGTGTTTAATTAAAGAACTTCCAGAAATTATTGATATGGGTGTAGATTGCTTAAAAATAGAAGGAAGACTTAAAACAGAATATTATTTATCAACAATAATAAATACATATAGAGTTGCAATAGATGAATGCATACAAAATCCAGACAAATTTGATTACTCAAAATATTTAAAAGAGCTTGAAAAGACGAAGACAAGAGGTTTAACTACATTTTATTTTAATGATAAAAATAACAAAGATTTTCAAGAGTATGAAGGAAAACAATATAATCCAGATTATGAATTCGGTGGTAAAATTATAGAATATAACAAAGAAAAATCTATAATAGAAATAAAAAACAGATTACAAATCGGAGATACTTTAGAATTAATAGAGCCACATGTACTAGAACCTAGAACATTTATAATAGACAAGATGTATGATTCAGATACAAACGAAGAAATTGAATTTGTGAATCCAGGGAAAGAAGGTCAACAAGTAAAAATGAATATTCCATTTAAAGCAGATAGAGGCTGGATTTTAAGAAGAAAAAAATAATGATAGAATTGATAAAAAGAAGGTTAAAAAGACCTTCTTTTTTATTACAAAGATATTACAATTATATGACAAAAAAGTAATATTACAAAATCGACTTTTGTATTGACAACTAAAAAATGTTAATGTAAAATAAATTCAAATTTTGAAAAGAACTAAAAAAATAGAAGAAAAATAAAATACCAAAAATGTTAAATTCCTTGTAGCTGTAATAAAATACGAAATTTACAATACGAGAAAAACATCGATGAGATATGATATTTTTAAAAGACATTTTTTAAAAAACACTCAAAATCATTAAAACCCTTGCACAAAGCATATTACGAAAGAAAAATATTATTTTTATTAAAATACAAAAAATAGGAGGAATTTATAATGCAAGTTATTAAAAGAGATGGAAGAATTTCAGAATTTGATGAAGGAAGGATTATTAAAGCAATTACGCTTGCTATGTCACATACATCAGCTGGTGTAGATATAGATTTAGCAACTAAAATAACAGATAGCATTAAGAATCAATTAAAAGATAAGGTCCAAGTATCAGTTTATGAAATACAAGATTTAGTAGAGAAAAAATTAATGGGTTCATCAAGAAAGGAAGTAGCACAAGAATATATTACATATAGATACAATAGAGATATTGCTAGAAAATCAAAATCTAAAGATATGTTCTTAGAGATTATAGAAACCAAATCAAATGATATTACTAGAGAAAATGCAAATATGAATGCAGATACTCCTGCAGGAATGATGATGAAGTTTGCTAGTGAAACCACAAAGCCTTTTGTTGATGATTTTTTATTGTCACCAGAAGCAAGAGAAGCTGTAAAAGAAGGATATATTCATATTCATGATAAAGATTATTATCCAACCAAAAGCTTAACTTGTATTCAACATCCATTAGATAAAATATTAAAAAATGGCTTTAGAGCAGGACATGGAAGCTCGAGACCAGCAAAAAGAATTGAAACAGCAAGTATTATTGGATGTATCTCGCTTGAAACTGTACAAAATGAAATGCATGGTGGACAAGCAATTCCAGCATTTGATTTTTACTTAGCACCTTATGTAAGACTTACATATAAAGAAGAAATAAAAAAACTTGAAGAAATTGTTTTAGAAGATTTATCAAAATTATATGATGCAAAAATCGAAGACTATGTAAAAAAAGAAACAAAGGATTTAAAAGGAGATAAAAGATATTTACAAATAGCAATAAATAATACTGTAGATCGAGTTCATCAATCAATGGAAGCTTTTATTCATAACATGAATACAATACACTCAAGAGGTGGAAACCAAGTTGTATTTAGTTCAATAAACTATGGCACGGATACTTCTGCAGAAGGTAGATGTATTATTAGAGAAATGTTAACTTCTACAGAAAGAGGAGTAGGAAATGGTGAAACACCAATATTCCCAATACAAATTTGGAAGAAAAAAAGAGGAGTAAACTATTTACCAGAAGATAAAAATTATGATTTATATAAATTGGCTTGTAAAGTTTCTGCAAGAAGATTTTTCCCTAATTTCTTAAATCTTGATGCTAGCTTTAACCAACATCCAAAGTGGAGAGCAGATGATCCAAATAGATATTACTACGAAGTTGCAACAATGGGTTGCAGAACTAGAGTTTTTGCAAACAGACATGGAGAAGATACTTCAATAGGAAGAGGAAATTTATCATTTACAACAATTAACTTAGTAAAATTAGCAATAGAATCAGCAAAAGAAGCACAATCGAATTTAGGAATATCATTTGAATTAGGAAGAGGAAGCGAAGCTTCAATGACACCTAAATATAATAAAGAAGTAAAGAAAATATTCTTGAATAAATTAGAGAAATATACAGATATAGTAGCAAGACAGCTATATGATAGATATAGATTTCAATGTACAGCAGTAGCAAAACAATTTCCATTATTAATGTCTGGTCTATGGCAAGATAGTGAAAAATTAGGTCCAGATTCAAAAGTTGAAGAAGTATTAAAACATGGTACATTAGGAATTGGATTTATAGGATTAGCAGAATGCTTAACTGTATTAACAGGTAAACATCATGGCGAATCTGAAGAAGCTCAAAAATTAGGAATAGAAATTATTACTCAAATGAAAGAAGCTTGTGACAAATATAGCGACAGATATGACTTAAACTATTCTTGTCTTGCAACACCAGCAGAAGGATTAGCGGGAAGATTTACAAAAATGGATAAAAAAGAATATGGAACGATTTTAGGTGTTACAGATAGAGATTATTACACAAATAGTAATCATGTTCCAGTTTGGTATAAATGTACAGCAGAGCATAAAGCAAAAATTGAAGCACCATATCATAAATTGACAGCAGGTGGCCATATTTTTTATATTGAATTAGACGGAAACGCCACTCATAATCCCGAAACAGTAGAAGCTGTTGTTGATTTAATGGATAAATATGATATGGGATATGGTTCAATAAACCATACTCGTTCTAGATGTTTAGATTGTGGATTCGAAAATGCAGATGCAGATTTAAAAGTATGCCCAGTATGTAAGAGTGAAAACATAGATACAATACAAAGAATAACAGGATATTTAGTAGGAACGACATCAAGATGGAATAAAGGAAAATTAGCAGAATTACACGACAGAGTAACTCATAATTAATTAAAATTGGAGGAAATAGCATATGAGAATGGCAGGTTTTTATGATGAAAGTATATCAAATGGACTAGGTTGGCGAGCAGTACTTTTTGTTAGTGGTTGCCCACATCATTGCCCTGGATGTCAAAATAAAGAAGCTCAAAGTTTTAGCTATGGAGAAGAATTTGATTCAAAAAAAATTATTGAAAAAATAAAGGAAAATTCAATTTTAAGAGGAATAACTATAAGTGGAGGGGAACCTCTTTGCATGGAAAATATAAAAGAGGTCTCAAACTTCATAAAAGAAGTAAAAAAGGTAAGACCAAACTTTAATGTATGGTGTTATTCTGGATATACATTTGATGAATTACTTGCAAGAAATGATGAAGCTACAAACGAATGTTTAAAAGAAATTGATGTACTAGTTGATGGAGAATTTATAGAATCTAAAAAAGATCCTAATTTAAAATTTAAAGGTTCATCAAATCAAAGAATTTTGGATGTAAAAAGCAGTTTAAAAACTCATAAATTAATAGAATTTCCGGTATAATTTAAGGTTCATTTAAGTATTTACTTATAAAATAAAAAAATAAATATTAGAAAGGATGAAAAATATGGAGGATGAGAAAAAAGTAGAAAAAAACAGAGAGAATACAAAAGGGATAAAGAAAAAATGTAAAAAGGAAATTGTAGTACCAGTTATAACTTTAGTTGTTGGGATATTAATAGGATTATTTATAATGTATATAATAAAGCCAAGTACAACTATAGCAAGAGTAGATGGTAAATCAATTACAGAAAATCAAATTTATGACAAATTGCAAAAATATTATTCAAAAGATGTTTTAAACATGATATTAGAAGATGTAGATGACGTAATTTTAACAAAAAAATACAAAGAAGATGACAAAATGACAGAAGAAATCGAAGAAGAAGCAAATAAATATATTGAATCATATATAGGATATTATGGCGGAACAAAAGAAGACTTTTTAGAAGAATGTGGATTTGAATCAGAAGAAGACTTAAAAAACTATTTAAAATTAGAATATAGAAGAAATTTATACTACATTGATTATTTAGCAGACGTACTTGGTCAAGATGCAATTCAAGAATATTATGATGAACATAATTTTGGAGAAATTCAAACAAAACACATATTGGTACAAACATCAGATGATATGACAGAAGACCAAGCAACAGCAATGGCAAAAGAAATTATTACAAAATTAAACAATGGAGCAAATTTCGATGAAGTTGCTGAAGAATATAAAACAAATTATCCAGATACAATTATTGTAGAAGATTTAGGAGGACTTACATTTGCAGATTCAATAGAAGAAAGCTTTATGGATGCATTAAAAGCAATGGAAGATAATACTTATTCACAAGAACCAGTTGTAACAACTTATGGAGCACATATAATTTATAGAACAAGTTCAAAAGAATTATCTGTAGAAGATGCAAGAAATGATATTGTTGTAAATCTTTATTCTACATTAGAAGACGTAGCTTCACAATCTGATAAATTAATTGAATTAAGAAAAAATGCTGGATTAAAATTTAAATCTGAAAAATTCAAAGATTTATATGATGAATTATATACAAACTATTAATGGGGAAAAATCTTATAGTGGGTCAAGATAATAGTTGATTTTTCCTATACAATAAGAAAGGCATTTCGCTTAGACTGCCTTTGAAGAAAGTGCGAAATACATGCCACTCGCATTCGCTCGGGCAGACTAAGGTAGCCTAACCTTGTTGTATACGGAAAAATCTTATAGTGGGTCAAGATAATAGTTGATTTTTCCTATACAATAAAAAACAAAGCAAAGAGATTAGCTCTTTGCTTTTAGTTTTTAGAAGACTTGTCTTTTTAAGGGGAAAATGATAGAATAAATATCAGTTAATAGAAGTTTAATGAAGAGTGAAGGATGAATAATTATATAAGGAGCATAAAATGTTTAAATTACATTCAGAGTATAAGCCTACTGGTGACCAGCCAGAGGCAATTGAATATTTAAGTAACGGAATAAAAAAAGGTAAAAAATTTCAAACTCTATTAGGCGTAACAGGGTCTGGAAAAACATTTACAATGGCAAACATAATTCAAAAAGTGCAAAAGCCAACACTTATTTTAGCCCATAACAAAACCTTAGCAGGACAACTATATTCCGAATTTAAAGAATTTTTCCCAGAGAATTCAGTGGAGTATTTTGTATCTTATTATGATTATTATCAACCAGAAAGCTACATACCTCAATCAGATACATATATTGAAAAAGATGCATCTATTAATGATGAGATAGATAAATTAAGACATTCTGCAACATTATCATTATTTGAGAAAAAAGATGTGATAATAGTAGCTTCTGTATCTTGTATATATGGACTTCGGAGACCCAGAAGACTATAAAGAATTAATGCTTTCATTAAGACCTGGAATGAATAAAACAAGAGATGAGATAATGAAAAAACTTGTAAGTATGCAATACACAAGAAATGAAATAGATTTTCAAAGAGGAACATTTAGAGCAAAAGGAGATATTTTAGAAGTATATCCTTCAAATACGGGAGAAACTTCTGTAAGATTAGAGTTTTGGGGAGATGAAATAGAAAAGATTTCTGAAATAAACCCATTAACAGGAAAACCAATTGGAACAAGAGGACATATCTTAATTGGACCAAATTCACATTATGTAGCCTCTGAAGGAAAATTAACTAAGGCTTTAAAAACTATAGAAGATGAATTAGAAGATAGGATAAAATACTTTAAAGAAAATAACAAATTAATTGAAGCACAAAGAATAGAAGAAAGAACAAATTTCGATTTGGAGATGCTTAGAGAAACTGGATTTTGCCAAGGTATAGAAAATTATTCAAGACATATTAGTGGAAGAAAAGCAGGTTCTCCACCATATACATTATTTGACTATTTCCCTAAAGATTTCTTGCTAATGATAGATGAATCCCATGCTACAATTCCACAAGTTAGAGCAATGTACAATGGAGATAGAGCAAGAAAAGATTCACTAGTTAAATATGGCTTTAGATTGCCTTCTGCATATGACAACAGGCCTCTTACCTTTAGTGAGTTTGAGAATAAAATAAATCAATGTATATTTGTAAGTGCAACACCTGCAGAATATGAAAAAGAAAAATCTAAGGGGAATATTGTAGAGCAAATTATAAGACCAACAGGATTAGTTGACCCAGAAATAATAGTAAAACCTGCACAAAATCAAATAGATGATTTGATTGCAGAAATTCATAGAACTGTAGAAAAAAAGGAAAGAGTACTTGTTACAACTCTTACAAAAAAACAGGCAGAGGATTTAACTGCATACTTAAAGACACTGGATATAAAAGTAAATTATATGCATTCAGATACAAAAGCCTTAGAAAGAATGGAGATTATTAGAAATCTAAGATTAGGAGAGTTTGATGTGCTAGTAGGAATAAACCTATTAAGAGAAGGATTAGATATTCCGGAAGTATCACTTGTTGCAATATTAGATAGTGATAAAGAAGGTTTCTTACGTTCAGAAAGGTCACTGATACAAACAATAGGGCGTGCAGCAAGAAACTCTGAAGGACGAGTTATAATGTATGCAGATGAACTTACAGATAGTATGGAAAAAGCAATTACAGAGACAAACAGAAGAAGAAAAATTCAAAAAGAATATAACGAAAAACATAATATAATGCCAAAAACAATAATCAAATCTGTAAGAGATTTAATTAAAGCAACTGCTGTAGAAAATATAGCTTCTAAGTATAACATAGATAAAGAAGACTCAATAGAAAATGTAATTGCAAAATTAACAGATGAAATGCTAAAATGTGCAAGTGAAATGGAGTTCGAAAAAGCAGCAGAATTAAGAGATAAAATAAAAGAACTAGAAGGATTATAACAGATTATATAAAGGAATAAAATAAACTATAAAAGTCTACTTAAAAGCTAAGAATTGATATAATTTCACTTCTTGGCTTTTAAAATTATATTATATATGGTATAATACAATTTAGTTGTTTTATTAAGTAGGGGGCATTTATGAAGGAAAATATTATAATAAAGGGTGCAAAAGAACATAATCTAAAAAATATAAATTTAACAATACCAAGAAATAAGTTGGTAGTAATAACCGGACTTTCAGGTTCTCGGAAAATCATCACTTGCTTTTGACACATTATATGCAGAAGGACAAAGACGATATGTGGAAAGTCTTTCTTCTTATGCTCGTCAATTTTTAGGGTTAATGGAAAAACCAGATGTAGAATCTATAGAAGGTTTATCACCTGCAATTTCTATTGATCAAAAAACCACATCAAAAAATCCCCGCTCAACAGTGGGTACTGTAACAGAAATTTATGATTATTTACGTTTATTATATGCAAGAATCGGGGTTCCACATTGCCCAAATTGTGGAAAAAAGATAGAAAAGCAAACAATAGACCAAATTGTAGATAATGTAATGGGGTTTACTGAAGGGACTAAAATACAAATTTTAGCACCTGTTGTAAGAGGAAGAAAAGGTGAATATACAAAACTAATAGAAGGTTTTGCTAAAGAAGGCTTTGTAAGAGTAAGAATAGATGGTATAATATATGAGCTTACAGACGATATTGATATAGATAGAAAGAAAAAACATAATATAGATTTAATAGTAGATAGATTAGTAATAAAAAAAGATATAAGAAGTAGACTAGCAGAATCTGTCGAAACAGCTTTAAAATATGCAAATAATTTAGTAACAATTGCAACTCCAGAAGAAGAAATACTTTTTAGCCAAAATTATGCATGCCCAGATTGCAATATCAATTTTGAAGAATTAACACCAAGAATGTTTTCCTTTAACAATCCTTTCGGAGCATGTCCAGATTGTTTAGGACTTGGATATCTTATGAGTATGGATGAAGATTTAATTATTCCAGACAAAAACAAAACATTATATGATGGAATTAAAGCATTTGGTGCAAGCACAATGAAAAAGGGCGAGACAATGGCCAAAATGTATTTTGAAAGCATTGCTAAACATTATGGAGTAGACATCTCTAAACCAATAAAAAAATTGCCAAAAGATTTTATGAATAAAATCCTATATGGAACAGGTACAGATGTAATTGATTTTAAGTTTGAGTCGCCAAGTGGAACAAGGACTTTTTCAGCACCATTTGAAGGAGTTATTCCAACCCTAGAAAGAAGATATAGAGAAACAAAATCAGATGGAATGAGAAAATTCTATGAATTATATATGGCAGAACACCATTGTTCAACTTGTAATGGAGCAAGACTAAAAAAAGAAAGTTTAGCAGTAACAATAGGAGACAAGAATATAAAAGAGCTGACAGATATGTCAATAATTAAAATTAAAGACTTTATAAATTCACTTAAATTAAATAGAACAGAAGCTCTTATTGCTGAACAAATAATAAAAGAATTAAATAAAAGATTACAATTTTTAATAGATGTAGGATTAGAATATTTAACACTCTCAAGAAGCAGTGGAACTTTATCTGGTGGAGAAAGCCAAAGAATAAGGCTTGCTACTCAAATTGGAGCTGGACTAACAGGAGTATTATATATACTAGATGAACCAAGTATAGGTTTGCATCAAAGAGATAATCAAAAATTATTAGATACATTGAAAAATCTAAGAGATTTAGGAAACTCATTGATAGTTGTAGAACATGATGAAGATACTATGTATGCTGCGGACCAAATTATAGATATAGGACCAGGAGCAGGAGTAAATGGCGGTTATGTTATAGCACAAGGTACTGCTCAAGAAATAAAGAATAATCTAAATTCAATTACAGGAAATTATTTAAGTGGTAGAAAACAAATACAAGTACCAAAAACAAGAAGGAAATCAAATGGCAAATCTATTGAAATAAAAAGCGCAGAGGAACATAACTTAAAAAAAATAGATGTAAAAATTCCATTAGGAGTTTTTACATGTGTAACGGGTGTATCAGGTTCAGGAAAAAGCACTTTAATTAACGAAATATTATACAAAAACTTAACAAAAAATATTTATGGCTCAAATGTAAAACCTGGTAAATGCAACAAAATAATTGGAATAGAAAATATAGATAAAATTATTAATATAGATCAATCTCCAATAGGAAGAACTCCAAGGTCGAATCCTGCAACATATACAGGTGTATTTGATGCAATAAGAGATATTTTTGCAGAAACAAATGAAGCAAAATTAAGAGGATATCAAAAAGGAAGATTCAGTTTTAATGTATCAGGAGGAAGGTGTGAAACTTGTCAAGGAGATGGAAGCCTAAAAATTGAGATGCATTTCTTATCTGATATTTATGTTCCATGCGAGGTATGTAAAGGTAAAAGATACAATAAAGAAACTTTAGAGGTAAAATATAAAGGCAAGAGTATAGCAGATGTATTAGATATGACAGTTGATGAAGCATTAGAATTTTTTGATAAAATTCCAAAAATTAAGCAAAAAATAAAAACTTTATCAGAAGTTGGACTAGGTTATATAAAATTAGGACAGTCTGCAACTACACTTTCTGGAGGAGAGGCACAAAGAATAAAACTAGCAACAGAACTTTCAAAAAAATCAACAGGAAAAACATTATATATTTTAGATGAGCCTACAACGGGGCTTCATATAGCAGATGTTGATAGATTAATTAGTATATTACAAAAATTAGTAGATTCAGGAAACAGTGTAGTAGTAATAGAGCATAATTTAGATTTAATTAAAACCGCAGATTATATAATAGACTTAGGCCCAGAAGGTGGAGACAAAGGTGGAGAAATTATTGCAGTTGGAACTCCAGAACAAATTGTGAAAAATGAAAAATCATGGACAGGCAGGTTCCTAAAAGAAAAGTTGAAATAATAAATTACAAAAAAGGATTCTTATAAGAATAAGAATCCTTTTTTGTAGTACTATTTACAACTATTGCTGTTGTCAATTCTTTCATTTTGATTATTGTTATTTTTGTCATTTTTATTATTTTTATTACAATTACTATTTTTTTTCTTTTCACTTTTTGCCATCTATAAATACCTCCATTTCATAATAATTAAGCTACTAAAAGTTTGTTATAGATATTATTTACAAATATATTTTTATTATTCTTAAATTATTGTTAAAATCATATTTTTGGTATATAATAGAAAACATGAAAAAATTATGTGAAAAAATTGTAAAAAATCTAACAAAAGAAAAAAAAAC
>OLSB01002522.1_pt1 | contig 15005 bp, 9 predicted proteins | sample 1672071 | NCBI WGS metagenome assembly OLSB01 (sample SAMEA3136642, study PRJEB25190) | human gut metagenome | biome: human gut; feature: human-associated habitat; material: faeces | place: Austria | collected 2013 | reverse complement strand
ACGACTCATAAATCTACCCTTAATCGTGTATTGGATGATAGTTGCGGATTTTAGGGGTAATAAATATTATAGGTTCTATAGTCAGAATAGTCTTCTGGCTTTCAAAGCCTAAAGTTAATCATTATCGTTGGAAAATCCAAAGTGTCAGTGCCTTTCGTGGACAGGCTCGCAGGTGAGGTCCACACCGAGCTTCTTGAAGACTTTCTTGTCGATGTCGCTCAAAAGGACCGTCGAATGGACCTGGCAGCCTTTCAGAAGCGGTAGTGTGTCAAGGGCCTTGCGGCAGTTCTCGTCATCCGGACTCAGGACCGAAAGGGCGATCAGCACCTCATCCGTGTGCAGACGCGGGTTCTTGCCGTGCAGATAGGTGACCTTCGTCTTCTGGATCGGCTCTAGGAGCCTTCCCGGAATGAGCTTGACACTGTGGTCGATTCCGGCAAGATGCTTGGTGGCCTTCAGAAGAAGCGCGGCGCAAGGTCCGAGAAGGTCGGAGGTCTCCGCGCTCAGGATCGTCCCGTCGGACAGCTCGATGGCCGCTGACGGATTGCCTGCCGTGGCCTCACGCTGTTTCGCCGCGACAGTCACACGGCGATATTCAGTGGTGATCCTCGCTTGTTTGAGGAGAAGCGCGATCTTTCCGACCTCGCTCTCGTTGTCCTTTCCGTCAGCCATTTGGTCGAGCGCGGAGTAGTAGCGGCGGATGATCTCATCGTTGGCGGCCTTGCAGCAGATGTCGTCGTCGCTGATGCAGTTGCCCACCATATTCACGCCCATGTCGGTAGGTGACTTGTACGGATTCTCGCCGTAGATTCCCTCGAACAGGGCGTTCAGCACCGGGAATATCTCGATGTCCCTGTTGTAGTTGATGGCAGTCTTGCCATAGGCCTCCAAGTGGAACGGATCGATCATATTCACATCATTGAGGTCTGCGGTGGCGGCCTCGTAGGCGATGTTGACCGGGTGCTTCAAAGGAAGGTTCCAGACAGGGAACGTCTCGAATTTGGCGTAGCCCGCCGCTATTCCCTTCTTGTGCTCGTGGTAGAGCTGGCTGAGGCACACGGCCATCTTTCCGCTGCCCGGCCCCGGAGCCGTCACGATCACGAGCGGACGGGATGTCTGCACGTAATCATTCTTACCGTAGCCCTCTTCGGAGTCAATCAGGGCTACATTGTTCGGGTAACCCTCGATCGTGTAGTGGTAGTAGGCCTTGATGCCCATCTTCTTGAGCTTGGCCTTGTAAGCTTTGGCGCTGGCCTGACCGTTGAAATGGGTGATCACCACGCTGCTGACAAGGAAGCCCCTGTTCTGGAACTCCGTGCGGAGCCTCAGGACATCCATGTCATAGGTGATGCCGTAGTCGGCCCTCACCTTGTTCTTCTCTATGTCATTGGCGCTGATGACAATGACGATCTCCGCGCAGTCGCTGAGCTGCTGGAGCATCCTCAGCTTGCTGTCCGGCTGGAATCCCGGCAGGACCCTGCTGGCGTGGTAGTCGTCAAACAATTTGCCTCCAAGCTCAAGATAGAGCTTGTCCCCGAACTGGGCTATGCGTTCCTTGATGTGTTCTGATTGTATCCGCAGATACTTTTCGTTGTCGAATCCGTACTTCATAACGGATAACAAAGGTACGAAATCTATTCCGCAGCGGCAAATGAAAATACACAATCACAGCCTACATCAGCGTCCGGTATTCAGATTCCGGGCAATGTAAGCTGTTGAATAATATCCCACCGAAACGGTTATAATCTCACATCAATAAGATTCGGGTAATGATCCGTGAGTTTGATGGTGTATTTCTCCATAATGCAGTCGAAGACCTTGACCTCGGCCTTTCCGCTCGGGTCGAAGATCAGGCAGTGATCGATCGCTCCAGTGGCGCGGTCAGGTCCACGTCTGCGGCTCTCGACCGAATATCCGTCCCCAGGGCTGCATATGTGATGTCCGTTGTGGTTGTCGCCATAGACGGTAGCGGCCTTGTAGCAAGGCACATAACCGCCCTGGATAAGCTGCTGGATCGGAACGGTGTCCTCCTCGCAGTTCATATCCCCCATCACAAAAACAGGAATATCCCCGTATTTGGCTCTGATGATGTCGGTCTCCGCCATCACCAGACGGAGCTGTGAGGCTCTCGCCATCGTGCTGCCCGGCTTGGACTTTTCGCTCTTCCACCAAAGGTGGGTGCCGATTATCGCGAATATCTTCCCGTCGGCCTTCCTTTTCAGCACAGCCGAGGTGAAGGACTTGGATCCGTGGTTGCACCACTGCTCGGGAGTGTACTTGTTGTAGTTGACGTACAGAGGCTCAAGCGTCTTGCTGTTGTAGAAGATCGGAGTGTTGTTCCAGTCCTTCTTCGATTCCCAGGCGATGACATAGCCGTCTTTCTGCACCAGAGGGTAGAATTCCTTGTGCATATGGCTGGAATATTCCTGAAGCGCGAAGACATCAGGAAGGTAGTCGTTTACGAGCCTGGCAAATTGCGGGGCTCTGTTGCAGTCACGCGGATCCTCTCCGATTTCCTTCCATTTCGGAGGAATGGTGTCCTTGCTGTAGTCCCAGATGTTGTCGTCAAGGATGCGAAGGTCAGCGCCTTCCGCGATCTTGAACTTAGCCTCGAACGCTGGGCTCTTCTGCGCAAAAGCGAAAGTTCCGCAGAGCAAGAGTCCGAATGTCAGCGTCGAAGCCGCGATGATTCTTACAATTCTGTTCATTATTCTAATGTTTTTTAGAAGCTGTTTTGACTCGTTGGTTTGAAAATTTGTTCACCTCAAAGAACATTTCAAACTTATTTGTTTTCCGGGAATATTTCCCCAATGCAAAGTTAACCCTTACTGATCAGAAATCCAATTTGGCCGCGCTGATTTCTGCTGAACGGCTTTGACATCCGGAAGGGAATCACTATTTTTGCCGCGGAGATATTCATTGACAAGGGTGGGCAATCACCCTCGAACGGATTGTATTCGGCAAGTGATTGCCTGCTTGCGGAATTTGAATATTCAAGGAATATGAGAAGTGCCATCTATGGCGCCGGTTCGTTGGGAACCATTCTGGGCGCGTATATTACGAAGAACGGAGGTCAGATTGACCTCATCAACCATAACAAGGCTCACGTCGCCGCCTTGCGTGCCGAAGGTGCGAGAGTGGTAGGCACCGTGAATTTCACTCAGCCGGTGACCGTCCTGACAGATGAGGAAATGACTGGTGAATATGATGTCATATTCCTTATGACCAAGCAGTTGCATAATGCCGAGGTTGTGAATATGCTCAAAGGTTTCCTCGCTGAGGATGGTGTGATCGTCACTCTCCAGAACGGGTTGCCGGAGCTGCTGATTTCCGAGATCGTCGGTCCGTCCCGTGTGCTTGGCTGCACTGTCGCCTGGGGAGCCACGATGCTTGGCCCGGGAGTCTGTGAGTTGACCAGTTCGCCGGACAGCCTCACTTTTTCGTTGGGCGCGGTTTCCGAGAATGTCAACAAGCATTTCGCTGAGGTCAAGGCCCTCCTTGAGAAGATGGGCCCGGTCGAGGTAGAGGAGAATTTCCTCGGAACCCGCTGGAGCAAGCTCCTGATCAACGCCGCGTTCTCCGGAATGAGCGCTGTCCTGGGCTGCACTTTCGGAGAGGCCGCTTCGGACCGTTCCTCAAGGAGGGTCGTGCAGGCCTTGATCAAGGAATGCATTGATGTCTGCCGTAAGGGCGGCATAACCATCGAGCCGATCCAAGGCAAGGATGTAGTCAAGCTTCTGGATTACAGCAATCCCGTGAAGAAGTTCATCTCCTTTATGATCATCCCGATAGCCATCCGCAAGCACGCCCGTCTGAAAGCCAGTATGCTTCAGGATCTTGAGCGCGGCAAGAAAACCGAGGTCGATTCCATCAACGGTGCCGTCAGCGCCTACGGCCGCAAAGTCGGTTGCCCCACCCCGATGAACGACAAGGTCGTGGAGATCATCCACCGCATCGAGTCCGGCTCCCTTGCCCCCACTTTCGACAACCTCCGCCTCTTCGCGTAGCCGCACTACACTGTTGCGTCTGCTTTCCTTGTTGAATGCGTGTGCTCCCTTGTTGTATATAGGTGTGACAATGCTAAACTTCCCGCCAGTCTGCTCGGGTGGGAGCTTTTGCGTTAGTTTGCCCGGTCAGGTGGCAAGGGCTTTGATTTTATTGCCATACAAGTTTTGGCAAGAGTTGTCGTGAAATTCCCCTCGGTAGAATTGCAACGAGAAAATGACGTGCTTTATAATTACTTGTAAGTCAGTTGATTCGGTATCTGCCTTTAGCGGATTCCCGCTGAAGATAAACCTCTATATCTCTCATTAACAATATATTATCTCCCACTCGCCTGAAACGTCTCCCTAATATATGTAAGCAGATCCATTGAAAACAACAATGTCTAGCCCTTTTTTCAAGAGCGGCTTTAGCACTGATCCGTAATAGCTTGAATGTCAGCAAGTGAAACGCCACTCCTTGATTCATAGGGATATACAGGATTCTGCCAGTCATTTTTGACTAGCGGGAATTACGAATATATTCATTTTTAGTTTCTTATGGATTCTTGATTTTTTTTCATTTAGGTTTTGATTTATTGGATGGATTTTCAGTGGGTTATAAGAATGGAAAAAAGGACGGCCTCGGATGATGTTGTCCCCTTATGCGGAATCGTGGGAGATTATCGAACTTTTATCGAGGACTTCAAGAGAGAACTGGAGTTCGTGGAATGGTTGGGAGGAAGAGTCTTGATGAAAAAAGTCTACGATATTACTTGATAGTCTGAAAAGAATGGCTATCTTTGCATTGTTCTCATACGAGTTAGGAAGACAAGTAAAAGCAAGCATCTTTTCCCTAAAAGGGATGCTTGCTTTTTTTATTGTCCCATACCGAGGGGGTACTACAACAAGGACGGTAGTTCTCTCAATTTCCTAACAATAAGTATGCAGAATGAGAACAAGCCAACATCTTGTGATAGTCGCCATTGAGGTGGAGGTTATCAGACTTGTCCGGGTGCGAGCCTACAAGCGAGTACGTTTCGGCAAGGTTGAGAGAGTCCGCAACCACTACAGACGTTATTAGGGTAATGTCTGTACCCAGCTCCCGCTCTGAGCCGTAAGGCTCTCTGCTTCACCCCTCGGTTTTTAATCTGAAAGATAAGTTTGGTACAGGAGAAGCCTCAATGGTGTACCGAATGTCTCCAGAAACGTAGTTGGTACAAGAGATAGTCCTTTTGTGTACTAACCGTAACGCAATATTCAACCGGTACGGGATTCTTGGACCATTATGGGATACTTAGTACACCTGTTGAAAAAGAAAACGCCTCTTAATCAGTTGATTAGGAGGCGTTTTTGTGCGGGTGAAGGGACTCGAACCCATACGCTTGCGCACCAGATCCTAAGTCTGGCTTGTCTACCAGTTTCAACACACCCGCAAAGCCTTCCGGCAGGGGAATCTAGATGATGATAGGGATTCCGCAGGGAGTTTGGGCGATTGGAAGCTGCCTTTGCTCCGAGTCCGAAAGGTTTGCAAAGATAGTTGAAATCTGTTAATATTCAAATATTATTTTTCTGCCCGTCGCGCTCTGCCGCATCGTTCGTTCCGGCTGGTTCAGCGTGCGGAAGATGTGAGCCGGCACCGTTGTCACCGATGTTACCGGCGCCGGTGACGGTCTCAAGGGCTTTGAGGGTTTTCTTTTCGTCGGCGGAGAGGTCTTCCGTCAGGGAGGCGGAATAGTCAAGTTCCTTCTTTTTGTTCTCTATCGCTTTCTGCGACAGCTCGTTCTGCTTCAGAGCCTGCTCCACGCCCTTCTCGAATATGTTGTGGATGGCGGAGGTCAGGTTTAGCGTCAGGCTGTTGACCTGATCATCGAAAAGAGGGATGTTGCGGCTCTTGTACTTTGTCTTGCCGAGTTTCCACTTCCAATTGTCGAAGGTGCCGTTCACGTTGATGCCGAACTTGAACGGAATCGGCGACTTCAGGGCGGAAAGGTGGTACTTGAACCGCTGGTCGAAACCCTGAAGGCCGCTGGCCGCGATCGAGTAGCGGTCGATGTTCAGCAGGAACGGGAAGATCTCCATGTGGTTCTCCTTGATGATGCCGCGGATTGACAGGGATTTTATGAAGCTGGAGTCCTTGTCCTTGAACATCAGGGATCTGCGGAGCTTGTTGAGTTCGTCACTGTCGGTCAGGGACAGGTTCTTGCCGTCAATTTTCACTATGCCGCTCAGGGTCGGCAGCACAATGTTCATGGATGTGTCGATCGAGCTTGTCGCGGCGATCTCGCAGTCGAGCAGTCCCCTGAAAGCCTTGAGCATAGGCACGATGCTGTCCACTGCCGGAAACAGCTCGATAACCTTCTCGGCTGTGATGCCGGACAAGGTGAGGTCGAAGCCGGCCTTGAGGTCTTTCTTGGTGCGGGTCGAATAGAAACCTTCGAGGTACACGTCGCCCATGTTCGTCGTCGCGAGGGTGTTCGTCGCCTGAAGGCAGCGCTCTTTCATCACGATGTCCGAGGCCACCCAGGATGTCTCCAGGTTTGAGTATCTTATCTTGTTGGCGCTCAGCGAGATCTTGGCGTTGATGTTGGACGGCAGAACGACCAGCGAGGTGGAGGCGGTCGTGTCCGCGGCTGTCATCTCTTTGACGGTGTTGAGGTAGGCGTTGTCATCAACTCCGGAGAGAGCCGCGTTGTGGCCTATAGGCGTGAATTTCTTTCCGGCGTTGAGCGCGATGAGGATCTCGTTCATGTCGATCTCGTCGGAGGTTATGCCCAGATCCAGGTTGAGCCTGCCCTTGCCGGAGACAAGAAACCTCTTGAGACCGGTAAGATGGCCGGTGGCGGAGATGTCCGACACCCCGGATTTGAACGATAGTCTGTTGAGGTCGATCGTGTTGTTGGAGAACTTCCCGCTGAATCCTGTTATCCTGTTGTCGAGTGGATAGTACGGGGTGATGACAAGACCTTCGGCGAGGTCGATGTTCCCTGTGATGTCCCAGTCTCTGATGTAGTTCGCAAAGGATTCACCAAGTTGGATCTTGATGTCGCTCTTCTCGAAATCCTTTTCGGAAAGATAGTCCGGCAAGGTGGTTCCGGACGCATATTTCCCGAACACTTTCCTGAGCAGGGAGTCGCGTTTCACTCCAGGGTAGATCCTTTGCAGGGAGTCCAGCAGGTGTTTCCTGCGAAGCTGTCTCTCCGCGGAGTTCGGATGCGCCTCGACCGACAGCCTCGCATCCTGTCCGGAGAACCTGGTGACTCCTTCGCGGAGAGTTATATTCTTGTTCCTGCTGGACAGGCTGATGAACGGCACGCTATGCGTTCCTGTCTGCTTAAGGCTCAGTTTGAATGTGTTGACAGAGCCGATGGCTCCTACGAAACAGGAGTCTATGTCCATCATTCCGATGGAAGCGATGTCAAGATGGCCGTGGATCGGGTGGCGCTTCGGATCAGCGGACATCCTCTCCTTGGTGTTGTGTGCCGAAAGAGTCAGACCGGTACCCCGTATGAACGTCGAGGCGCCATATTCAGTCAGCATGCTGTCGATCGCCACGGAAAGTCCCGAGTGCCTGTGGCCGCTACCGCCGTGTCCGTCGTGATCATCCTCGTCGTGGTTGAAGGCTCCGAGGCTGATGTCCGTGTGGCCTAAGTAGGCGAACAGGGTGTCTTTCGGAATGCTGATCCGGATGCCGTTGCTCTCCAGAAGCCCCTCAAGCCCGATCTCGGAGAAATTGAACGCATCCAGTTGGGACAGGCGGAAGTCACCTTCGATTATCCCCTCAAGGTCGCCGTGGACAGAAACCCCGAGGTTGTCAGGAAGGTAGCAGGCCAGCGAGTCCAGGACGATGTGGATGTCGCTGCTGATGTCGAACTTCGGATCCGCGCCAAGAAGGTCGTCGGCTGTCCCGCTCATCATCACCTTCATCCCGTTGACGCTGAAGCAGAAATCCGGCACCTCGGCGGTGAGTTTTCCGTCTTGGCTCGTGGCCGTGATGTCAAGGTCGAAACGTCCGTCGCCGGAAATGCCCTCCCAGCCGATCCTGGAATCCGGAACCTGGATTCTCACCGAAAGAGGAGGGAGGCTGCCGGTACTCTTGTCATAACTGCCGTCGCAGAATGCATTGACGGTGAGCGTTGCATCGGTGCGCAACTTCTTAAGAATAGGGAAGTTGTCTCCGAAATACCCGGCTATCTCATTGACGGAGGCGTTTTCCGTCGCCACAGATCCCTTGATGTGAATATCCTTACCTGAGAAGTCCGCCTTCCCGTTGGCCGAAAGCCCGACGGTGGCTACCCGCGCGGTCATATTCCCGACCGTCACGCACTTTTTCCCAAGTTCCGGGAATATGTCGCCTTCGATCTCGACCGGAATCGACATCCTGCCGGATGACTCCATGCCGAGGAACAGCCTCGAAGAGAGGTTGACATCGAAGTGGCCGGCGCGTTCCTTGATCCCGAGCCGCTCTACCCCAAGGGCTACCGTGTCCGCAGGAAGCCGCCCCGCCACGAACAGCGAGTCCATCTCAAGGCTCACCCCCTCGATCTTGTTCCTCTTCGCGTCATAACGCCCCTTCGCGGTGAGCTGCTTTAGGAATATGCATCCGAATATGGTGTCGGAGGGATTCGTGTAGACTATGAATGGCCGTCCGCCGAGGCTGACCTTGCCCACCGAGACCGGCGGCAGCGTGGAGGCGATGGTGTCGCCATCCTCTTTCACGGAACCGTCGCCGAACATGTTCCAGTTCGCCGTGGTGGAGTCGTACTGGTGGGCGAATATTCTTGGATGATCAAGAATGGCGTGGCGGATCCTGAGCCTGCCTGTGGCAGCGGCAAGGTAGTTGACCGAGACGGAGAACTTTCTGAAATGTGCCAGGGTGTCGGCTCCCTCTCCGCGCCCTGATTTCAGGAGGTAGCCTCCCGGAACGTCCAGTGAGTCGAACGCGGCGAACCTGTCGTGGGGGTAGGTGATGGAGAAGTTGTCGATAGTGACGTTGAGGTTAGGGAAGCTCTTGAACATGGAAGCCTTGATGCCGGTGAACGTGACATCCCCGTCGACATATTCCTTGGCCACATCGTTGACGACTCTCGTCAGTACCTTGGAGTTCAACGCGATCTGCAGGACGATGATGATCACCGCCCAGACGCCGAAGATTGTCCAGAGTGCCGGGCTGAGCCAGCGCCGCGCCCCTTTTTTGACGACATCCTTTCCCATAATCTACAAATATAGCTATAATTAGCCGGATTCAGTACTGCTGATAAGTAAGCGTTAATAAATTAGTTGGTAATCTTTGATTGTCTTTTCGGTCTGGCGGTTTTTTCTCATCGGCCATGTGCCACCGGTACACTCCTTCTTCCAAAAGACATCTATCCTCGAAAATACCGCCAAATCTTTACCAACTTATTTTTTAACGTTTACTGAATACGAAAACCGGACCGCAGGGCGCGATCCGGTCATGATTGTCTGTGTCATTCTTGATTACTGCTCGTCGAGCAGCTGGAGGTGCTGAACGTAGATGGCCTTCATCTTCGCGGCTCTTCTCTTTACAGAAGGCTTCTCGAAGTTCTTGCGGGCGCGAAGCTCACGGATGGCACCGGTCTTCTCGAATTTTCTCTTGAATTTCTTCAGAGCCCTTTCGATGTTCTCGCCTTCCTTGATAGGAACTATGATCATAATGCTGTTACCACCTCCTTTTTTTTCTCTAAACTTGGGAATATCAAGACATTTTCCGTCATAAAATTTCCAAGCGCTCTCTAAAGCGGGTGCAAAGATAGGAAAAAAATGTTAATTTTGTCAAAACAAAAATGTTATTTCGATGGATAGCCCGTTTTTGTACAATAGATACGTTACCGGCCAGCATTTCATTGGCCGTAAGGAAGATTGCGCCATCCTTGGTAACCTTTTGACACAGGGTGAGAATGTGGTCGTCTGGGAGCCGTTCGGCGCAGGAAAGAAATCTCTTGTCCATCAGGTTTTCACCAAGATGAAAGTGAACGGGGATAGGTTCACGGTGGGGGAGATGACAGCGTTGGACATCAGGGAAGGCGAGTCTTTTGTAAAGAGGCTGGGAGCCGCTGTCATAAGGCTGGTGGCATCCACCCCCGACGAGTATGAAAAGATAGTCACTGCCTATATGGAAGGCACGCACTGGGTCTTTGACCGCAAAGCGTTCTCGGATAGGGACATAATCCTCTCCACGAACTGGGATCTGGACGACAAGGATCTCAAGTCCGTCCTCAGACTGCCTTACGTCCTTGCGGCCGAGAGGGGGGAGAAAACGTTTATGATCATCGACGAGTTCCAGAATCTGGATCTGGCCGATGACGGCGAGCGGATCTTCAAACTGATGGAGGAAGTGATGGACGAGGCCAAGGCTGAAGGACTGAGAATCTTCTCCTATATATTCATAGGCTCGCAGGTCAATGCGATGGAGGACATATTCATAAAGAGGCATTTCTTCTACCGCAGGGCTACCCGCTTGAAACTGAGCAGGGTGGATGAGAGGGAGATTGTCGAGCACATCATCAAGGGATTCCTCGCCAGCGGTAAGGTCATCGACAGGGACCTGATCAGCGGAGCGTGCCGCCTCTTCAAGTGCAATCTTTTCTACATCAATCACTTCACCTCTGTCTGCGACTCGCTGTCCAAAGGCTACATAATGGAGCCTGTCCTGCTGGAGGCCCTTGCGACCGTGATGGCGATAAACAGAGGCCGCTTCATCTCGATGATGAACGACCTCACCACCTTCCAGGTGAGCCTGCTGAAGGCGATCATCGACGGCTATTCGAAGTTCAGCACGGCTGAGGTGATCCGGAAATATTCCCTCAACTCGTCCGCCAATGTGCGCCGCCTGAAGGACGCTCTGATGAAGAAGGAGATTCTGACTTTTGTCGGCGAGGATGCGAAACCGGTGATTCTCGACCCCTTGTTCGAGTACTGGCTCAGGAACTACTATTTCAAAAAGAATCAATAATTTACGAATATGCGGTCGCGGCCGCGCGCAACCTTTCAAAGGAGGATGAATATATGAACTCAGCGAAAAAGAAAATCGCCGTTCTGACGGGCGCCGGAGTGAGCGCCGAGAGCGGACTCAGCACATTCAGGGGCAACAACGGCCTGTGGGGTGAATATGATCCCGAAGAGGTCGCTTCAATCCAGGGCTGGTACCGCAACCGGGAACTGGTTCTGAATTTCTACAACGGTCTGCGCAAGAGGCTCAGCGAGGTGAAACCGAACGCCGCGCATTACGCCATCGCTGATCTGGAGAAGGAATATTCAGTGACGGTCATCACCCAGAACGTTGACAATCTGCACGAAAGGGCCGGCAGCACGAAGGTCCTGCACCTCCACGGCGAGGCGACGAAGGTTCGGCCCGAGGACGGTGAATATGACCGGTCATATTCAGAAAAAGAGGTGATTGACATCGGTTACGATGAGGTTCATCTGGGGGATAATGCTCCGAACGGCAGCCAGCTGCGTCCGCATATCGTTTTCTTCGGGGAGGCCGTCCCGAACATCGAGAAGGCTATCGACATCGTCTCCGCCGCCGACATAATGTTGATCGTCGGCACATCTTTGAATGTCTACCCCGCCGCCGGCCTTTACCGCTATGCCCCGAACGGCATTCCGATCTACCTGATCGACCCCGAGGATGTGGCCATCGCCGACCCTCGCATCACCCAGATCCGCCAAGTCGCCACCAAAGGCATGGAGACCTTCCGCCGAATGCTCGGACAGTAGGTTTTTCAAGAAGGCATATTTTCACCAGAGTCAGTGGCGCATCCGGCACGCCTCATAGGCGGTGCTTCCGGCCACAGTCGTCACCTGCGGAGAGGGCGGCACCCTTGGGCGACGTTTATGCCCCTTTCTGTCGCCTGTGAGTGCTGGGCGACACCCTTGGGCGACGTTTTCGCCCCTTTCTGTTGCCTGTGAGTGCCGGGCGACACCCTTGGGCGACGTTTTCGCCCCTTTTCGTTGCCTGTGAGTGCCGGGTGGCACCCTTGGGCGACGTTTATGCCCCTTTCTGTCGCCTGTGAGTGCCGGGCGACACCCTTGGGCGACAATTCCGGTCGCATTCGTGGCCCAAAGGGGCGGCGTTTTGTTTCGATGAGAACATTTCTTGTCTGTCCGGTGTTAAAAACCGAGGAATTTTTGTAAGTTTGTGCGGAAACGTGACCAATTAAGGATGAACTTGTTTCGAATATTCAATAAAGTGATTCTCGTTGCGGCTGTTCTTTTGGCCGGCTGCGAGGAGAGAAGTGTGCCGGCAGGATTGAGGGCACCTGTCCTGCCATCGGCAACCGCGCAGGTGCAGGATCTCCAGGTCACACTCACGGCGAAGTTCAAGACCGAGGAAGACATGGCCGCCGCCATTGAATATGGATTTTATTTCGGGACTGATGAGTCTATGATGGAAAGGCACAAAGTGAGCCGGCCAGACGGGTTGGGATATTCATTGACAATAGAGAATCTTGAATATTCCACCTCCTATTTTTATAAGGTTTGGGTAGGTAACGGACGCGACGAGCAGGTCTCCTCTTTGTTGACGGTTCAGACGGGAGACAAGCTAATTGAACCTGATCCGCCTGTTGATCCTGATCCGCCTGTTGATCCTGACCCTCCGGCAGAAGGGATCATTCAGTTCAAGGATCCTGCCGTGAAGGCTCTTTGTGTCGCCAATTGGGATCGGAATGGTGATGGCGAGTTGTCTGTGGCTGAGGCGGCTGATGTGATGGATTTAGGTCGCGTTTTTGAAAGCTCAGACATTGTGTCGTTCAACGAGTTGGCATATTTCACCAACCTGCGTGTCTGTTCTTTTGCCTTGTGCCATAAGTTGTCCGAAATCAAATTGCCCGACAGTATTCTTAAGATTTCAGCCAGCGGCTTCAGTGAATGCTGGGAGTTGAAACTGACCGGTCTTCCTAAGAATCTGACTCAAATGGGCGAATGGGCGTTCCATCAGTGTAAGAATGTGAGATTTACATCTTTGCCTGATGGTCTTGAGACTATTGGGTGGTATGCCTTTGCCGGAGCGGACAACATTGAATTGACTGAGTTGCCGTCCAACCTCATATCAATAGGCTCGGCTGTTTTTGCGGGTAAGCAAGGTGTCCTTCCCGAGGACCTTCCCGCTTCGTTAAAGATGATAGGTGCAAGTACGTTTGGTGGGATAAAGAATTTCAATCCAAAGAGCATTCCGTCAGGAGTGTCAGAGATAGGGGAAGGTGCTTTCGATGGCTGCGAGGCTTTGTCTTGGACAAAACTGCCTGATTATCTGGTTAGGATCGGTGAGAACACGTTCCGGAATTGCTGGCATCTGGCTGCGACTGAGTTGCCTTCCGGCCTTAGGGAAATCGGCAATAATGCGTTCGAGAATTGCTATCTTCTGAATATTACAGAGTTGCCGGATGGCCTTTTTACAATCGGTGATGGTGCGTTTAAAAATTGCGGAATAAAGAGCCTCTCGATTCCGGCAAGTGTCGATCATATTGGTACCGATGCCTTTTATGGCTGTTATCCTTCCGTCGTCAAGATTTACGCATCAGAGCCACCGAAAATGTTGGACACCTATCTTGGAAATAGGGCAGAGGCTATTTATGTGCCGGAACAATCTATCCCGAAATATGAATCCGCCGCTAACTGGAGTAAATGGAAGGGTAAATACAGAGCCTTGTCTGATGACGACACGCCGGAACCTCCGGTTCCTGACGGAAATAAGATTCAGTTTGAGGATTCCGCTGTCAAGGCGATTTGCGTTTCTAATTGGGACAAGGATGGCGATGGCGAATTGTCATATGAGGAGGCTGCGGATGTCAGGACAATCGGAAGTGTTTTCTCTCGCAGTACAGACATCCGTTCATTCAAAGAGTTTGAATTTTTCACAGGACTTACAGCTGTCCCGAACGATGGATTCTCTGGCTGTAAGTACCTGATTGATTTTAAATTGCCTGCCAAGGTGATCCGAATAGGGAGCAGTGCGTTCTCAGGCTGTCCCAACTTGTGTCTGACACAGCTGCCTGATGGTCTCGAAGACATAGGGCATAGTGCGTTTGCCGGTTGTGGAAACATAAGATTGAATTCGCTTCCAGAGACGTTGAGGTCGATAGGCGCTTATGCTTTTTCTCATTGTGATAACGTGAACTTGACCAAACTTCCTCCTCTTTTGACTTCTATTGAGACAGGAACCTTTGAGGGAAGCAATGGGGTGCTTCCTGAAGAGTTGCCGGACGGTTTGGTCTCTATAGGCCCGAGCGCATTCAGATGTATAACTAAATTGAATCTCAAGAAGCTTCCTGACGGTTTGACGTTTATTGGCCTCCAGGCTTTTGAGGAGTGTGAGACACTTGCCTTGACTGAACTTCCGTCAGGGTTGACCACTATTGAGCTCAGAGCGTTCAACCGCTGCGGGAATCTGAAGCTGAAGAGCCTTCCGGCGGGGATTACAAAAATTGACGAAGAGGCGTTTGCGGGCTGTGTCTCTTTGGAGTTCACCTCGCTTCCCGAAGCTTTGACGGAGATTGGTAAAATGGCCTTTATGAACTGTGCGTTCAGGCAGTTGACCCTCCCTGCGGGAGTTGTCCGGATAGAGGAGGATGCTTTCAAGGGTTGTGAGTCGATGAAGGCAGTCAATGTCTTGGCGGAGGATCCCCCTGTTATGGATGATATTTATCTGGGTGAATATGCTGATGTGATCCGAGTTCCGGCAGCTTCATTGGAAAAATACCGCACAGCTTCCGGCTGGAGCCAATGGAAAACCAAATTCCGCCCGATCGCCGCTGAGTAGGTCACGCACCCCCTTGCCCCAAGGCAGATTTGCAGCCGGAACCCTAGCCGAAAGGCTCCTGGCGGCGTACCCTGTGCCATTCTGTTTTCGGTCATTTCCCCCGATCCCTCCTGCAGCGCCGCCAGCGCCGTTTCCCAGCCCTTGTCCCACACGTGTGCAGACCTTGCCGTTTCCCTCATGAAACAACCTAGTATATTGTAACATCTAAATGTTGCATAAAACTAAAAATAATTGTATCTTTG
>OLSB01002520.1_pt1 | contig 15019 bp, 16 predicted proteins | sample 1672071 | NCBI WGS metagenome assembly OLSB01 (sample SAMEA3136642, study PRJEB25190) | human gut metagenome | biome: human gut; feature: human-associated habitat; material: faeces | place: Austria | collected 2013 | reverse complement strand
CAGCAGCCCTTCGAACATCCCGTATCATCCCTTGACGGCGCCGATCGTGACGCCTTCGAGAAAGTATTTCTGCAGAGTGAAAAACAGAATAAACATCGGCAGCGCCGAGAGCGTCGCGCCCGCCATCATGGGGGCAAAGAGCGTTTCGTTCGCGAACTTAAAGGTCTTGAGACCGACCTGAATCGTAAACATATAGTCCTTGCTCGTCACGAGGAACGGCCAGAAGAACGTGTTCCAGCTGGACAAAAACGTGTTGATCGCCATAACCGCCAGCACGGTTTTCGAGAGCGGCAGGACGATGCGCACGAAAATGCCGAGCTGATTGCAGCCGTCGAGCTTGGCCGACTCGATGAGCGGCGTGGGGATGCTCGTGAAAAACTGCTTGGCGAGGAAGATGTTGTAGGACGTCACGACGCCGGGCAGGATCATGGCGGCGTAGGTGTTTGTCATGTGCAGCTTGTTTGCAATGAGAATGTAGAGCGGCACCTGCGTGACCTGATACGGGATCATCATCGCCACAAGGATCAGCCCGAACAGCCACCGGCGGCCCTTGAAGCGGATCTTTGAGAACGCATACCCTGCCATGGAAGCGAAAACGACGTTGCCCGCCACCGTCGCCAAGGCGACGATGAGACTGTTGCCGATCCAGCGGACGGAGTATTTGCTGAACGCAAAGAACGCCTTGTACGAGTCGAGCGTCCACACGCGCGGGAAAATGCTTCGGGACGTGCCCGCCGTGGCGACGGCGGGGCCAAACGACGACATGATCATATAGAAGATCGGAAAGAGCGTCAGCAGCGCGAAGAGGACGAGGATCACCGCAAGAAGGATATTGCGCGCGATGCGCTTTTCGGGGTGGTTGACGTGGGGAGAGTAAAGTCCTGTCGTAGCCATACCGTTCCTCCTCTCAGTATTCGACGTCCGCGCCCATGAGCCGGAACTGCACGAGCGAGATGAGCGCAATGACAATGGCGAGCAATATGGCCTGCGCGCAGGCGAGACCGAACTTTGAGTACTCGAAAGCGTTCTTGTAAATGAGAAGGCCGATCATCGTCGTGCTGTTGTCCGGGCCGCCGCCGGTCATCATAAAGGCGTTCTGGAACACCTGGAACGATCCGATGATGCCCGTCACAAGAAGGAACAGCGTCGTCGGCTTCACGAGCGGGAACACGATGTAGCGGACTTTCTGGAAGAACGTCGCGCCGTCGAGCTCGGCGGCTTCAAAGTAGCTGTTGTCGATGCCGAGGAGCGCGGCTATGTAGATGATGATGTTGCTGCCCTGCCCGGAGAGGATCGCCATGAGCATCAGCGAGAGCATGGACGTTTTCGAGCTGGAGAGCCAGTTCTGCGCCGGGATGCCGAAGAACATCAGCACCTGGTTGAAAAGGCCGTCCGGCGAGGAGTCGTACAGCCACAGCCATACAACCGAGAGCGCCACGCCCGAGGCGATGCCGGGCAGATAGTAAATGGATTTGAACACCGACTGCGTTTTCTTTTTGAACGGCAGTATCATGATCGCAATGGAGAAGGCGATCAGCAGCGACAGAGGGACAACGACCACCGTGTACAAAACGGTGTTCCATACCGCCTTATAGAAGAGCGGGCTTTTGAAGGTGTCGATATAGTTCTTCAGCCCGATAAACTCCGAGCCGAAGGGCTTGTACTTCAGAAAGCTCGTTCGCACGGCGCTGACCACGGGGTAGAGCGTGAACATCACGAACACCGCCATGGCGACAAATATGAAGAAATATCCCCACCGATCCTCGCTGGTGAACCGGAACCGGCGGTCGGCAAGCGTTCTTCCTCTGGCTTTGCTCATAGTCTTCCCTCCACGAATGAATGTGCGTCCATCCAAAGCGCTGCTTCGGACGGAAAAGCTGCCCCGCCCGGCCATGCCGGGCAGGGCAGAGTGGCTGTGCGTTATCTATGCGGGGAGCGGTCCGCTCAGAGCGCGCCGGATACGCAGCCGTCGGCGCCGAACGCTTCGACAGCGGCGGTGCAGAGGGCGTCATAGACCTCCTGCGCGGTGGCTTCGCCGGCAAGGAGCGCCTGGAACTTCGGAACGATGACCTCGTCCATGATGGTCTTGGCAGCGGCGCTCTGCTCGGCGGTCACGCCGGCGGGAGGCGCAACGACCAGACCGATGCAGCGGGCGGCGGAGGCAACGTTGCCCTCGTCAAGACCTTCGGGGGAGATGTAAGCGTCGCGGCCGGTCTGGCAGACGGGCTCAAGGAGCAGGGTCTGGTCAACGGCGGCGATGCGCTCGCCGGAGCAGATGTAATCCATGAACAGACACACGTTCTTCAGGTGCTCGTCGGTGGTCTTGGTGTTGCGCAGGGCGATCAGGCCGTCCACGGAGCCGAAGCAGGAGGCTTCCGCGCCGTCCATCGTCGGGACGGGCAGGAACGCATACTGCACAGGGATGGAGTTCTCCACGGCGGTGCCGTCGTTGGCCTCGAGCGCGGCGTTGTTCTTGTTGATGTTGTTCTCGAAAAGCGGCATGGCCTTGCCGAAGATCATGGCCTTGCCCTGCTGGCACATGACCATGCGCTGACCGGCTTCAACGCCGTAGTTGGGCATATAGCCGGACTTCGTCATATTCTCCACGGCCTCGAGAAGCTTGAGCATGTTGTCGGAGGTATAGGCATACTTTAGATCGTCGGTGAACGCGTTGTTCAGACCCGCGCCAACGCCGAAGATATTCAGGAAGTCGGACGCGGTGACGCCGGCGTTGGCAAACACGAAGCCGAAGCAGTCGTCGGTGGTGCCGTTCTTGATGACTTCGAGGAACTCCTCGTAGGTCCAGCCCTCGGACTGGATCTTCGCAACGTCGGCGCCGGCGGCCTCGAGCATTTCCTTGTTGGCGCCGAGAGCCTGAATGGTGATGTACAGCGGGAGACCGTAAACGGTGTTCTCAATGCTCATGTAGTCGAGCGCGTTCTGGTCGTAGTCCGCCAGACGCTCGGGGTCCATGTACTGCGCGATGTCAACGGCGACGCCCAGCTCAACGTAGGTGCCGATGGCGGAGTAGGATACCTCCGCGATGTCCGGCGCTTCACCGGCATTCGCCATGGTGGACAGCTTGCCGTTGTGATCGTCCCAGGAGGTCTTGATTACTTCCACGGTGAGGTGCGGATAGATCTCGGTGAAATCAGCGATCCAGGTTTCGATGTCATCCTGATAGGTGCCGGAGACCGGGGGAACCATCACGGTGATGGTATCGGGGGTGGGCTCCTCTTCCGCGGGCTGCTCGGCGGGCTGTTCCGCGGGCTGCTCGGCAGGCGCTTCGGTCGGCTCCTGCGCAGCGGGCTGCTGGCCGCAGGCGGCGAGAGCGAAGAGCATAACGAGGGCAAGGACCAGTGCAAAGACCTTTTTCATGTTGACGCTCCTTTTTCTTCCTTAATTAATGTTATCCAAAATCCCCCTGTGGGGATGCGGATACGGTGTCGGCCCGGTTCACGCCGTCAAATTCGATGTAAAACCGGTAGCTGTCGCCCCGATAGGCGGAATACGTCACCTCCACGGTGACGCCCTCGGGGTTCGATACATGGCGCTCGATGAGCAGCACGGGCGCGCCCTCCGGGATAGCAAGAAGCCGGGCCTGCGCCGCATTTGCAAGCGAGGCTTCCATATACTGATCGCCGGTCTTGAGCGTAAGCCCGCGGCTTGTAAGCTCCGCGTAAAGGGAGTGATTTTCCAAATCGGTGTCCAGAATGCCCCGGCAGAGCGAGGCGTTGAGGGCGGTATTTTCTATCGCCATCGGCACGCCGTCGGCCAGACGCAGGCGGCGGATGAGGATATACGGCTCGCCGGGCGCGATGCGCAGCCCCCGCGCAATGGCTGCGTCCGCCTTTTTCTCCCCGGCAAAGAGGAGCCGGGAGCTCGCCTTTTTACCGCGCTTTGCCATGTCCTCCGTAAACCCGGACACCTGCATGAGCGGCTGGATGAGCTTTCGTCCGGAAACGAACGTGCCTTTGCCCTGTATCCGGTATACCGAGCCGAGCGATTCAAGCTCCGCCACGGCGTGGCGCGCGGTCATGCGGCTTGTGCCGTACCGCTGGCAGAGCTCGCGTTCGGAGGGGAGCGCCTGATCCGGCCGGAGGCTGCCGTTTTCGATGCCGCGGAGGAGGTCGTCGCGTATGGTTTTATAGAGAGCTCGTTCCTGCATGATGCGCAGTCCTCCGTTCCGGCACGAGCGTGCGATAATCGGAAACTGGTATATACCAGTTGCACGTTTATCATAGTATAGATTGTATACTTCGTCAATAGAGAACCGTGTCGTATTGGGAATATTTGGCATTCTGCACTTTTTCTCCGGCATTTTCTTAGTGGAAACGCTAAACATAAAAAACGGTCTCCCCCGGCGCATTTCTGCTCTGGGTGAGACCGCTTCGATCGTTTATTTTACTTTTTGCCGTGGATGTTCTTCATGCGCTGGCTGTGGTCAAGAATGCGCTTGCGCAGACGGAGGTTCTTGGGGGTGACTTCCAGAAGCTCGTCGTCCGCGAGGAACTCCATACACTGCTCAAGCGACATCAGGCGCGGCGGGATAAGCCGCAGCGCCTCGTCCGAGCCAGAGGCGCGGGTGTTCGTGAGATGCTTCGTGCGGCAGACGTTCACCGGGATATCCTCCTGCTTGGGGCTGACGCCGACGATCATGCCGCCGTAGACCGGCGTGCCGGGCGTGATGAACATGATGCCGCGCTCCTGCGCGTTCCAGATGCCGTAGGCGACGGCCTCGCCGGTCTCCCACGCGATGAGAGAGCCGGTCGAGCGGCGCGTGACCTCGCCCTTATAGGGGGCGTAGCTGTCGAACACGGAGGCCATGATGCCCTCGCCGTGGGTGTCGGTGAGAAATTCGTTCCGATAGCCGAACAGACCGCGGCTCGGCACAAGGAAGATAAGGCGCATGCGCGCGCCCACAGGGGTCATCTCCTTGAGCTCGGCCTTGCGCGTGCCGAGTTTTTCGATGACCGAACCGACATACTCCTGCGGCACGTCCGCCACGAGCTCTTCCATCGGCTCCATGAGATTTCCCTTCTCGTCGCGCTGCATGAGCACGCGCGGGGGCGAGACCTGGAACTCATACCCCTCGCGGCGCATCGTCTCGATGAGGATCGAGAGCGACATTTCACCGCGTCCGGCAACGTTGAAGCTGTCGGTGCTGCCCTCGACGTCGGTAACACGCAGAGAAACGTCCTTGAGCGTTTCGCGGTAAAGACGGTCGCGGATCTGGCGGCTGGTGACAAACTTGCCCTCGCGCCCGGCGAAGGGGGAGTTGTTGACGGAGAACGTCATTTCCATCGTCGGTGCGGAGATCTTCACGAACGGCAGTGGCTCGACCGCGCCGACGGCGCAGATCGTGTCGCCGATGGTGACGTCGCCGATGCCGCTCATGGCGATGATGTTGCCCGCCGCGGCTTCCGTCACGGGGACCTTGGCAAGGCCGCTGAACTCGTAGAGCGAAACGGCTTTCGCCCTGCGCGGCACGGCGTCCGGCGAATGGTAGTTGCACACGGCGATCTCCTCGTTCTGGCGGATCGTGCCGCGCTCAATGCGCCCGATGGCGATACGGCCGACAAACTCGTTATAGTCGAGCGAGGAAACAAGCATCTGGAAGGGCGCGGCGGTGTCCTGCGCCGGTTCGGGGATATACTCGAGGATCGTGTCGAACAGCGGCTGAAGATCGGTGCCCGGCACGTCCGGCGAATAGGACGCCGTTCCCCGGCGGCCCGAGCAGAACAGCATCGGGGAATCGAGCTGCTCGTCCGTGGCGTTGAGATCCATCAGCAGCTCCAGCACCTCGTCCACGACCTCGTGAATGCGCTGGTCGGGGCGGTCGATCTTGTTGACGACGACGATCACGCGGTGGCCAAGCTCCAGCGCGCGGCCGAGTACGAAGCGCGTCTGCGGCATGGGACCTTCGGCGGCGTCCACGAGCAGGATGACGCCGTTGACCATTTTGAGCACACGCTCGACCTCGCCGCCGAAGTCGGCGTGGCCCGGCGTGTCGACGATGTTGATCTTGACACCCTTGTAGGTGACGGCGGTATTCTTTGCGAGAATGGTGATGCCGCGCTCGCGTTCGAGATCGCCGGAGTCCATCACGCGCTCGACAACCTCCTGATTTTCGCGGTATACGCCCGACTGCTTGAGCATTTCGTCCACAAGCGTCGTCTTGCCGTGGTCAACGTGGGCAATGATTGCGATATTGCGTAATTCCATAATATCCATCTCCAAGTGTAAATCCGATTCAAATCCAGCGCGGTATTATACCACAGTCTTTCCCGGATGAAAAGAGATTTTCTTCTTTTTCGTTATTTCCCGACGGACGCCGGCAAAATAGACTTGCGAAGTTTTCTTCCGCCGGCGCAATGGAAGGCCAATCCTTTTCTCCGGCGGCTCATGCGCCGGAAAAACCGCCTCCCGGCCCGCAGACGCACGGGCGAAGCGAGCGCGCCGCGGCGGGCCGCGACTTCTCTCAAACAAGCCCCGCAACGCAGCGGAGGTCGCTCGAAATAAAGAAAGGAGGATCGCCCCCGCCCTGTTGGGGTCGATCCTCCGAGGAGAAAAGTATCGGATCCTCCGCGCTGCTGTGCTGGGCAGCCGAAGGTTGGAGAGGCGGCTTTCCTATGCAAAGCCCAACTTCCCCGCCATTATGATATTAGCACAATCATTTGCTTCTGTCAAGGTATAATTTAAAAATTAAATGTTCTCCGCTTCCGAGGCGCGGAGCAGCTTCCAGATCTCCTCCGCTTCGTCGCTCCGGATGGCGCCGGAAGCGAGCCGCGAGGCGATATACTCCACGGCGGCGTCCGTGCCGCGCTCTGCGTTGAGAAGCAGTGTCTCGGAGAGCGTGTCGGCAAGCGCCGACCCCGAAGAAGCGGAGACTGCCGTGCCGTCCCACGCGCGGCGCAGCGGCGCGACCTTGTTGTTCCGGCCCATCCATATCTCCGTGAGATAGTCCGCCTGCTCCTGCGTAAGGCCCATGCCGACATAGCCGGAATAATCCCCCGCCGCGGCAAGCAGCGCGGCGGCTTTGGCGGCCTCCTCGCGGCGGCGCTTTTCCTCCTCCTGCCAGAGCTTTGCCAGGCTTTCGCTGTGCGTCTTTTTGGCCTCGGCGTCGGCGCGCTCCCGCTCGGATTTTGCTGCGGCGAGCCGGGCGTCGCGCGCGGAATACGCCTTCGCTTCCTCGGCGAGACGCGCTCTCTCGTTTTCGGCAAGCTCTTCGCCGTAGGAGTTGGCAAGCCGTACCTGCGAGGATTCCGTCAGGCCGCCGGTAATCCCCTGCGCGGCAAGGCGCTGCGGCAGCGTGCGGGTGCTTTCCATATACTCGCGGTAAATCTGGCGGTCGGTGTTCTTGTACCCGCCGCGAATGCGCTCCAGCGCATCCTGCGCGTCGCGCTCGGCAGCGTCGGCCTCGGCCTCGGCAGTGCGCCTGTTTCCGGCGAGCGCGTCGGCGTACTGCCCGGCAAGGTATTTCTCCATGATCTCGCTGTAGGTCGGGCTGCGCTGCGCCGGAGCGGTGTTCTCCGCGCCTTTCCCGCCTGCATTCTCCCCGCTTTCCTCCGAAGTGCCGCTCCACCGCATCGCAGGCGGGTTTCTCTTCTTTTTGCGCGATTCGTCCGGGAGCTTGCCGGAGGGTGTTTTCGTTCCAGAATCGTCAAGACGTATGACCTTCATTTCTTCTTCTCCTTGTCGTATTTTATGCATTTCGGGTTGCGGCACACCCATTGCGCCGCCGTTTTTCGCAGCATTTCAATGCCGCAGCACGGACACTTCATTCGAGCGTTCCCTCCTCTCCGCTCCCGGGACTCCCTTGTGTAAAGGGAGCTGCCGCAGGAAACGACGGAGGGCTCGCCTTTTCCGCGGTTTCCGCAAATCTCCGCTCCCACTCCCCGACGATCTCCTGCCGGTCGGGGATGTCGAGAATTTCGAGCTCAGCGGCGAAGATACGCCAGTTCTCCGCCGTGATGTTTGCGCGTGTCAGGCTGTCGAGCGCCTGCAGCGTCGTCTGCCGGTCGCGCCGCGCGCCTTCGGCGGCCTGCACCGTAATATCCACCCGCGGGAAAAACTCCCGGGACGGGCACAGCACCTCGCCGGTGAGAGAGCGGACCTCCGGCAGTGTGCGGGCAAAATCGGCGCTGTTGTAGATCATGCACCGTCCCGGCGCTCCCGTGCCCTCCGGCGCACCGAGATAGAGCATCCTATCGTCGTCGAAAAACTCCAGCGACAGCCAGTCGAGCAGCTCGTAGAGCCGCTCAAACCCGGCGTTTCGGTCGGCGCGCTTGATGTCCGACTGCTCGCGCCCGTCGGCGCGGAGCATGGAGAGGCCCGCGGCGGTCGTAACCCGCACCGTTTCCTTGCCGGTGCCGGTGTCATAGCTGCGGCTGGCGCGCTCGATCTGCTCCTTGAACCAGGTGATATCCATTGCCGCCTTGCCGACGCTCTGCAGCCCGCCGAGGCGCTGCACGCCGCCCATGCGTCCCTGTTTTAGGTGCACGATCGCACCCGGCTCGTTGGTCAGCTCCTCGCCGTCGGCAAGAGCGCCTTCCTCCACAAGCAGAATGTCGTTTGAGAGGAAGCTGTCGTTCAAAAGCGCCGCGGCGAGCTTGCGGTCGGCGGCGTCTACGAGATCGAGCACCGCGGAGAGCTCGCTCCTGTTCCAGAAGCGGTTCTCGTCCTGAATGCGCCAGTAGTGCACGAACGGGAAGAGCGTGTTCTGCGCGCCCGTGCGCCGCCAGTAATTCGGGATATACCGCAGCTCGTGCCCGCCGGCCTGAATGGAGCAGGCCACCGCCCCGGCCGGGACGGTCTCGCCGTTCTCCGTCGTTTCGACCGGCTGGCGGAACCAGTGTTCGAGCACCTGCACGGTGTCGTCTGTGTCGCAAAGCGCGCTCGTCATATCGAAGATCTCGCTGCGGGACACATAATCCTCGCTGAGCGTCTCCTCCGCCGTAATGCCCAGCGCCTCGAGCTCGGCGCGGAACACCTGCGCAAAGCGCACCTTATGGATGCGATATACATAGTCGAGATACTGTCCGTCCTGCACGCTGCCGCCGCGCACCGCGGGGTCCGGAAACACCGCCTCCACGGGGATATCGCTCACGCGGATATCGCCCCGCGCCTCGCCGCAGCGCATATCCTCGTCCCAGTACGCCTTCCAGAAGGCGTCGCCGAGTTTGAGAAGCCGGCGCTCGTTGCGCGTGTTCATATCGGAAAGGCGGTTGTTCTCGGCGATGTACCGCACGGCAAACTCGCGCCGCTTGGCCATGGTACTGTCGAGATCGTCGTCCCGCCCGCGAAATTCCGGCTGCGGCACGCTCGGCTCGATCTGGCTCTCGACGAGAATGTACGGGTCGGGAACGCTCGCCGGAAGCCACGGGACGTCGTTTTCGCGGCAGAACTCGGTAAGATCGCGCGTCACGTCGTGGATACCGTTGTAGTAGTCGTTGTACCTCTCCCACTCGATCTCCACGGTGGTGCGGGCGTTTTTGGCGCGCTGGAAAAGCGCGTATGCCGTCCGCTCGCGCGCCTCGCGGTCGGAATAATCGTAGCCGGAAACGACCTCCGGCTGCGGCTGTTTCTTTTGCCGTTTCATTTCATACCCCCAATATCCGGTTCACTTCGCCCTGCACAAGATCGTAAAACCATGTGCCGAGCTTTTGCTTTCTCTCTTCGCCGTTGCCCCACTTTCCGTCGAGCACCTCCCGTGCCATTGCCGCGATGCTTACGCATTTCCCGTCCCCCTCTTGCCTCTCCCCTTGGGAGAGGTGGCAGCCGCAGGCTGACGGAGAGGGCTGCGGATCCGCGCCGGAGGCAAAGTAGCTCAGCGGCACATACAGAATATCCAGATCCAGCGGCGCGCCGCGGTACTGCTGCATGACGCACCGTCCGCGCAGATCGGGGTAGTTCACCCCGTCGTTCGCGCCCCACGCGGCGATCCATTTATCGTATCCCGTCTCGCCAATATGCGTATCAAACCAGCTCAGACTTGCATACACGCCAGTCTTGTTTCCGGCTTTCCGCATCTCGTCGCAGAACGCCCTGCACATGGCGGTGATCGTCCCGTCCGAGGGAAAGCCGTTTTTCGCCTTGTAGCCGTCCGCGTCCTCCATGTCGAACCACACGCCGAGGCGGGGCTTCCTGCCGTTGAGGAATCGGAGGCAAGCCTCCGCCTCCTGCGCCGCCTGCGCCTCGTTGAGCGCATAGCTGTACCAGTAAAGCCCCCACGGGATCGAGAGTTCCTCGCATTTCTGAACGTTGCGCTCCGCCCATGGGTCCACGCTCGTCCAGAACCCGCCGCGGACGATTACGAAGCCGTTTCGGTACGGTGCAAGATCGATGTCGCCCTGCCACTGGGAAATGTCAATGCCTTTCATTTCCATGAACCTCCAACGTTGATTTTTGCCAGCGCGTCTTTCCATGCGCCGCTTACTCGGATATATACCGACGCTGCCTGTTTCCATGTGCCGCCGACCTTGATGTAGACCGTCGGGCCGAGCAGCGCCGGGGCCGTAAAAGAAATTTCCTGTGTGACGCTGTCCGCTTTTACGCCCACAACAACCTTGACGGCCGCTCCGGCTGCCGCAATGCCGGTGAAATAATACGTCTTTGTGCTCCCGCTGTTTCCGAAGTGCGATTCTGTGTAGGCTTCGCCCGTAACACCGGCAACATCGCAGCGGTGATATGTTTTGTAAAAATCCGTAAAGTTGGGGTTCGTCAGATGAAATGTGCGCGTCTCAACGATTTTTAGAGCGAAGCCCTGATCGGCCAAACGAGCGCAAAATACCGTACCCGTAACGTCCAACTGGTTGTTGGAAATGGATATCGTATCCTTCTGCACCCAGGAAGTGTCGGGGCGGTTAAGGTCCATCCCATTTAAACCACCTCACGAATACCGGATATACACGTCGCCGTCCGAGCCGCCGGACGGTGCTGCCGTGCCAACCGTTATCTTTCGCACCTGGTTGGCGGCAAGGCCGAACTTCGTGTACGGGATATCGTCCGCGAGCTTGTCGGCCGTGACCGCCTTGTCGGCGATGAGCGCCGCCGTAATGGCGAGCGCGGCGATCTTCTCCGCCGTAACCGCTCCTTCGGCGAGCTTCTGCGTCGTCACCGCGCCATTTGCGATATGCTGTGCGAGAACCGCAAGCGCCGCGAGCTTTTCCGCCGTAACTGCCGCCGCGCCGAGCTGCGCCGTACCGACGCTTCCCGTACCCAGCTTTGTGCCGTCCAGCACCGGGATGCGCGAGAACTCCAGTGTGCCGGAGGAAATGTCGCCCGCTCCGTGGGTGTGGCTCGCCGCCGCGCCGCCGAGAGCGATAGCCGTCACCTCCGCGGCGAGCTTGGCGAGCGTGATGCTCCCGTCCGCAACGCTGCCCTGCGTCACGTCCTGCATCGCCTTGACGATCTGCTCGAGCGCCGTCTGGATGTTGTCCGCCGAAAAGCCGGGAATCGTCGTGATGCCGAGCTGCGCCGCGGCGGCAGCGCCGGTCAGCTCGTCGAGCAGGGCGTTGAACTTCTCCCGCACCACCGCCGTTACGAGATTGTCGAACACCTTCTTGTTCTGCGCCGCCGTGCCGGTCAGCTTGTCGGGCTGGCTCTGCACGCCGCTTTCGGCAACGGCGGCCTCCGTGATCTTCTGTTCCTGTATGCTCATGTCTTCACCTCTTCGCGTAATTGCCCGTCACATAATGCTTTGTGATCTGGAATATGCCGAAGCCCTCGTTCGGCTCGGCGTTCCGGACGATGATCTGCAATCTCTTGTAATTCTTCACCTTGCGGTTGAGGAAGATCTCCTGCGGGCTCTCGTCCGTGTTGAACGTGATGCGCTCAAAGTCGATGTCGGAAAAGTCCAGAATGTCCATCGGCTTTCCGGCGACGCGCTTTTCGTGGCCGCCGGTGCGGTCGGCGCGGATGTATACCTCGGCGCTTGAGCGCGCATACGGCTTGATCGTCACGCAGCAGCCGCGCTTCAAAAGCGTTTTGAGCACGGCGGGCGTGCCGTCGTCGTCATACTTCGTCGCCCAAACGGCGGAGATGGCCGCGCCGTCGTCGCTGTAGCGGCTCATGTCCTCGATGTCCGTGTTGAATTTGCCGATGCGCCCGTCCGCTGTGCCGAAGTACAGCTCCTCGTCCGCGCCGGAGCGGTGCACATACCAGCACAGTGCCGGAACGTTCTCCCAGTAAAACCCCTCGTAAACGAAGTCGCTGAGCGCCGCGCTGCGGAATGTTTTGGTCTGGCGGCCATGGAGGACGTAAACGTGTCCCTCCGGTACCGCAAGCAGGTACATATCCTGCCACACGGCCGCCTCCGCCTCCGGGAGAGACGGCTCCTTCGTGAGCTGGGCGTTGAGATACAGGCTGCGGTTCTGGATGATCTTCTCCCCGGTCAGGCTGCTGCTTGTGATCGCCGCGGCGCCGGAGCGGGAGAGAAAGAGGGGATCGTCGAGGAGCGAAGCGAAGCTCCCCGGCGCGACAGCCCCCACGCCCGCGATCGTCTGCTGCAGCGTGAATACGGCCTCGCCGTCCTCCGAAAGCGCGGCGGAACGGAGGAACACAGTGCTGTCGCTTCCGTCATCGGCCTTCACGATGCCGAGCGAGCTCCCGATGCGGCAGTAGCCGCGGATCGGCGTCGCCCCGCTGCCTACGGCGGCATAGCCGAGATCGGGCATGTATGTCGGATCGTTCAGCCCGCTCATCCAATCGAGATTCGGGCAGTCGGGATTGCCGGAGAGCACCACGCGGTCATTGGAGCCGACGCCGTAGGTCGTGATGATCGTACACTTGTCGATGCGCTCGGCATAGCCCTCCACCGTGTGGGGGAACTGCACGACCAGCCCGTCGGACGCGCCCGCGTCCGGCGCGGCAGGGGCGGACGCAAACGTGATCGTCCCCGCCGCGCGGTCCAGCGTAAAAGCCGTGACCTCCTCGCCCCAGACCCACGCGCGCACCGTGCCGGATGTGTCGATCTCGCCGTCCAGCGTGAACGTCACGCTCTCTCCGTCGGTCTGGAAAGCGTTTTTCCGGTACGGCGTGAGCAGGTTGACCGCCTCGTAGGAGACACCGCCGCCGGAAGGGCTGCGCGTGATCGTCGTTGTGGGGATATACGCCCCCAAAGCGGATACGCGCTTTGCCTCCGTCCCATCATAAGAGTAAAAGCCGCCGCCGGTGACGATCCAGAGCTTCCCGGCAAGGAAAACCGCCCGGCTCTTATGGCGGGGCAGACCGGAGAGCAGCTCCGTGGGTGTCCCGTCGTCCGCCCAGACATAGAGCTTTGTTCCGGCATGCGCAAGGCTCTTCACCGTACCGCCGAAGTCCGCGCCGAAGAGCCCGTATACCGTGTCCCCCAGGTTCTGTACCGTCCGCCAGCCGAGCCGCTTCTGCGGCATACCGCCGCCGTCCGCCACGATGTTCGTACACAGCGGGCTCCGGCAGCTCTCCACAAGCGACGGGTCGGTCGAAAAGTCTGCGCCGCGAAAGGCGGCGTACTGTGTGCGGGTGATCCCCGCGCCGCGTTTCTTTCCCACGCTCTCACCCCCGGAACAGGCTCTGCGTCACGCGCCGGTTCTCGTCCGGCTGCGCCGTTGTGAGCAGCGACACCTGGTAGTTGTACATCTGCAGCATCGCGCCGTAGTCCATCACGAGATCGGGGAGGAGCTGCTGCGCCGCCACATAGTACGGCATGCACTCGCAGGCGTCCGGCGCGATCTCAAATTTGTAGCTGTCCGGCGCGTCCGGCGGAATCGTTCCCGGCAGGGCGAAATATTCTATAACCACCTCCGAGGCGCTGCCCTCCGGAAGAATGATCTGTCCGCTCCGCCAGCGGAAGCGGTTCTTCGCCGGGCGGCCGTCCGCCCACACGCGGTACAGCGCACGGAAGTCGTCCGGCATGTCGTAGGCCGTCACGCCCGATACGGGCTCTATGGTCTCCGAGCGAACGATCTTCTTGATCTGCGCGAGCGTTTTCTGCGCCGTGTCGAAGAACGCCGTCATCTTCTTCTCGATGTCCTCGTCGTGCTCGATCTCTCCTCCCGCGCTGTGCTCGTCGAGGAGCATGTATACCTTGTTTTTCGCTTCTCCGAGCGTCATATCGTTTCCTCCTTTTTTACCGAAAACAGGGCGAGTCACCCCGCCCTGTTTCCTCCTCCCAATAATCAGTTATCGCCGAGCTGCTTTACCAGCTGGTCAACGCCCGTTGCGGCAAGACCGGATACGATGCCCACAGCTACGGCTGTGATGTAATCCGTCGCGGGGTAGTCCGGCATGACCTTCATCGCCAGCGCGCCCAGAGCGCCGCCCACGATGCCAACGATGCATGGGATCCACTTGTTGTCCAGCGCCGTGTTCTTCACGACCAGCCCCACGATGTAGGCAATGACCGTAATAGCGGCTACGGACGCGATACCGAGAATTTCCATATCAGCTTTCTCCTTTCTGGTGTTCGAGATCGGCGATCCTGTGGTTGATCACCTTGATCTGCTCTTCAACGACCGGCATACGCCGGGCAAATCCGTTGTGCTCTCGCACCTCGCGGGTCAACTCCGCAAGCTGCGTGGAAAACACCGCCTGCTGCTTATCCTGCTCGGTCACGATCTTGTTCTGCGTGCTTCGGGCCGAGACGAACACTCCGACGAGTGCAAGGCCGCCCGTGATAAGGGCTGCTATAATGCCTTCGCTCATTTCGTCCCCTCAGTCCAGCAGCAAAAAGCGCACGTCCGTGGATGCCGCCGAGGCTACGACCGCCAGCTCTCCGGCAGCGAACGGCACCTGCAGCACCGTGTTGGCCGGAATGGGGAAGCCCGCCGCGGCTGTCAGCGCCTTGTTCGGGTCATACGGCGCGATGTAAGCTACATTCGCGCTGTTGTTGGATACAACGACGGTCTGACAGTGGCAGTCCACCTTCGTCTCCTTCGTGCCCGCCGTAACGGCGAGCACGCGGTCAATCTTCATCATATTCGTTTCCTTTCTCCCTCACACGCTCCCGCGCCCCCCTTGCCTCCCCTAACAGGGGAGG
>OLSB01002519.1_pt1 | contig 15019 bp, 18 predicted proteins | sample 1672071 | NCBI WGS metagenome assembly OLSB01 (sample SAMEA3136642, study PRJEB25190) | human gut metagenome | biome: human gut; feature: human-associated habitat; material: faeces | place: Austria | collected 2013 | reverse complement strand
AGATGCAGCGGCCGGCGAATTCCTTCCACATGGGGTGATTCTTCAGGGCCAGCCGCACGGCGAGGACACGGTTGCGGGAAACGACATGGAGGGCCACGCCTGCTTATATTTCTCCTCCTCCACTTCCCATGTTGCGTCGCTGCCGGACGTTGAGCATCAGGCACAGGTATATAAAGCCGCAGGAAGGAATTAAGAAAAGTCGCCGTATACCAACGGCGACCTGCATAAAGAAAGCGAGCATTACGAACGCTATTAAATATGTTGTTGACGATAAGCTACCCTTAAATAGGGTAGCTTTTGAATTCCTCCGCAAGCACTGCCTTGGGGAATGCCGCGCGCACCTGGCGCATAAGCTCGCTGTGATCCGTGCGCCCACCCCAAAGATGGCTGCACAGCAGCATATCAACATTTGCCGCGGCGGCAAGATTGCCCGCCTGTGCTGCGCTCAGGTGTGCAGCTATAGGCCGCATGCCAAGTTCTTCATTAAGATAGCACACGTCTGCCAGCAGCATATCCGCCCCGCTCGCAATATCCACCATGTCGTGCCGCATTCCCGTGTCCCCGGTATAAAGCAGACGCTTGCCGCCGTATTCAACGCTTATTGCATAGCTTTCCACCGGATGCGTCATGCGGTAAAACGTGAACGTTATCCCTTCGTATCTCAACTTCGCGCCGTCCTTTATGGCAGTCATATCAAATACGCCGCTGCCGCTGAGCAGCCTATACTCCTCCCGCGGTTCCGCCGGCGCTATAACGGGAATGGGCGGCTGGCGGCACAACGAGCGCGCGCTGAGCTGCTCCAGCGCATAGCGGAAAATAAGCATATCCGCCATATGGTCGCTGTGCAGATGGCTGAGCACCACGGCGTCCACCTCAAGCTGCGGCAGCAGCCCATACAGCCGCGAAAACACTCCGCTGCCGAAGTCCAGCATTATATTCTTGCCGCCGCATTTCAAAAGATAACCCGAGCAGGCCTCTCCCGGCGCGGGAAACGGGCCGCAGCGGCCCAAAACAGTCACTTCCATAGCACTTACCTTCCGAATAAACAAATTAGTCATATCAACGCTGCCCTTATTATGCGAGCAGCTGCCCTTTGCTATGCGGAGAATTATACACCAATATGCATCCGTGCGGAAAGAAAATAATTATTTTACAAAATTAGCGTATATACGACAAAACAAGTGGAAATAATATGCAGGAATAAACGCGCCGTTTATAGAAAACCAAACCGCGCGACAAGCGAACGATATACGCAAAGGAGGAAGCGCCATGCAGATGGAGATTGAAGCGGCGGGAGACAGACTGACCGCGCGCATAAAGGGCGAACTGGATCACCACAGCGCCGCGCAGGCACGCGCACAGTTGGACGCGCTGCTGACGGACGAAAGGATACGCGAACTGAGGATAGACCTGAGAGGGCTTACGTTTATGGACAGCTCCGGCCTGGGCGTGATACTGGGCCGATACAGGGTTATTGCCGGTAGGGGCGGTCGGGTGCTTATAGGCGGCGCCAACCGCGTCATAGACCGCATACTGCGTATGGCCGGCATATACACGCTGGCAGAGCACATGGATATATAGGGGGAGAGAACGATGGTAAGCAACGAGATGAGCATAACTTTTCCTGCGCTTTCGCGCAACGAGGCCTTTGCACGGAGCGTGGCGGCGGCGTTCATGGTGCAGCTTGACCCAACAATAGAGGAGCTGACGGACGTGCGCACGGCAATAAGCGAGGCCGTGACGAACGCCATAATACATGGCTATTCGCAAAAAGGCGGCACGGTGCGCATGGATTGCAGCATAGACGGCGACGTATTCACCGCGACAATTACCGATAAAGGCCGCGGCATAGCGGACATAGAACAGGCCATGCAGCCGTTTTTCACCAGCGCGCCCGATCTTGAGCGCAGCGGGATGGGCTTTTGCGTTATGCAGGCGTTTATGGACAGCGTGGACGTGAAAAGCACGCCCGGGGAAGGCACTAAGGTGACCATGACAAAAAGAATAGGCCTGGTGAGGGCCGATGGATGAGCGGCAGATAAACACAAACGGGCAGTTTTCCTCCGCATTGACGCGCACGCTTATAAGCCGCGCGCAGCAGGGAGACGAGCAGGCAAAGGAGCAGCTGGTCACAACGAACGCGCCGCTTGTAAAAAGCGTTGCAAAGCGATTCATGAACCGCGCCATAGAATACGACGACCTTTACCAGATAGGCTGCATTGGGCTGATAAAGGCCATTGCGCGCTTTGATCTCAGCTACGACGTAAGATTTTCAACATATGCCGTGCCGATGATAGCAGGCGAAATAAAGCGATTCTTGCGCGACGACGGCATGATTAAGGTCAGCCGGTCGCTCAAGGAACTGGCAGCGCGGGCCGCAGCCGTACGCGAAAAGCTGATAGATACTCACGCACGCGAACCGAGCGTTGCCGAAATCGCAGCCGAGCTTGACGTGGACGCGGAGGACGTAGCCGAAGCGCTTGAGGCGGCGCGGCCGTATGCATCCATATACGAACCCGCATACGGCGCGGAAAGCGATGCAATGCTACTGGATACCGTTGGCGGCGCGTGCAGGGAGCTGGACAGCGCAACGGACCGCGTTGCGCTGAAAGAACTGCTTAATACACTTTCAGCAAGGGAGCGGACTATAATAACCCTGCGCTATTTTTCGGACCAAACGCAGACGCAGGTGGCAAAGTCGCTCGGGATATCGCAGGTGCAGGTATCGCGCCTTGAAAACGCGATATTGCAACGGTTAAGAAAATTGGTATAGAAAAAGGGACTGCATCAGTTTTGAACGCAGTCCCTTTCTGTTTCGTTATGCTATTTTCTAAGCGCCTTTGGCTTGGATAGTATTTCACTATACAGTATGCCCTGTATTATCTTTTCGCGGTCGCCCATGTCCACGGCATAAGCCGCACGCTGCTCCGCGCCGGAATATGCATCCTCGGCTTCGGTATAGCGTTCCTCGCACTTTGCTTCCCTGCCGGATATGCTCGCTTCCGTATGGCTGTGGTGCGATTCCGTCATGGGCTTCACGACATGGTTAAGCGAAGGTTTGGGCATTGTTTCCCGCGCAAGCGGCGGCCTTTTCAGTCCTCCCCCGCCTTCGGTCGATCTGCCTTCGCTCGAAGCATAGTTCATGCTTCCGCTCTGCGCGCGTGCCGCGCCGCATTGGCGGCAGAATTTGCTGTTTGCAGTGTTCCTGTATCCGCAGCCGCACGTCCATGCGCCGTTTTGGCTTACGCCAACGGTGGGCGCAACTCTCGGCGCCGCAGCCTGCGTTTTGGCATGGAGCGATGATGTTTCGGCCTCGGCTTCCGCCACGTTTTCGTTCAGCTTACGCTGGCGCTGCGCCTGCTGCTGAGCATTCGCCTTTTTGGCAATCGCAGCATATACCACCCATGCTATCGCTATCAGTACAAATATGCCCGACACGGCCTATCCCTCCTTCCCGTTGGGGTACAAGCTTTCCGGCTTATTCGTGTTTTGCGGGTGTGGCTGCTCCGCCGGCGATGGATTCGCGCATCTTGGTGTCGCTTATAACATTCTGCATGTTGTAATAATCCATCACGCCCAGCTTACCGTCGCGGAAGGCGGCGGCTATGGCCTTGGGAACCTCAGCCTCGGCCTCTATTACCTTGGCGCGCATACCAGCGACCTCCGCCTTGTTCTCCTGCTCCTGAGCAACGGCCATTGCGCGGCGTTCCTCCGCCTTGGCCTGCGCTATGCGCTTATCGGCTTCCGCCTGGTCTATCTGCAGCTGCGCGCCCACGTTGCGGCCAACGTCCACGTCCGCAATGTCTATGGACAGTATTTCGAAGGCGGTGCCAGCGTCAAGGCCCTTATTCAGCACGGTTTGGGATATAAGGTCCGGATTTTCAAGCACGTCCTTATGGCTGGTGGAAGAGCCTACGGTGGTAACTATACCTTCGCCGATACGAGCGATTATGGTTTCTTCTCCCGCGCCGCCGACAAGCCTGTCTATATTGGCGCGCACGGTAACGCGCGCCTTTGCACGCAGCTCTATGCCGTCCTTAGCTATGGCGGCTATTACGGGGGTTTCTATAACCTTGGGGTTAACGCTCATCTGCACGGCGTTTAGCACGTCGCGTCCGGCAAGGTCAATTGCGCAGGCACGCTCAAAGTCCAGCGGTATGCCCGCGCGCTGGGCGGCTATCAGTGCGTTTACAACCCTATCCACGTTGCCGCCGGCAAGGTAGTGCGCTTCAAGCTTATTCAGCGGAACATCCATGCCCGCCTTGGTGGCCTTTATCATTGGGTTGATTATGCGGCTGGGCGTGACCTTACGGATGCGCATGGCCGCAAGCTGGCCTATGCCAACCTTAACGCCGCTTGCGCGGGCGCTTATGAACAGGCCCACCGGCACAAAGCTGAAGAATATAGACAGGAAAATAATTCCCGCTATAACGATTATGATCGTGATTACAAATTCCGGCATTTTGATTTCCTCCTGTGTTTTTGTTTATTATAGGCTTATTTCATAAGCCGTATTAAAAGAAATATAATATATATGAACCCTATGAAAAGCGGCATGCCTATCAATATCTGTATCCATGATTTTTTGCGCGCCTTTTCGGCCTCTTCCGGGGTCATATCCGTATCTATTTCGTGCTTGGCGGCTTCCCCGCTTATAAGCAGATCCTCCGTATAGCACTTGGGGCACGGCCCTTCTTTTTCGTTATAGAGCGTGCCGCATTTTTTGCATACCTTCATTTTATTCCTTTGCATCCTCCGCCCTTTTGACCAGTATTTTCAGCCCGTCTATGCGTTCCACGGTTATGCGGGTATCCTTTTGTATAAATTCGCCGCTCGTAACAACATCGTACCGCTTGCCGTCTATTTCGGCATTGCCGCTTGGCCTTAGCGCCGTGGTAGTAATGCCTTCTTTGCCGACTATGCCCTGTATCTCCGCATCATCAAGCGATGTTGACGCAGAATCTATGCGATCACTAAGCACAATGCTTGAATTTGCCAACCGGCCCTTTGTGAAGGAGCGGTATACGATAAAGCCCGCAATGAACAGCACCACAAATATTATGGCGAGTGTGAATATTGCATCCAGCAGCGAATGCGCGCTGAGCACGATCGCCGCGATAAGCGCAATTATGCCAAACGTGCCCATAAGCCCAAGGCCTGGCGTAAACATCTCCGCTATCATAAGCCCAAGCCCTATTATAAGGCACATAAGCGAGAGCACGCTCCAGCCCGCAAGATATGCGCTCATAAAGTCCATCTGCACTACCTCCGTTTCATAATAATGTATGTATACGGCTCTTCCGCGCGGCCTAATACAGCCTGAACAGATGCGCGTTGAACCACTCCGCAAAGCCAAAGTCCGCCTTTGGCAATATGCCAAGATACATAAGCTTGACCACCAGCACCCACACCAGCGCAAGCGTAACGATTGCCAGCAGGAATATCAGCAGCACTATCAGCACGCTGGGCTTGCTGTCCGCCTCATCCTCCGGCTCTATATCGTCCTCATCCTCCCAGTCCAGCGAAAGATCCTCGTCAAAAAGCCTTGGCGTGCTGCTTTCTGCTGCGGGTGCAGTATATGCGCTTGCCGCGGCAGTGACCGGTTCGCCATCCGTTTTTGACTTCGGTGCTGATGCCGTTATTGCTGCGCTGCCGCGCTCCACAACGCTTGGCTGCTTCGCGGGCCAGTTCGGCTTTACGGCCTTGCCGAAAAGCGTAGGCTGCTCGTTTTTCTCCTCCGGATAATCCCTAAGCGTATCTTCAACAAGCCTTGCGAAGAACATGTCCTCGCTGCAGCATGCGTCAGTCAGCGCCATGAGCTGCGCGTCTATGTCCTCTTCAAGCTTTCCCCTCAGCGCAAGCACAGATACCTCGCTCGTTACCCTTCTGGTAACGCGGATGGCGTCCTCCTCGCTTTTTGTTATTGCCAGCGCCCTTTCGTATACCGGGCGCGTGTATAGCTTAAGAAATGCCCTCAGTTCGGCCTTATTGCCGCTGTTGAGCAGCGCTATCATTTCCGGCGTAATGTTGTTAGCCAATTTTACTCCCCCTTCCGTGTGTACAAAGCCTGACTATAATATACCAGAAAACGACATTCTTTTCTATATATTTATTGTTTACAGTATTGTCACATATGCTGCGAAGAACACAGCAGGATCAACCGAAGAGATGATAATGCTCTATTGCGTAGCTGAAGCCGAGCATAATGTACATAACGCCGAAAAGAATAGGCATGAGCAGTTCGCGGCCGTCTACACGTTTTTTGAACATGTGCGTCATTGCCATAAGTTCCCCAAGATATGCAAGCGCGCCCACGCCGTATGCCACGGCTTTAAGCAAAAACTGCCTGTCGTCAATGAATATTGAACCCGTAAAGCATATAACTGCCAAAATGGCCAATATGTTCTTCATGTCCATTATTACCCCATGTTTAGGATGGTTCGGTTCTTCGTGCGGCGTTTTATTTTCCATCTATTTCTCCAATCATTAAAATTAATATGCTGTTTCTTAGCAATATCTTTACATATATATAATACATTATATACTGCCGAATGTACACGTTTTTTGGACATGATGTACCCAAATATGCTATAATAATTTATAATACTTTCATTTGAACGGAGCTTTGCGCCATGAAGAACGTTTTTATTGCCCTTGGCAAGGCCATATGCTACACGCTGCTGTTCGTTTTGATGCAGCTTATTGCAAGTTTTGTCGTTACGCTTGCAATGGGCATTGGCTACGCCGTTGAACAACTGGCCCTTAACGGCGGCTTAGATTATAATACGCTAATGACGGTGCTTTACGACGGCGTTACCACCAATGCAACGCTTATTACGCTTGTTTCAAATATATGCACGGTTGGCGTACTGTTCGCGTTTTTTGCGCTGCGCAAAAAGAATCTGCTCAGTGAAATAAACGCCTCCCCCATTCCCGCGCTTACATATGTGCCGCTTAGCATAATGGGCATGTGCTTCGCGGTACTTATAACGTTTGCTTTGGGCATTTTGCCGATAAGTGAGGAGGTTTGGGAGGAATATAACCAAAGCGCCTCCATGATAGATTCCGCGGGGCTCATACCAATGCTCTCCACCGTTATATTCGCACCCATAGCCGAGGAGACCGTATTCCGCGGACTTGTATACACGCGGCTCAAGCGCGCCATGCCCGCATGGGTTGCGGCAATATTGCAGGCGGCTGTTTTCGGCGCGCTGCATGGGCAGATATTATGGGTTGCATATGCGTTCGTTATGGGGCTTGTGCTGGCGGCGATTGTTGAAAGCACGGGTTCGCTTTTTGCGGGCATTGCGGTGCACATATGCTTCAACCTTATGGGCGGCTATGTAATGGAGCATATATTCACGGAAAGCACAGCCCCGTATATAGTGCTTGCATCCATAATACTTATGGTCGCGGCAACGCGCAGCGCGGTACGCATAGCAAAAAGCAGCAAAAACATATGAAAAAGCGTTGCGCCGTAACATGCGCATGGTGTATAATATAGCGGTTTTTGAAACGGTTTTAACCGGAAGGAGTGCTTAGAATATATGCAGAAGGAAAATATCCGTAACGTTGCCATAATTGCTCACGTTGACCACGGCAAGACCACGCTGGTGGACTGCCTGCTGCGTCAAAGCGGCGTATTCAGGGCGAACGAGCAGGTGCAGGAGCGCGTGATGGACTCCGGCGACCTGGAGCGGGAGCGCGGCATAACCATACTCAGCAAAAATACCGCGATAAAGTATAAGGATTACAGAATAAACATAATAGATACGCCGGGCCATGCGGACTTCGGCGGAGAGGTTGAGCGCATACTGCAAATGGTTGACGGCGTGCTGCTGCTGGTTGACGCATTTGAAGGCTGTATGCCGCAGACCCGCTTCGTGCTGAGGAAGGCGCTGGAGCTGAACAAGGTTCCCGTCGTTGTTGTTAACAAGATAGACCGCCCCGGCGCAAGGCCCATGGAGGTTGTGGACGAGACGCTGGAGCTGTTCATGGAGCTTGGCGCAACGGCGGAGCAGCTTGACTTCCCCGTTGTTTATGCAAGCGCCAAGGAAGGCATAGCCGGCATGGAGCCGGACGAACTCGGCACGGACATGCAGGCCGTGTTCGATACGATAATAAGCGCCATTCCCGCCCCCGCGTGCGACACGGAAGCCCCGCTGCAGATATTGTTTTCCACCATAGATTACGACGACTATGTAGGCCGCATAGGCATAGGCCGCATGGAGCGCGGTATTGCCCGCCGCAACCAGATGGTCACCATGTGCGGCGGCACGGCGAACGCCGTGCGCACGGTCAAGCTGAGCAGGCTTTACCGCTACGAAGGATTGAAGCGCGTTGAGGTTGAGGAAGCTTACGCGGGCGATATAGTAGCCGTTGCGGGCATTGCGGATCTTTCTATAGGCGAGACCGCCTGCGCGCCCGAATGCGTTGAGCCGATGCCTTTCGTGCATATAGATGAACCCACCGTATCCATGATGTTCATGGTAAACGACAGCCCCTTTGCAGGCAAGGAGGGCAAATACGTTACCAGCCGCAACCTGCGCGACAGGCTGATGAAAGAAGTTGAAACCAATGTTTCCATGCGCGTTGAGGAAACCGGCACGACTGATACGTTCAAGGTATCCGGCCGCGGCGAGCTGCACCTTTCCATACTGATAGAGCAGATGCGCAGGCAGGATTATGAATTTGCAGTATCCCGCCCCAAGGTAATACTGAAGCAGGACGAGCAGGGACACACGCTTGAGCCTATCGAAGAATTGACTGTCGACGTGCCGAGCGAATACGTCGGCAGCGTTATGGAAAAGCTTGGTTCGCGCAAGGCGGAACTTGTTGATATGCATACCGAAAATGAAGGCAGCACAAGGCTCCTTTTCAACATACCTGCCCGCAGCCTTATGGGATACCGCAGCGAACTGCTTACCGATACGCGCGGCAACGGCGTTATGAGCCATATATTCCACGGCTACGAGCTTTATAAGGGAGATATTGAGGAGCGCGAACGCGGCAGCCTTGTTTGCAGCGAAACCGGCGAAACCAACAGCTACGGCCTTTTCAATACTCAGGACCGCGGCCGCTTGTTCGTTGGCCCCGGCGTGCCGGTATACGAAGGCGAAGTTGTGGGCGAATGCTCCCGCGGGGACGACATTGTTGTGAACGTATGCAAGAAAAAGCACGTTACCAACATGCGCGCCGCCGGCAGCGACGAAGCGCTGCGCCTTACCCCGCCCACCATACTGTCGCTTGAACAATGCCTTGAATTCATTGCAGATGACGAGCTGGTAGAGGTTACGCCCAAGAATATTCGCATGCGCAAGCGCATACTTTCTAAGGAAATGCGTATGAAGCAGGCAGCAAAGAACAACTGATACTTTTTCAAAGCAAAATACACGGCGGGGACTTCCCCGCCTTACTTATAAGAAAGGAGCATATTATAAATGCGCAACACCGTTTACGATGCGGCAATAGTACCCTGCCCGGATTACAACGAGGCGCATGTGCGCGCGGCCCTGACAGAAGCGCTTGATGCAATAGGTGGGCTTGATTGGGTTAAAGCCGGCATGAAGGTTGGTATAAAGCCAAACCTTGCCGCTGCCAAAACGCCTGAGTTTGCCGTATGTACGCATCCGGTAATGGTAGCGGAGCTTACAAAAATGCTTATTGAACGCGGCGCGCAGGTAACGATAGGCGAAAGCCCGGGCGGGATATATACTGCCGCGGCGCTGAACCATTCCTATTCCGCAACGGGCATGACGCTTGCAGCCGAAGCAGGCGCCAAGCTGAACGATGATTTTTCATCCAAAGAAGGGCATTTTGCGGACGCTAAGGTGCTCAAAAGCTTTCACTATACGGGCTGGCTCGATGATGTGGACGTGCTTATAACGTTCGCCAAGCTTAAAACCCACGGCATGATGGGCATGACGGGCGCGCTGAAAAATCTGTATGGCACCATACCCGGCACTGTAAAGCTTGAGTATCATTACCGTTTCCCAAATCACGAGGATTTTTCAAACATGCTTGTGGATATATACGAATATAACCACCCCGTGCTTGCGCTTATAGATGCGGTAACGGCAATGGACGGCAACGGCCCAACGGCGGGCCGCCCGCGCGAATGCGGCGCGCTTATAGCTGCACACACGGCATATGACGCTGACCTTGTTGGCGCAAAGCTGCTCGGCATCGAGCCGATGGACGTGCCTACAATAGCCGCGGCGGTAGAACGCGGGCTGAGCCGCGATTCGCTTGATAAGGTATCGCTTTACGGCGATGCCGACCGATTTATAATAAAGGATTGCGAGCTTACACCGCGGCACGACATAACGTCCGTAAAAAACACGCGCGGCGTTACACGGGCATTTATGAAGATGGTTATGGCCTCCAAGCCCGCCGCCGTAAAGAGCGAATGCATAGGCTGCGGCCTGTGCGCAAAGCTTTGCCCGGCCAAAGCCATAACAATGAAGAATAAGCTGCCGAGCATAGACCGCAAAAAATGCATACGCTGCTTCTGCTGCCAGGAATTCTGCCCAAAGGGAGCAATGAAGGTGAAGCGCACGGCAATAGCGCGGCTGCTTAACAAATGAGGATAAATAAATGGAATCACTACACGACTTTACAAGGGGCAAAATATTAGGCCCGCTGCTCAAATTTGCATATCCCGTGTTTCTGGCGCTGTTTTTGCAGGCCATGTACGGCGCGGTGGATTTGCTGGTGGTTGGCAAATTCGCAACCACGGCCGATGTTTCGGGCGTTGCCACAGGCAGCCAGATAATGCAGAGCCTTACGTTCGTACTTACAAGCTTTTCAATAGGCATAACCATACTGCTCGGTCAAAAAATAGGCGAAGGCAAAAGCGAACTCGGCGGCAAGGTAATAGGCACGGGCGTTGCGCTTTTTGCAATAATCGCGGCTGTATGCACGGTTGTATTCGTTGCATTCACCCCCGAAATATCCGCCCTTATGCAGGCGCCGGAGGAAGCGTTCAGCCAAACCGTTTCATATGTGCGCATATGCTCGGCTGGAACTATATTCATAATAGCTTTCAACCTTCTCGGCAGCATATTTCGCGGCATGGGGGATTCAAAGATGCCGCTGATAACCGTTGCGATAGCGTGCGTTGTCAATATATTCGGCGATCTTCTCCTTGTGGCTGTGTTCAAAATGGGTGCGGACGGCGCGGCATACGCAACCGTGCTTGCGCAGGCGGTAAGCGTTGTGCTTTCGCTTATAATAATATCGCGCAGGGCGATGCCGTTTGCATTTTCCCGTGCGGATATTCGCATAGATAAGGACATAGCGCTGCAGCTGTTCAAGTTAGGCGCGCCGGTAGCGCTGCAGGAGCTGCTGGTGAGCCTTTCCTTCCTTGTTATATTCGCAATAGTCAATTCCCTTGGTCTTACGCAAAGTGCAGGCGTAGGCGTGGCGGAAAAAATATGCGGCTTCCTTATGCTGGTGGCCTCGGCATACATGCAGTCCCTATCCGCATTCGTGGCGCAGAACATAGGCGCAAAGCGGAGCGACAGGGCTAAGCTTGCGCTGAAATACGGCATACTTACAAGCCTTGCCGCGGGCGCGGTAATGGGCTACCTTTCGTTTTTCCACGGCGAAGCTTTGGCGGGGATATTCTCAAACGACCAAGAGGTTATCCGAATGGCGAGCGACTATCTTAAGGCATACAGCATAGACTGCATACTTACTGCGTTCCTTTTCTGCTTCTGCGGATATTACAGCGGCTGCGGCCGCACCACGTTCACAATGGTGCAGGGTATAGCGGGCGCATTCCTTGTGCGCATACCGTTTTCGTATTTCATGAGCCGCATACCGGGCATATCGCTGTTCTATATCGGCCTTGCCACTCCTGCCTCCACAGTGATACAAATAGCCCTTTGCCTTATCTATTTCGTATATACCGAAAAGAAGGTAAAGAAAACGGAAATAGCGGAAACATAATATAATTAAAAGAAGCGGCTTGATTCATAAGCCGCTTCTCTCTTCAAAACAAATTCGGCATATCGAAGCTTTGTATTCCCCTAAGGAAATCGGCAACTATAAGCGCGTGCATAAGTTCGGATGCGGACTGTTCGCTTTCCTCGCGCAGTATCAACTCCTGCGCGGAAAGTATATACCCTTCTATTTCATCTATGTCCTCATGGTCGTAAAAAAAGCGCATTGAGTCCCGCTTGACATAAAAGTCCGCCGCCATGGCCTCCATAAGCTTTTGCGCCTCTCCCCAATTTTCTTCGTGGGTACATTCAAGCACGCGCTGCTGCTTATCATAAAACAGTTCATAATAATCCCTGCTCAAGCAATACGGATATATAAATACGAAAAGCAGCACCGCTATCACTATTATGCATGCCGTTATGTCCGCCCATGTAAATATTCTGTATCTCACTTGCCGTCCCCCTTTGCATTGGTGTCTATAAAATAATGCCTGCCACCGGCTTCGGAGCGAAGCTGTACGTGCAGCACGCCATCAGATGCAAGAAATGCGAAGAACACCGAGCGCACATCGCCGCAGCCGACCTTGGCAAGCTGTTTATTGAGCCATGCTTCGTCCCGTCCTGCGCGCGCAAGCGTGTCCGGATGCATGGCCCCGTCCTGAATGAGCATAAGCGCGGGCGCGGCATCAGGCGACGGCATTGCAAAGTCCCGATAAGTCGGCTGCTGCATAGGCCCTTTCAGCAAAACGGAGAGCTCGCCGTTGGTTTCAAGTATGGCGTACTCAACGTTGCTTAAAGTAAAAACGTCCTTGCCCCTAAGCTGCTCCGTAAGGTCGGTAATGGTATAGCGCGCGCTTTTAAGCGCCTTTTCCTGCACGACCCCGCGCGAAATCAGCAGCAACGGCTGACCGCACACGGCCTTGCGTATGCTTTCGCTTTTAAGAGAAAGGAACGATATAAGCTGCTGCACCAAAAACAGCGTAACAATCGGCACTATGCCGTACAGCAGCGGGACGCCGGTATTGGTGGCAGCCACGCTGGCCATGTCCGCAATAAGCAGCGTTATGCAAAGATCAAACGGCTGCAGCTCGCTTATCTGCCGCTTACCGGTAAGCCGGATAACAAAAAACACAAGAAAATAGAGTATTATAACCCTACAAAACAATACAAGCATCCACTATACCTCCGTATATAATGCCAAGTGTTTGCAGCGCAGCAAAATAATATTCACAAAAAAGCTTGACACCACAGCCGTCTTATGCTAATATATGTTTTGCAGCAAAGATAACGTCGCGGGGTAGAGCAGTCGGTAGCTCGTCGGGCTCATAACCCGGAGGTCGTAGGTTCAAGTCCTTCCCCCGCAACCATAGAATAATACCGAAACGGTATTAGACAAAAAACAGAAACCGCAACGGTTTCTGTTTTTTTATGCCATATTTAAAGTAGAATCCGAAAGATATCATTTTTTCTCAAAACATCTTTCGTGGAGGACTTGAACTAAGTTCATAACGAACATATCGTTATAGATAATCCTTCCATTCAAATCATTTAACTACTTCTATGCCACACTTGCTGCAAAACTTACTATCTGAAGGCAACTTGTTTCCGCATTTACGGCAGTATATAAATGGGTTGTTTTCATTCTGTGTAGCAATTTTTGTGGGTTTAATTATTGTCTCAGTTTGTTCTAAAGTCTTTAAGTTTGGGTTTGCAATTTCTTTAAGCTTTATGTGGTATGCAGTAATTATAACTACAACACCAATGAATGACAATAAAGCAAGCAAACCAAACAATGAAATAACCTGCTCTACCATTATCATTGCAAAAACACAAGCGCCCAAAACGCCACCAATAGCATAACTGATATACGCCCATTTTTTAAATTTATACAGAAATAATTTTTCACCTTCTAAATCTTCAACAGCATAATTGTTAGTGCGGATAGGTAAAGAGCAATAAGGACATTTGAAAGACTTAGGACCAATTTTCGGAAATTCTGGGTCTTTCAATGCTAAATATCTAATAAGCAAATATGGAATAGCAACAGGAAATGTAAATAAAAAAGCTATACCAAGTAATGGTGTGGATTCTCCGTGAGTCTCCGTATCTACAATTTTCCCGCAATAAGGGCATCGTTTTGTGATTGTTGTAACAGTGTATCTAATCTTACCCATTCTTCAAACTCTCCTTAATAAAAAATCACTTCAAAAAAAGTACAGTATCTTCGCAGTTTCACCTCAACAGCCGCGCTTATCCCGCCGCCTACATTTACAGTTTTTGTTATCGAGTATGTTCCGTTAACAAAATCATTGGAATGCAAGTTTATAGTATCACTTGCCGCCCCACTTTCATGATTACCATTTACCTTAATTTCTAAATCACTTGTCTGTCCCAATGTGATTTTGGCGTGGTCACTTGCTCCGTTTACTTTAATAGATGTACTTGGGTCGTAAACAACACCACCTATATATGAATAATCTGTGTAATAATCCGTATCGTAGCTAATCTCAACCAAAACTGTCCCATAACTCGGAAGGTCTTTTTCAGCAATATCAACCTTTACTTCATATACAATTCTCAATGTAATAGAAGATAAGATTATGAATGTTGAAACAATTATTGAAAGAATTTTAAGCTTAAGCGATTTGCATTCAGAGATTTTGCTTTTAGTCAGCGCTGTTAAACATACAGCAAATACAGCTTCAACAACATAGATAAGAAACTTCCACCAACCATAGAATGGTGCCATTTTTATGTTAAAGAACAAAAATGTTCCCAAAGCAACATAGCATAATGTCCTTACGATTAGCGGTAGATATTATATAAAAAAGTCACTCAGAGAATTTGACTTTACTTTTTTGTGTTCTGTCGAAGCACCTACATTATTGGCGTTGTCACATATATTTTTTCCACAGTAAGAACAAAAAACGCTATCTTCAGCAATAGATTGACCACAGTATCTGCAAAACATATATAACAATCACCTCATATATTGTTTTGATTATAGCATAGGTACTAATAATTTAGGCCTCGCTCCGCAACCCCACAAAAAATCAGGCAGCCATAAGCGCAAA
>OLSB01002515.1_pt1 | contig 15042 bp, 10 predicted proteins | sample 1672071 | NCBI WGS metagenome assembly OLSB01 (sample SAMEA3136642, study PRJEB25190) | human gut metagenome | biome: human gut; feature: human-associated habitat; material: faeces | place: Austria | collected 2013 | reverse complement strand
GCTCATGGCATGGTACGACAACGAGTGGGGCTTCAGCTGCAAGATGCTCGACCTTACCCGTCACATTCACTCCGTCCGCCACGGATAATATAAAATTGAATGCCGCCAAAAATCGTTGTTTTCGATAGTTTTTTGAACTTTTTTGCTAAGTATGAAAACTATCTCTAAGTAAGAAAACGGTTGACCGGCACGAAAACTATTTGAAAAATGGCCTCTTTTTGCTTGATCATTTCAGGCATAAAGAGGTCATTATGCTTTTATCCGATTTAGTGAAAGAATTCTTGTTTGACTGCAAAATAAGAGCCTTGTCAGAGCTCACCGTGAACAACTATAAGAAGCAGTCGAAAAAATTCCTGCTGTATCTTGAAAATGCTCACGGTGTTACTTTTTCGACCGGCTAAAACCCGCTCTCCTATAAAGGGTTGTTTGTCCCTTCATTTCGCGTGATACTGTTTGACAAATTTTTTGAAATAACCACTGTCCCTATCTTGAAAAACGGATGCGCATCTGCTATAATTGGTTCGCAAGCCAAATTGCGCGGTAAGGGAGTACTCCCTTGCATAGGGGGATCCCCCTATGCAATCTCCCTCTGAATAAATTCCTTTTCTGCGGAGTACGGAGAAGCAAAAAGTGAGGAAAGACTATGAAAAAACGAATTCTCGGTATTCTGCTGGTACTTTGTATGGTGCTGTCCTTTGTGCCGACAACGGTGCTTGCTGAGGAGACAACGTATGTTGCTGTCGGCGAATCGTATTTCAAGGCCGGCGAAAGTAAATCCGAAAAAGTCGGCAGCGGCACCGCCACCTTCGATCCCTCCACTTCTACATTAACGCTGAAGGATATCACGTTAAGTTACGGTGAGGCTTCAATGGCTGCGATTGAAAGCTCGATCCCGAATCTTGCGATCGTGCTTAGCGGTACGAATACAATTAACATAACGAATGACGGAATGGCCGCCATATACCTGTACGGTGGCAGCAATGCGACGATTACGGGAGACAGCAACAGCAAGCTGATCATTAACTCTACAGGTAAAAATAATAAGGGCATTACCACGGACGTGGGCGTTAACCTGATGATTGCCGGTACAAACGTGATAGTAAATGACAATACGACGGACGCCGCCAAAAAGGGATACATGGTGGGTATCAAGCCGAACGGTAATTTGACTATGAACGGCTGCAGCTATACGGCGACCGGCGTCCAGAGCGGTATTGAAATGTACACGGATTGCGTCGCAAAGCTGTCCGGCGTGAACTTTAACATCACGTGTACTCCCCGCCAGAGCTTTGACGACACCGTCCCGAATGAGATGTCGATCGGTGTGAATCTGGCGCCGCCGGCAACAGGCAAACAGAATGTGATCGAAAACTGTTCGGGTAGCATTTCCGCTCACTTTCCTTTGTATGTAGACGGCGTGACCGCGCTGAAGACCAGCTCAAATCTCACACTAACTACGGACAATTATGACGCAGTATATGTAAATGCAGATCTGACTGTTACCGGCGGTTCGCTGAATCTTACCTCAACGGGTTCCTCCGGCAACGGATTCTACGTTTTGAAAAGCAGCAAGCTGGTATTTAGCGGATCTCTCTATGTGGACGTTAATGTGGGTTATGTGGCTGTTTACCTGATAGGCGACGGTGCGTCCGCAGAGATTAACAGCGGTACGCTGAATACGACAGCCAAAGCGGGTGTGCTTCTCAGCAAAACCGGCAATAGCTTTACCCTCACGAACGGCACGCTGGAGATGACTCCGAAAACCGGCGAAACTCAAGCCATCGGCCTCCAAAGCTATGGTACGGTCAGCATTGAGGGCGGCAGCCTGAAAACCACGGCGGGGATGTATAGTGCCATCCAAAACGCCGGCGAAAAACCGATTAGTATTTCCGGCGGTACGCATACGCTGAGTACCAGCACCGGCACTTGCGGCTACATAGATACCGCGAAAGGCATCTTGAATATCAGCGGAACCGCCGATGTGACATTCGACGGTTGGAGCGACGGCATGGATGTGTATGGAGCGCTTAATCTCAGCGGAGGCAAGCTGACTGTCCGCAACGTGCAAGACGGCATCTATACGACCGGGACACTGAACCTTAACGGAGGCACGCTGAACACCAGCGGCACGCGAGTCGGCGTTTTGACAGGAGACGGCGGCCAGGTCAACTTCGCCGGAACCGATGCGACTCTCGCAGGTGGAACAGCGGGCTGGGGCAAAACAAGCGGTTCCGGCGCCTATAGCGTCACGGGCGGCAAAGTGGTTTTACAAGGCGATAGCTACGCAGCCGGCACCATCTATTCCTCGCTTGCAAACGGCTACAGTGTCTATGCCGGCTCCGGCGAAAGCAACGCGGCGCTGATCAGCAATCCCACGATTGCCACCTTTACGGGGAATAAATATGTTAAAATCGAAGAGGGCGCAGCACCCGTAGCGGTTACGGGCGTAACCATTGACGAGACACTGGCCGTCAATATCGGTCAAACAAAGACTCCGTCTTTCACCGTTGCGCCTGCAGATGCAGCAAACAAAACTGTTTCGTTTACATCTGACAACACTGCTGTTGCTACCGTAAACGCAACAACCGGAGCAGTAACCGGCGTCAGCAAAGGTACTGCAACCATCACCGTCAAAACTGCTGACGGAAACTTTACCGACACCTGTACGGTAACGGTATCTTGCGGCCACGCAAACAAGGTCGGTGTTCCCGCTAAGGCTTCCACCTGTGAAGTTCAGGGCTGGGAATCCTATTCCAAGTGCGAGGACTGCGGACAGCTGTTCGACAAGAACGGCAAAGAGATCAGCGCCATTCCTTACCTGCCTCTCGCGGGACATACCCCTGCTCAGACTGCAACTAATGAATACCTGAAGTCAGCGGCTACCTGCACTTCCGCCGCTGTCTACTATGAGCACTGCTCTGTCTGCGGCGAGAAGCTCAGCTCCACGTTTACATCCGGTACTCCGCTGTCTCACACCGAGTCCGGCTGGAAGAGTGATGCCGACGGTCACTGGAAAGTATGTACGGAATGCGGCACGACCACAACCGCGAAAGCAGCTCATACTCCGGGTGCGGCGGCAACGGAGACTACTCCTCAGACCTGTACCGTGTGCGGATATGTCATCACCCCTGCGCAGGGTCACACCCACAGCCTGACCAAGGTTGACGAAAAGGCTGCCACCTGCACAGAGACCGGCAACCCCCCATACTATGTATGCTCCGGCTGCGGCAAGAAATTTGCAAATGCAGGAGCCGAGAACGAGATCACCAATCCCAACTACCTTGTACGTCCCGCCCTGGGCCACAACTATGCAACGGTATGGAGCAGCGACGCTGACGGACATTGGCATGCGTGCACACGCTGCGGTGACAAGGCTGACGAAGCAGCACATACACCTGACCGTGCGGCTGCAACCGAAACCGACCCGATCAAGTGTACCGTATGCGGCTACGTCATCACACCTGCACTGGGTCACATCCATACTCTGAACAAGGTTGAAGCAAAAGCTCCTACCTGCACAGAGAACGGCAGCATCGAATACTATGTATGCTCCGGCTGCGGCAAGCTGTTTGCAGACGCTGCCGGTAAGGCTGAAATCACTGCCAATGATTTAGTTGATAAAGCGACCGGTCACGATTACAAGGACGGCGTATGCACCGTCTGCGGAGCAAAGGATCCCGATTACAAGCCCACGCATACTCACAGCTACTCGGCGACAGTAACGGCGCCGACCTGCACCGAAAAGGGCTATACCACCCACACCTGCGCCTGCGGTGACAGCTATAAGGACAGCTATGTAAATGCCCTCGGTCACAACTACAAGGACGGCGTCTGCACACGCTGCGGAGCAAAAGACCCCAATTACAAACCTCCCGTAAAAGAAAATCCCTTCGTTGACGTAAGCGAAAGCAGCGTATATTACGATGCGATCCTGTGGGCATATTACCACGAGCCTCAGCAGATAACCGGCGGCTATACCGCCACCGAGTTCCGCCCCGGAAATCCCTGCACGAGAGGTCAGGTCGTGACCTTCCTCTGGCGTGCCGCAGGCTGCCCCGAGCCCACGGGCGATACAAGTATGTTCAATGATGCCTCCTCCATCGCAGCGCCTTATCAGAAAGCGGTTGCCTGGGCTGTCGAGAAGGGCATCACCACAGGCTTTACTGACGGAACCTTCCGTCCCAATGACAGCGTAACGAGAGCGCAGTTCGTGACTTTCCTCTGGCGTTACGAGGGCCAGCCCGCAACAAGCGGAAGCATAGCAGGCTTCAGGGATGCAGCTTCCATTTCAGGCCCTTATCAGCAGGCGGTTGCCTGGGCGGTTGAAAAGGGCATCACCACCGGCTACAATGACCGTACCTTCCGTCCAAACGATACCTGCACCCGCTGGGCGGTCGTACTCTTCATGTACCGCGATATGAAGTGACACAAGGCTCGTCTAAGAGGACAGGCTTAACAAAACAACTGGATAAACAAGAATTTAGCCAAAGAGCAACCCTCTGAGGCGTATAAAATAAAAGCAATCAAGAAATGTAAAGGAGTATTTGCGATGAAATCAAAAAGAAAGCTGCTGCTCGCCCTGCTGCTGTGCTGCACGATGGTGCTGGGAATGCTTCCGGCTACCGTATCGGCGGCAACTGCCGACCCAAATCCACAGCCATTTTCATTTGAGGTAGATAAGAGTGTTGTGAAGGGTGGCGATGTAACTCCCGGCGAGGAAACCTTCACATTTGAGCTTGAGTACGGCACTGTCGGTGAAAATGAACAACACAGTGTGGTGTTTATACCGGACGACAGCGTAACTCTCGCAGACTGCGGTATTGCGTTTACGACCAACACGATCACGACAAACGGCGCAGGCGAACAGACATTTACGCTGGGCGGAACGATCGATCCGACCAAGGTGGACGCTGCGCATCACTGGCAATCCTCCTCCGGCAATGATGAGGTGCCAAAGTGGATCATGACCCTGAGACTGACCGAAAAGAACGACGGCAAAGCCGGCTGGACATATTCTGACGCCGAGCGCTATCTTACCATTATGGTGAAAGGAAATGAGGTATACACCGACGTCCACATTCTGGGTAATGATGTTTCCGATAACAATTATGAAAACATCTACACGGCTTACTCGTTCACCGTTAAAAAGACGGACGCCGACGGTAATCCGCTTGCCGGCGCAGTTTTCTCACTGACCGGTACAGACAGCACGGTTGTTCAGAGCTTTGAAGCGATCTCCGGGGCAGACGGTATCGCGACCTTTAATGTTCCGGAAGGAAACTATACGCTGGCAGAAAAGACAGCGCCTGACGGGTATGTCAAATCAAACGAAACCTATACGCTCGCCGTTCGCAGCGATAATGACCATACGGCTTTGGATTGGGGCGGAGAGCCAGGCGTATATTTCTATGACGAAAACGAACCCGATTACAGCAACTACAAATATCTTAGGTATGAACAGGTGACTTTTGTCAACGAGAAGATTGCTGTCCCTGCCAATCCGAACACCGACACTCTGGATGATGTACCTCAGACCGGCGATAACAGCAACATGATCCTCTGGATCGTTCTGCTGCTTGCTTCCGGCTTTGGTGTGGCCGGCGCCGTAGTGTACAGCAAAAGAAAAAGATACGAAAAATAACCCAATAAGATAATCCCATAAAGCTGGGCGGTGACGGGTACAGTCCCGCTGCCGCCCTTTCCCCCGGATTGGAGAAACCCGATGAACAACGAACAAGCCCGACCAACTTCCCGGCAGAGAGGATTATATGAGCTGCACATACAGGAGGAATAGCCAGGAGAACAGTCAATGAAGCTGATCAGCACCAAAGGAAAGCATCAAAAGAAACGCAAGCCCGTCCGCAACCGGATTGTCATTCTCTTTTTACTGGCAGCATCCTCTGCGGCGGCCATTATGGCAGTCCGGGGTATTCTGAGAGATCAGAACAGGCAGGAGGAGTACAACATTATATCAGAAAGTGTTCACACCAAGGAAAGCGTAAGCGAGTCTGCGGAAAAAGAAACAGAGCCGGAAATCCTGCCGCAGTACGCTTCTTTGTATGAGCAGAATCCCGACCTGTTTGGCTGGATCTGTATTGAGGACACCGTTCTGGATTATCCGGTGATGCATACACCGGACGATTCGGAAAAATATCTGCGCCTCTCCTTTGAGGGCGAAACCAGCACTGCCGGTACGCCTTTTATGGACGCAAAATGCGGAATTGACAGTGATAACTATATCATCTACGGGCACAACATGAAAAACGGCACGATGTTCCGTGAAATCCTGCAATACGCCAACAAAAGCTATTGGCAGGAGCATCCTGTGATCAGATTTAATACGCTCTATGAGCAGGGCGAATATGAAGTTCTGGCAGCCTTTTACGACCGGGTATATTGCGCAGACGAGAACTGCTTTAAGTTTTACCGCTTTATCAAGGCTGCCGACAAAGCAGACTATGACAATGCCATTCAGAATTATAAGGAAAAAAGCTTGTACGACACAGGGGTGACCGCCGAGTACGGCGATAAGCTCATTACCCTTGTTACCTGTTCATATCACGAAGAAAACGGACGATTCGTAGTGGTTGCCCGCCAAAGGTAAACTTTAATTCTATACAAGCAAAAGGCGGCTGCCGGATATTCCGAACAGTCGCCTTTTTCGTTTTTATGCAGTATTCTGACCGGGACAGTAATGCCGGCGGACACTTATCCCTGCTGGCATCTATTGCAAATACCGTTACAGCGCCGGTGATGAAAAACCAAACGAACGGGATATACTTATTACATAACTGTGGGCTTAAACGGCTGAAGGGCTTGGAGATTCGCAGGAAGATTAATCGTTCGTGAAATTGCTGCTTACCTGTTGACATATACCCCGGCAGGGTATACAATAAAAATACCCTGCCGGGGTATGAAAGGAAAATATGACGATGTCGGATAAAGAACTATGCGGGTGCTGCGGAAAAACAACGGATCGCTCTGAAGAAGAACGGAAAAAGCTGATCCACCGCCTGAACCGAATCGAAGGACAGATCCGCGGGATCCGCGGAATGGTGGAGAAGGATGCTTACTGCACGGATATTTTGATCCAGTCGGCCGCTGTGAATGCCGCAGTCAATGCGTTTAATAAGGAGCTGCTGGCAAGCCATATTCGCGGCTGCGTTGCCAGAGACATCCGTGACGGCAAGGATGAAGTGATCGACGAGTTAGTGGCGACTCTGCAAAAACTGATGAAATAATAGGAAGCGGTTAAAATCAATTATGGAGCAATATACAGTAACGGGTATGAGCTGTGCCGCCTGCGCCGCCCGGGTGGAAAAAGCGGTTTCGGGAGTGAAAGGAGTAACTTCCTGCTCGGTAAGCCTGCTGACCGATTCCATGGGCGTGGAGGGAACTGCAGATGCCGGGGAGATCATCGCGGCGGTTCGTGACGCGGGATACGGAGCAGCCCTGAAAAAAGGAAACAAAGAGCAGAATGCGCGGCCGTCTTCCGACGGGGATACACTGGAGGACAGGGAAACTCCTGTGCTTAAAAAGCGGCTGATCGCGTCTCTCGGCTTTTTGATTGTCCTTATGTATGTTTCTATGGGGCATATGATGTGGGGCTGGCCGCTGCCTTCATTCTTCGATAACAACCATGTGGCAATGGGGCTTTTACAGCTGCTGCTGACAGCTGCGGTCATGGTCATCAACCAGAGGTTTTTTATAAGCGGCTTTAAGAGCTTATGGCACCGCGCACCGAACATGGACGCGCTGGTCGCGTTAGGCGCTGCGGCAGCCTTCGGCTACAGTACATTTTCCCTGTTTGCCATGACGGACGCGCAGGTCAGGGGCGACGCAGATGCCGTAATGTCCTGTATGCACGAGTTTTATTTTGAATCCGCCGCTATGATCCTTGCGCTGATAACCCTTGGGAAAATGCTTGAGGCGCGGTCAAAAGGCAAAACCACGGATGCTCTGAAGAGTTTGATGAAGCTGGCTCCCAGGACCGCCACGCTTCTGCGGGACGGTACCGAAATAAGCGTTCCGGTCGAGCAGGTGGCAAAGGGCGATGTCTTTGTTGTGCGTCCCGGGGAGAATATCCCGGTGGACGGAATTGTTTTGGACGGAAACAGCGCGGTAGATGAATCCACGCTGACAGGCGAGAGCATTCCGGCAGACAAAACTGCTGGAAGCACGGTTTCCGCAGGAACGCTGAACCAGTCGGGATTTATTCGCTGTGAAGCGACAAGAGTCGGTGAGGACACGACGCTTTCGCAAATCATTCAGATGGTCAGCGACGCGGCCGCAACGAAAGCGCCGATCGCCAAGGCCGCGGACAAGGTGTCGGGGGTGTTTGTACCCGCCGTTATGGCCATTGCGGCGGTAACCGTTATCGCATGGCTTATTGCCGGTCAGACAGCGGGATTTGCTTTGGCGCGCGGCATATCAGTGCTGGTGATCAGCTGCCCCTGCGCTCTCGGCCTTGCCACGCCTGTCGCCATCATGGTGGGCAGCGGAATGGGAGCAAAGAACGGTATTCTATTCAAGACGGCTGTATCTTTGGAGGAAACGGGAAAAACTCAGATCGTGGCGCTTGATAAGACCGGGACGATAACGCAGGGAGAACCGAGAGTCACGGATATGATCCCGGTAAACGGCATCAGCGAAAAGGAGCTTTTATCCCTTGCCTGTGCGCTGGAGAAGAAAAGCGAGCATCCGCTGGCGAGGGCGATCAATCAAAAGGCGGAGCAGTATGGCCTGGCGGCTGAAGAGGCTGAGCAGTTCAAGGCATTGCCCGGCAGCGGACTGACCGCATCCCTTGACGGCGCCGTTCTGTTTGGCGGCAGTTATAAATTCATAAGTGAAAGAGTACGGGTGCCCGATGATGCAAAAGAGCAGTCCGAGCGGCTCTCGGAGGAAGGAAAAACGCCGTTGTTCTTTGCCCGCGACGGTGAGCTTTGCGGTATCATTGCCGTTGCGGATGTTATAAAAGCCGACAGTCCGCAGGCGATTAAAGAAATGCGGAATATGGGCATCCGTGTGGTGATGCTGACCGGTGACAATGAACGCACAGCGAAAGCCATCGGGGCAAGGGCGGGTGTTGATGAAGTGATCGCCGGTGTGCTCCCCGGCGGCAAGGAAAGCGTGATCCGTGAGCTGAAGCAAAAAGGAAAGGTCATCATGGTCGGCGACGGCGTCAATGACGCCCCGGCGCTTACAAGCGCCGATATCGGCATCGCCATCGGTGCAGGCGCAGACGTTGCGGTCGATGCTGCGGACGTGGTGCTGATGAAAAGCCGCCTGTACGATGTTCCCGCAGCGATCCGCCTGAGCCGCGCAACGCTGCGCAACATTCACGAAAATCTGTTTTGGGCGTTTATCTATAACATTATCGGCATTCCTTTGGCAGCCGGCGTATTCATCGGCGTGCTCGGCTGGCAGCTCAACCCGATGTTCGCTGCGGCGGCAATGAGCCTGTCCAGCTTCAGCGTAGTCACCAACGCACTGCGCTTGAATTTCTTCAGGATGCATGATCCCAAACGGGATCACAAAATCAGGAATAAATTAAAAACCACGACCGAAAAGGAGACAAAAACGATGGAAAAGATATTAAAGATCGAAGGCATGATGTGCGGACACTGCGAGATGCACACAAAGAAAGCGCTTGAAGCGCTTGACGGCGTGAAAACGGCTGAGGTCAGCCATGAGGCCGGAACTGCCGTTGTATCGCTGGAAAAAGAGATCCCGGATGATGTTCTGAAGCAGGCTGTTGCCGATCAGGGCTATAGGGTCACCGATATTCAATGATCGGCATTCACCACATAATAAAGCAGGCACCGGCCCGCTGTGCTTATTTGAATAAAGTGCGCTGCTAAAAACCCCGGAAGCCATTGAGACTTCCGGGGCGCTTTGTTGCTCAACGGAGAGAAAACGGGGTGGAAATCCTCCCGCGGGCATGGTATGATAGCCGCAGCATGACATTATAAGACAAAATCCGACAGAGGAGTATTGCCATGAGAGATCTCAAGACCGAGTGCAGGATCGCCGTCGTACAGGCGCGGCCTGTCATGTTTGACAAGGATAAGTGCGTTCGGAAGACGCTGGGGCTCATCGACGAGTGCGCGGCAAACGGCGCTGAGCTCATCGTGTTTCCGGAGCTTTTCATCCCCGGCTACCCCTACGGTATGACCTTCGGCTTCACGGTCGGCAGCCGGAACGAGGCCGGGCGCAGGGACTGGAAGGTCTATTACGACAACTCCATCCTCGCCGACGGAGACGAGATGCGCGAGCTCATCGACCGCGCCGTCCAAAACGGCGTTTACGTCAGCATCGGATATTCCGAGCGCGACCCCGTCACGGGGACGCTTTATAACTCCAACATGATGATCTCGCCCGAGGGGCAGGCCATGAACCACCGAAAGCTCAAGCCCACCGGCAGCGAGCGCGTCGTGTGGGGCGACGCCGACCGCGACTTTTTCCCCGTTATGGACACGCCGTGGGGGCCGATGGGCAATCTCATCTGCTGGGAGAGCTATATGCCCCTTGCGCGGACAGCGCTGTATCAGAAGGGCGTCACGCTGTACATATCGCCCAACACCAACGACAACCCCGAATGGCAGGACACCATACGTCATATCGCCATCGAGGGCCACTGCTACTTCATAAACTGCGATATGTTCTTTGAGCGCGCCGACTACCCCGCGACCGCGGGCGCGGCGGCCGAGATAGCCGCGCTGCCCGATATAGTGTGCCGCGGCGGAAGCTGCGTTATCGACCCCTTCGGCCACGAGGCCTCGGAGACCGTTTGGGACAGGGAGGCCGTCATTTACGCCTCGCTCGATATGCAGAAGGCGGCGGCATCCAGGATGGAGCTCGACGTCTGCGGCCACTACGCAAGGCCCGACGTCCTGCGCCTTGAGGTGAGGGACGAATAAAAAGCCGCCCATTGACCATGACGGTCAATGGGCGGTATAAGTTTGATCACGCAGTTTTTCTTCTTCCGAATATCGCGTATGCGATGCCGCTGAGGATGAGGGCTTCTATCGCCGGTATGACCGAGAAGATAAGCGGTACATACAGCGGTTTGTCGAATACACCGCCGCTTATCAGTACCGGTATAACCATACACAGGAAAACCAGCACTGCAGCTGCGATAAGCGGCGCGAAGTCAAAGCGTCCTCGTCCCGCGCTTGTCACTGTTGCGGCAACGGCGGCAGCGATGGGGATGACCGCCGCATACCATGTGAAAACAAACGACGGCGGACTGAGCACGGGCACAGCTTCCTTTTGCTGAATAAGGGGGAGCGCTGCGCACGCGAGGATCAGGATAAGGTACAGCCACCAGTTGCGCCTTAGATAGTCTTTCATGTGCAAATCCTCCTTTTCGCATATGCATCACAACGGTTTTTTTGCTTGATCTGCTGATTCCAGCATAACATACGGCAGATATTTCCACAAGGAAAAGTTTTGCCCGTAGGCGACGGCTTTTGTCACAGATAGGGCGTATCCTCCGGGGGGAGGTATTCGTTTTTGAGTATCGCCTGAAAGTCGGGGTTTGCTCCGGCGGCCTCGGTCTCCATCGTGTCGCGCACGAAGTTTATAAACTCCCCGATAAGCTCCGGACACTCTCTTTCCTTTATCCACACGAGGACGTATTCGACCTGGCGCGCAGGCTCGGTTATGACCTTGGTCACGAGCAGGTCGTTCGGCGTGTAGGTCGTCTGCGGGAAGATGCTTATGCCGACGTCGCGCTCTGTGAGTGCTACAGCGTCGACGTAGCTTGACATGGTGCAGATGATGTTCGGCTCGGAGCCGATCTCGCGGAACCATTTTCTTATGGCCTCGACTCGTGAGGCGCGGCTGGGTACGATAAGGGGCTGCCCGGCAAGGCTGCTGAGCGGCAGCTCGTTCCCGGTGCCTTTGGCGAGCGGGTTATCCTTCGACATGACCGCGACCCACGGCCCGCGGCCGACGGCGAAGCCCTCAAGATGCTCGGTGTCGTATGGCGCGGCGATGACCGCGAGGTCCGCGAGACCCTGCCGCAGCCGCTCGAGCGCATCGTCGCTGCTGCCGTTCCACAGGCTGTAATGTACGTTGGGGTACTCCTCCTTGAAGCCGGAAATCCAGCGGGCGGTAAAGAAAGGGGCGCGGCCCTCGACTATGGCGATGTTTATAGTGCCTGATACTCCGTTTTCAAGGCTCATGACGTCGTGCCGCGTTTTTTCCGTAAGGTCGAGTATGCGCTGGGCGCTGCGGTAAAGCAGGCGTCCGGCCTCGGTGAGCTGCAGGCGCCGCCTGCCGCGTATGAACAGCTTCGCGCCGAGCTCCTCCTCCAGCGCCTTAATCTGATTGCTCAGCGGCGGCTGGCTCATGCTCAGCCTTTCGGCCGCGTGCGTTATGTTCAGCTCCTCGGCTACCACCGTGAAGTATTTCAGCGTTCTCAGTTCCATGGGTTTCACCTCACTGTTATTATATCAAAAAAGTATGATAACTGCAATGGTATATGTATTTTATTTAACGAGTTTTGTATGCTATTATACGTTCATATTTGTTGTGATCATTTACTCTCCTAACCTGTTGAACCAAGAGCCGCTATCTGCCAGCGGCTTTCGGTTTTTCGGGAAAAACTGAACATCGCAAATGCTATGACGGAGACAAGTACCATATCCAGACTGTCACAGCGAATCGGGGACGGTGTGAGCCCGACACGTGAGGCTATGGGAATAACACTTTCGAGCAGCGATCTGAACGGCAATGCCCAGTAGGAAAGACGCGGAGTGCGGCGTTAATGCACGAGGGCTTGACTGAGCCCGTAAAAAGTGATTGCTTCTGGCAATAAATTAGGTGGCACCGCGGATTTGCAGCTATTCGTCCTAAAGTTTAGGGATAGCTGCCCAAAAAATTCGGAGGTGCATTTTTATGTGTTCAATCATGGGTTTTACATCCAAAAGTCTCACCGCGGAGTCGGTAAAAGAGTATTTCGACCGTACCGTGTCCAGAGGCCCCGATATGTCAAGGATAGAGGTCATGGGCGATACCTGCCTGTGCTTCCACAGACTGTCGATCATGGGTCTTGACGAAAGCGGGATGCAGCCGTTTTTCCTGCAGGGCGACGCCGCCGTGTGCAACGGCGAGCTGTACGGCTTCAGGAAGCTCAAGGCGGAGCTTCAGGGAAAATACGAGTTTAAGAGTGAGTCCGACTGCGAGCTGATACTGCCCATGTACCGCGAGTACGGCCTCGGTATGTTCGGGAAGCTCGACGCGGAGTTTGCAATGATAATCTATGACGGCGCGGCCGGTAAGCTCATCGCCGCCCGCGACCCCATCGGCATCCGCCCGCTGTACTACGGCTATCTTGCCGACGGCGAGCCGGTCTTCGCAAGCGAGGCGAAAAACCTCGTCGGCCTTTGCGATGAGATCATGCCCTTCCCCCCCGGACACTACTACGCCGACGGTAAATTCGTGCGCTACGCGGATCTTACGACGGTCAGCGAGTACACGGAGGATGATCTCGATACCGTGTGCGCCAAGATCCGCGAGAAGCTTATCGCGGCCGTGGAGAAGCGCCTTGACGCGGACGCGCCTCTCGGCTTCCTTCTCTCGGGCGGCCTCGATTCGAGCCTTGTCTGCGCGATATCTGCAAAGATCCTCGGCAAAAAGATCCGCACCTTTGCAATCGGCATGGATCTTGACCCCATCGACCTGAAATACGCCCGCACCGCGGCCGAATTCATCGGCTCCGAGCACATGGAGGTGCACATGACGAGGGACGAGGTCATCGCCTCGCTCGAGGAGGTCATCGCCATGCTCGGCACCTACGATATAACGACCATACGCGCAAGCATGGGTATGTACCTGTGCTGCAAGGCGATACACGAGCGCACCGATGTGCGGGTGCTGCTGACGGGCGAGATATCCGACGAGCTTTTCGGCTACAAGTACACCGACTTTGCGCCCGGCCCCGAGGCTTTTCAAGCCGAGGCGAAAAAGCGCGTGGACGAGCTGCATATGTACGACGTGCTTCGCGCCGACCGCTGCATTTCGGTCAACTCTCTCGAAGCGCGCGTGCCCTTCGGCGACCTCGATTTCGTGCGCTACGTCATGAGCATTGACCCGAAAATGAAGATGAACACCTACGACATGGGCAAATACCTGCTGCGCAGGGCGTTTGCAAAGGACGGCATACTGCCCGACGAGATACTCTGGCGGCAGAAGGCCGCGTTTTCCGACGCGGTGGGACACTCCATGGTCGACGACCTCAAGGAGTACGCCGAGAGCGTTTACACCGACGAGCAGTTCGCCGCTGGCCGCGCGAAATACGATTTTGCCGTGCCCTTCACGAAGGAGAGCCTGCTTTACAGAGATATTTTCGAGAAGTATTACCCCGGCCAGGCACGCATGGTTAAGGATTTCTGGATGCCCAACAGGACATGGCCCGGCTGTGACGTCGACGATCCCTCCGCCCGCGTGCTCAAAAACTACGGCGCCAGCGCTTTTTAAACCGCGTTAAGAACGGAAATTTTCTGTTTTGCGTCAGCCCGACCGGCTCCTCGCCGGAGGGGCAATTCGGATTGAGATTTTGCGTGTTGCTATTGCGCCATCCCGACCAGTGATATCGGAAATTGTCTTTACTGCACTCGCGCTCTTTTTTCCATCGCTGCGAATATTCACAGACGGACGGCCAATGGCCGCCCCTACGGCAGCGTAATTTGAGAATACCGCATTATCGTAGGGGCGAGCATTGCTCGTCCGCTGCTGACGCAGGGTCAATTCGGTTCAGCGCTTAAAAAAATCTATTTACCGGTGCCCGACCGGTAATAACGGAAATTGTCTTTACTGCACTCGCGCTCTTTTTTCATCGCTGCGAATATTCACAGACGGACGCCAATGGCCGCCCCTACGGCAGCGTAATTTGAGAATATCGCATTATCGTAGGGGCGAGCATCGCTCGTCCGCTGCTGACGCAGGTTCAATTCGGTTGAGCGCTTAAAAAAATCTATTTACCGGTGCCCGACCGGAGATATCGGAAATTGTCTTTACTGCACTCGCGCTCTTTTT
>OLSB01002513.1_pt1 | contig 15057 bp, 16 predicted proteins | sample 1672071 | NCBI WGS metagenome assembly OLSB01 (sample SAMEA3136642, study PRJEB25190) | human gut metagenome | biome: human gut; feature: human-associated habitat; material: faeces | place: Austria | collected 2013 | reverse complement strand
AGAGGAAAAGAAACGCCGCCAAAAACTACGTTTTTGGATTTCCTTGCGCGCCTTCGCCTGCCGCTTATCCTGCTTGTCTTTACCACGCGAACGCTGTGCCATGCAAATTTCACCTAAATATTGCATTGTCTCTGCTCCTCTCCTCGCTGCCGCTTTTGCTCTGAAATGCAAGCGCACCAGCTTCTACCGTGGCTGAGATCAGCGGCAGCGGCGCAGACGCAGAGACGATCCTTTTGACCGCACGATGAAATTTGATCTCCGTGACCGTGCGGTACAAATCCGTCAATAACCGCCAAAGCATAGCGCGCAGGAAGTCTTGAAACCTTAGGTTTCAAGCAGCCCTTTTGGTCACTTTTGGGGCTGTGGCCAAAAGTGACCCGCGCCGGGGCGCGGAACACCCTTCGTTGCTTCCGGGAAAGAAAGTACCTCGCCGAAGGCAACAAAAGAAAGAAAAAATCTTGCGCGGATGGAATTGTCCGCCCCACCTTTTCAAAAAGTTCATAATTTCCCGGAAAACTTAAAGGTAGAATTAAGAAAACCGAGTATCCTGATAAACAGTAAGAGACAGAAACACACCGTTCCCCATTCGTATTCTACCACGGTTTGCCCGCTTCCACAAGCGTCCGCCGTGTCCAATCGCAAAAATCCGGGAGGCACATTTCCATGTATAACGACGAATTTAACTCTTATCATTTCACCAACCGGGACGACCTGCCCCGTGACGATTACACACCCACGCCCCGTCCCCAGCCGGAGCTGACCCCCACGCCGAAGAAGCAGGGCTTCTTCCGCCGCACCTGGGTCAAGGTCACAGCGCTGGTGCTGGCCTGTGCCGTTGTCGGCGGCGCGGCGGGCTACGGCGGCGCATCGCTGGCCAACAGCGGCAGCAACGAGGCCGCCATCCAGGAGAGCGGGCGCAAGCCCGCCACCGTCCAGATCAAAACGGTGAACGGCCTCACGAAGATGGACCCCAACGAGGTCTACGCCTCCACGGTGAACTCCACCGTGTCCATCAACTGCTCCGCCACCAGCACCAACGTGTTCGGTCAGACCACCCAGTCCGCCTCCAGCGGCAGCGGCTTCATCATCACTCAGGACGGCTATGTCGTCACCAATCATCACGTGGTGGCCGGGGCAAGCTCCATCAAGGTCACGCTGTATAACGGCGACACCTACGATGCCGCCCTCATCGGCAGCGACAGCGACTATGATGTGGCCGTCCTGAAGATCAACGCCGAGGGCCTCCAGCCCGTCACGCTGGGCGACAGCGCCGATGTGAACGTGGGCGACTACGTGCTGGCCATCGGCAACCCCCTGGGCGAGCTGACGTTCTCCATGAGCCAGGGCATCGTCTCCAGCTGCAACCGTGCCATCAACGTGGACGGCACTCCCTTTAATATGATCCAGGTGGACTGCTCCATCAACCCCGGCAACTCCGGCGGCCCGCTGATGAACCTGTACGGCGAGGTGGTGGGCATCGTGTCCGCCAAGTATTCCACCTACTCCACCACCACGGTGGAGGGTCTGGGCTTCGCCATCCCCATCAGTGACGTGAAGTCCATCATCACCGACATCATGGAAAACGGCGCGGTGACGGATAAGGCCTACATGGCCATCACCGCCGGCACGATGACGGCGCAGATGGCCGCCCAGTACAGCATCGACGTCACCCAGGGCGTGTTCGTCTACTCCGTGGTGGAGGGCGGCGCCGGCGACAAGGCCGGATTGCGCCTGGGCGATGTGATCACCAAGCTGAACGACACCACCCTGACCAGCCGCCAGGATATGTCCGCGGCCATGAAGAACTACCGCGCCGGCGACACCGTCACCCTGACGGTCTACCGCGACGGCCAGTATATCACCACGGAGCTGACCTTCGATGCCCAGCCTCAGACCACCGGCTCTGACACCGACGACACCACCACCGACAACGGCGGCGGATACAGCGGTCAGATCCCCGAAAACTGGCAGGAGTTCTACAACTACTTCTTCGGCAGCCGCCGCGGCTGATGCTTTTTCAAGTTTTCTTCAAGTTTTTTCCTCATAATCTCCATTCTGTTTACAAGGTCTTATAAAGTTTTTCAAGCTGCTTTCACCGACTTTTTCATGTCATTCTTCCTTTTTCCCCCGCAAAAACTTCTTCATCGCGTTTTCCCCTTTCCCCCTCGTCCCCGCCGGAATCCCCGGCGGGGACACTCTTTTGTCCCCGGAAATCCTGATGATTTGCCAACTCCCGATTGACGCTTTCCCCGGTTGATGGTACAATAAGACCGTAGAACCAAAGGCGGCCCGCGCCGCCGGGGAATATGAAAAGAAGGAGCAGCGATGTATGTACCGTATCGTCAGAAAAGAAGCGCTGAAACCCACCGTCATCCTCTATGAGATCGAAGCCCCCATGGTGGCTAAAAAGGCGGAACCGGGCCAGTTCATCATCCTGCGGGTGGATGAAAACGGCGAGCGCATCCCCATCACCATCCACGATTATGACCGCGAAAAGGGCACTGTCACTATCATCGTCCAGACCGTGGGCGCTACCACCGAAAAGCTCAGTCACAAGCAGCAGGGCGACTGTCTCCACGATTTCGTCGGCCCGCTGGGCAAGCCCACCGAGACCGAGGGCAAGAAAAAGGTCTGCGTCGTCGGCGGCGGCGTGGGCTGCGCCATCGCCTACCCCGTATTAAAGAAGTTCCACGACTGCGGTGCCGAGGTCCACGCCGTGGTGGGCTTCAAGAGCAAGGATGTCGTCATTTTGGAGGACAAGTTCAAAGCCGTTTCCTCCGTATTAAAGGTCTGTACTGATGATGGCAGCTACGGCCAAAAGGGCATGGTAACTGAGGCTTTGAAGGAGCTGCTGGACGCGGGCAACGTGTATGATGAGATCTTCGCCATCGGCCCGATGGTCATGATGAAGTTCGTGTGCAAGACCACCGCTCCTTACAACATGCCTACAACTGTATCCATGTCCCCCATCATGATCGACGGCACAGGTATGTGCGGCGGCTGCCGTCTGACCGTAGGCGGCGAGACGAAGTTCGCCTGTGTGGACGGCCCGGACTTTGATGGTCAGAAGGTGGACTGGGATCTGGCGGTGAAGCGCAACCAGATGTATCACGATTTCGAGGTGCGTAAGCACGAGGAAGTCTGCAATCTGTTCAAGCAGGAGGTAAAGTAAGATGGCCGGCAAGATCAATATGCGTTTGGATAAAAACGAAATGCCCTCCCAGGACCCCAATGTACGCAACAAAAACTTCCTGGAGGTGGCCCTGGGCTACACCGAGGAGCAGGCGCTGGACGAGGCCGCCCGCTGCCTGAACTGCAAGAACCACCCCTGCGTGGACGGCTGTCCCGTGAACGTCCGCATCCCGGAGTTCATTCAGAAGATCGTGGAGAAGGACTACGAGGGCGCGTATCAGGTCATCCATCAGACCAGCTCCCTGCCCGCCGTGTGTGGCCGTGTCTGCCCCCAGGAGAGCCAGTGCGAGATGCACTGTGTCCGGGGCAAGAAGGGCGACCCCGTGGGTATTGGCCGACTGGAACGCTTTGTGGCCGACTGGCACAACGCCCACAGCACCGAGGCCGCTGCTGTGCCCGCTCCCAACGGTCATAAGGTGGCGGTCATCGGCTCTGGCCCTGCGGGCCTGACCTGCGCCGGCGACCTGGCCAAGAAGGGCTATGAGGTCACGGTGTTTGAGGCGCTGCACCTGGCCGGCGGCGTGCTGGTGTACGGCATCCCCGAGTTCCGTCTGCCCAAGGCCATCGTGCAGAAGGAAGTGGACGGCCTGAAGGCCATGGGTGTGAAGGTGGAGACCAACACCGTGGTGGGCCGCACCATCACCATCGATGAGCTGATGGAGGAGTACGGCTTCGAGGCCGTGTTCATCGGCTCTGGCGCGGGACTGCCCATGTTTATGAACATCCCCGGCGAGAATCTGAAGGGCGTTTATTCCGCCAACGAGTTCCTGACCCGTATCAACCTGATGAAGGCGTACCGCGAGGACAGCGACACCCCCATCATGGATCTGAAGGGCAAGACCGTGGCCGTGGTAGGCGGCGGCAACGTGGCCATGGACGCGGCCCGCTGCTCCAAGCGGCTGGGCGCGGAGGTCTATGTTGTGTACCGCCGCGGCATGGAGGAGCTGCCTGCCCGTCACGAGGAAGTAGAGCACGCCATCGAGGAGGGCGTTATTTTCAAGACGCTGAACAACCCCGTGCAGATCAATGGCGATGAGCAGGACTGCGTCAGGTCCATGACCTGCATCGAGATGGAGCTGGGTGAGCCGGATGCCTCCGGCCGCCGCCGCCCCGTGGAGAAGAAGGGCAGCGAGTTCGACCTGCCGGTGGACGCGGTGATCATGTCCCTGGGCACAAGCCCCAACCCGCTGATCAAGTCCACCACCAAGGGGTTGGAGGTCAACAAGAAGGGCGGCATCATCGTCAACGAGGAGGGCCTGACCTCCCGTCAGGCGGTGTACGCCGGCGGCGACGCCGTTACCGGCGCGGCCACGGTCATCCTGGCCATGGGCGCGGGCAAGCTGGGCGCGAAGTCCATCGACGAGTATCTGAGCAAGTAAATGTCTACATAAGAGCGCCCCGGCTGTGCCGGGGCGCTCAGGCTGTCGAAAAAGCCTGAGGGCCAGGGCCGCTATGCGGCCCTGGCCCTTTTTTATTCATTTTCCAGCAGCAGGGTATACGTCTCCCCGTCTACCTGAAAGACACGCTCCACATCGGCGTCCATTTTATCCAGCAGGGGTGCTGCGGCCTGATAGGTCACGCACGTGCCGCAGGAGGCGCTGAGCTTGCGGGGCACGGGCATCATCCGGGCCTCCGCGCCTGATGCCGTCAAACTTTGACAGGTCAGCAGCGCCGACAGGTGGGTGTGGAACGTGGCGATATAGCGGCTCATTTGGACAGCGTCAGGCGGAAGTCCGGGCCGTCCGGCTGGACGGACACTTTATAGCCGCTGTTCTCGGCGAAGCGGGTGACGTTCTCCACGGAGCACTGGTTGTCCACCAGCACCTCCAGGGCGGCGGGACTGCCGCTCTTTACCGCCTTCTGCACCATTACCACGGGCATGGGGCAGGAAAAACCTCTTGCGTCAACAGTCATTGTGCGTTCCTCCTTTTACTTGGCAGCCTCAACGGAGGCGCTGACGGCGGCCTTCTTGGGCATATTCCACAGGGACACGCCCAGCATGATAAGGATGCCCAGGCAGACGGCGACCTTACCGTTGGTGGAGATGCCGCCCACCACGATCTCCTTGGCCTCGTTCATGGCATCGGCGTTGCCGGCCAGACCGAAGTTGTGGGCAAAGGCCGCGCCCACGATCATACCGAACACGGTGACGGCGCTGTCGCCGTTGCCCTCGCCGGCCAGGATCAGCTGGCGCAGAGGGCAGCCGCCCAGCAGCACGCTGCCCCAGCCCACCAGGACCATGCCCAGCAGATTCCATAGCTGACTGCTGTGGGCGATGGGCTGAAGGGTGAAGCCCAGCTTGAAGCTGCCGGTGATCAGGTTGCCTGCCAGCACCACCACGAAGATGGCCACGAAGCCGTAGAGCAGCTTGAAATCCTTGAACAGCATGGCGTCGCGGATGCCGCCCACCATGCACAGACGGGCGCGCTGGGCCAGTGCGCCCACCACGATGGCGATGAGCAGAGCGGCCAGCATGGGCGCGTGCTTGGAGCCGGGGCCTTCCTCACTGAACTTGAACAGGGACGGGACGGCGATGACCAGGATCAGCAGGCCGGTCATGACGATGGGCAGCACGCCGCCCTCGCCCTTGCCAACGGGGTAGGCCCGCTTGAGGGAGAAGCCGTTTTTCAGGAACTGGATGCCGATGAAGATGCCCAGGGTGAAGCCCACCAGGCCCACCACGGCGTTCAGGTCGCCGCCGCCCATACGCAGCACCATGCGCAGCGGGCAGCCCAGGAAGGCCAGCGCGCCGATCATGACGAATGCACCCAGGACGAAGCGGGTGGCGGGGGAAGAACCGGCCTTGGCACGGAACTCCTTGGTGGCTACGGACATGATGAACGCGCCCAGCACCAGGCCGATGATCTCGGGCCGGACGTACTGTACCTTGGCCGCGCCGTGCATACCCACCGCGCCGGTGATGTCCCGGAGGAAGCAGGCGATGCAGAAGCCCATATTGGCCGGGTTGCCCAGGTGGGTCAGCACCACGGCGGCCAGACCGACCACCGCACCGGCGATGACCACGATCCAACTGACTTTTTTCATTGTGATTTTCTCCTTTTTGCGTTATATCTTTTTAAGAATAGCGGTTGTCATTATACAACAGTCCGTTGGGAAAGTCAACCCCGTGACAAATGTTGCTTCCTGTGCTATGATGGCAGCAGAACTGTAAGGAGGCCCGCCATGGACACCATCTATCTGGACAACGCCGCTACGTCCTTCCCCAAGCCGGAGGGCGTCAGCGACCGCATGAAATACTATCTAGACTGCGTGGGGGCGAATGTGAACCGCTCGGTCTATACCGCCGCACAGGAGGCGGGGATGACCACGCTGGCGCTGCGGCAGCGCCTGGCGGCGCTGTTCCGCTTTCCTGAGATGCCCACCCACGTCATCCTGACACCGGGGGCGACGGCGGGACTGAATATGATCATCTCCGGGCTGCTCCACGGCGGCGGGCACTGCATCGTCAGCAGCATGGAGCACAACGCGGTGATGCGCCCGCTGCTGCGGCTGCCAGGGGTGGAGGTGAGCCGCATCCCCTGCGGCAGCGACGGCATAGCGGACATAGACGCGCTGCCGGGGCTGTTTCGCCCGGATACAAAGCTGGTCATCATGGCCCACGCCTCCAATGTGTGCGGCGCGGTGCAGGACGCGGCGACGGTGGGGCGCATCTGCGGAGAACGAGGCGTGCCCTTTGCGCTGGACGCCGCCCAGACGGCGGGGCATTTGCCCATCGACTTTCAGGCGCTGGGACTGGCGGCCATGGCTGTGCCGGGACACAAGGGGCTGCTTGGGCCGGGGGGCGTGGGGGCGCTGCTGCTGCGCCATGACTTCGCCGAAAAGCTGACACCCCTCATAGCCGGAGGGACAGGCAGCGCATCGGACAGCGAGTATCTGCCGCCCTATCTGCCGGATCGGTTCGAGTCCGGCACGGCCAACATCCCCGGCTACTACGGCTGGGAGGCGGCGCTGCGGTTCATCGAAGAACGGGGCGTGGACACGCTGCGGCAGCATGAAATGGCGCTGTGCCGGCGGTTTTTGGAGGGGCTGGAGGACATCCCACACGTCCGCTTGGTCGGGCCGAGGGAGCTGGAGCGCCGGGTGGGGGTTATCTCCGTGGATTTCCTGCGCCGGGACGACGGTGAGGCCGCCTACGCGCTGGAGACGGAGCACGGCATCCTGACCCGGTGCGGCCTGCACTGTGCGCCCTCCGCCCACAAGACGCTGGGCACGTTCCCCCAGGGGACGGTGCGCTTCTCGCTGGGCTGGGCCAACACGGAACGGGACGTGGACGCGGCGCTGGAGGCCATTCGGACGCTGGCATGACATAAAAAGACCGCCGGGAGGCGGTCTTTTTTATGTGTCAGCGCAGCAGGATACGCTTGCCGCCGCGGTACTCGCCCACCTCGCCGATGCGCTGGGCGCTGGGGACAACGTCCTTCAGCTCCGCCAGCAGGGCGTCGGCATCCTCCGGGGCAACGGCCATCAGCAGTCCGCCGGAGGTCTGGGGGTCGTACAGCAGATCCTGCACGGCGGTCTCGGTATCGCCCGCGTCCACGCCGGGCTCGGCGAAGGTGCGGTTGCGGTACATCCCGGCGGGCAGCACGCCCATGCGGGCGAACTCCAGCGCGGCGGGGATCAGGTCGATGCCGTCCACGTGGAGGGTGATGGTCACGTCGCTGCCCTGGGCCATCTCGAAGCTGTGGCCCAGCAGGCCGAAGCCGGTGACATCGGTGCAGGAGTGAACCTGATGGCGCACCATCACGTCACGGGCGGCCTTATTCAGGGTGGTCATCATGCGGTTGGTGAAGGCGAGGGTGTCCTCGTCCAGCAGGTCGGCCTTGGCGGCGCTGGTCAGCACGCCGATGCCGATGGGCTTGGTCAGCACCAGCACATCGCCGGGCCGGGCGGCGGAGTTGGACAGCAGCTTGTCCGGGTGGACAAAGCCGGTGACGGCCAGGCCGTACTTCGGCTCATCGTCCAAAATGCTGTGGCCGCCGGTGATCAGCGCACCAGCCTCGTACACCTTGTCATAGCCGCCGCGGAGGATCTGATGCACCGTCTCCCTGGGCATATCCTCCGGCACGGCCATGATGTTCAGACACAGCTTCGGCACGCCGCCCATGGCGTACACGTCGCTGAGGGCGTTGGTGGCGGCGATCTGACCGAACAGGTAGGGGTCGTCGGCGATGGGCGGGAAGAAGTCCACCGTCTGCACCAGGGCCAGCTCGTCATTGATCTTATACACCGAGGCGTCATCGCTCTTGTCGAACCCCACCAGCAGGTTGGGGTCGTGGTGTACGCGGATGCCCTCCAGCAGCTGGGCCAGCACCCCCGCGCCCACCTTCGCGCCGCACCCGGCGCACTTGGTCAGCTTTGTCAGCTTTATGTTCTGTTCTTCCATACGATCCTCCTAACGCAGTATGCCGCTGAAATGCAGGATGGCCTCCAGTACGCCGCCGCCCACGGCCAGTGCCTTGTCTGACGCGGTGGTGCAGTATTCCGGCCTGCACCGTGGGTCAACGTCGCCGGATTTCATGCCCTTGTGCACCGGCGTACCGTCAGCCAGCAGGCCGCGGAGCACACCGCCGATGGTGCAGCGCATGGGCTGGCCGTCCACCTCTCCGGCGATGTCACCGGCCTTGACCTCATCGCCGATGTTCAATATCTGATGAAATACCCCGTCCGCCGGGGCGCGCAGCACCCGCTCGCCGGCGTAGCCGCCGATGAGGCCGGGGATGTTGGTGTTGGGCAGCGCCGCGCCGTCATAGATGACCCGGCCCAGGGTGTGGCCGCGCATGGTCTCCACCACCGCGTGGCAGTCCGTCCCGGCGGTGAAGCCCGGGCCGACACCCACCACCACCGGCGCATCGGTGATGTGCGTGCCCAGGTTCTTCTTGGCCAAAATAGCGTCCACCAGCGCATCGGGCCGCAGCGATGCCAGGCACGTCAGCGCCGGGTCGGGCAGCACCGGCACAGCGCCCTCGGCCAGCCTTTCCAGCGCCTGAGAGGCCGTGTCCGCACGGACGGCGCGGACACCCTCCACCGTTGTCTCCCCCAGGACGATGGCCTGGGAAAAGCACACGGTGCGGCGGATGGCCGTGGGCCGGGGCAGGTCGGTCATGACCACCCGCAGTCCGCCGCGGTATAGGCGCAGGGCGATGCCGGTGGCAATATCGCCCGCGCCGCGTATCAAAACAAGCATAGCTTCCCATCCTTTCGTTGTTCTTACAGTAGCACAACGAAAAGTGGTTGTCAACACGGGGCAGATTTGCTAGAATGACAGAAAGCGAGAAGAAAAGAGGGGCGTTTCATGGAGAAGAACATCACCCTGCGCCTGACGGCGCGGCTGTTTGCGGAGGAAAAATGCTTCGGGCCGGGGGTGGCCCGGCTGCTGGAGGCGGTGGACGAGCTGCACTCCCTGCGCTCGGCGGCCCAGTCCATGAATATGGCGTATTCCAAGGCGTGGGCCATCGTCCACGGGGCGGAGCAGGGCTTCGGCTGCAAGCTGCTGCGCTCTACCATCGGCGGCGCGGGCGGCGGCGGCGCGGTGCTCACCGATGAGGCCCGGCAGATCATGGATGCCTACGGCGAATACTGCCGCCGGCTGAACGAGTACGGACAGGGGCTGTTTCAGGAGCTGTTCGGCTTCTGCGCGAAGGAAAGCTGAATTGTACGGGATAGGAAAAGGACCGCCTCCGGCGGTCCTTTTTTTGCGCTTGCGTTTGCTTTACTTCGCCCGGTCGGCCTCGATGAGCAGCTTCAGGGCCGCCACGCCCACCTGCACGGCGGAGGTAGTGTCCTCGCTCATGTCCTGATCCAGGCCGGCCTTCTCCCGCTCCTGATTCCACACCACGTGGAAGCAGCTGCCGCAGCGGCACTTCAGCGCGTCCGCCACCACGAACAGCGCGGCGGACTCCATCTCGCTGGCCTTGACACCCAGCCGCTTCCAAGCCTCCCACTTGTTCAGCAGCTCGTAGGAAACCGGCATTTTGGCGGGGCTGTGCTGGCCGTAAAACGCATCCTTGCACTGAACAACACCCACCTGGGTGCGCTTGCCCAGCGCCCTGGCCGCCTGCACCAGCGCCGTAGCCACCTCGAAATTGGCCACGGCGGGATACTCGATGGGCGCGTATTCCCGACTGGTGTGCTCAAAGCGGATCGCGCCGGTGGCCACCACCACGTCGCCGCTGCGAACGTCCAGGTCGATGCCGCCGCAGGTACCCACGCGGATGAACGTGTCCGCGCCGATGTTGTGCAGCTCCTCCATGGCGATGGAGGCGGACGGGCCGCCGATGCCGGTGGAGCAGACGGAGACCTTTTCACCCAGCAGCGTGCCGGTGTAGATGGTGTATTCCCGGTTGCTGGAGACGAAATGGGCATCGTCAAACAGCGCAGCGATCTTCTCGCAGCGGCCCGGATCGCCAGGCAGGATGACGTAGCGGCCCACATCGCCCTCCGCGCAGTGGATATGGTACTGTTTTTCCAGCTTTTGCATCGTATATGTCCTCCTTGTTCAGGCTGAAATGCGGTAAGTAAAGAAGATTATACTTCACATGGCGCAAAAAAGCAACGGCGCAAAAGGGAAAATGTGCCGCGGCTACAAATCCCGCCGCCGCAGATACTACATCCGGCGAGACGATCGCACACGGAGGAAAAAGGAGGACAGGAGCATGGCGAAACGTATATTTGCGTGGGCGGCGGCGCTACTGCTGGCGGTGACGCTGACGGCCTGCGGCGATACGGGCAGCACCAAGCCAAACACCAACAAAGATCCCGATACCACGCCGAACGGCAGCGCCAGCGCCCAGCCGGACACCAACGGCACGGAGGATGACGTTATCCCCGGCAACAGCATGAACGGCGGCCACAACACCGACGGCGGCGCAGTACCCGGCGACGGCCCGGAAAGCGCCCGCGGAGCGCGGACTGTGACACGGGCGCGGGTACGCAGCGAGGCGGCGGCCTTTGACAGCGACTATCAGCAGATGCTGCGGAACGGCAGGGTGACGGACACGGACGGCTTTTTGGATAACGACCGATAGGCATAAAAAAGGAACGTCTCCGACGTTCCTTTTTTATTGTGTATCCCCTTGCATTTTTGGAAAATTGGGATATGATATAGGTGAAAAAATATGAGCTGCCTCGGCGGCGGAGAAAAGAAGGTTTTCACTATGACAAAAATTGACATCGTATCCGGCTTTTTGGGCGCGGGCAAGACGACCCTGATCAAGAAGCTGCTGGCGGAGGCGTTCCAGGGCGAGAAGCTGGTGCTCATCGAGAACGAGTTCGGCGAGATCAGCATCGACGGCGGCTTTCTGAAGGACAGCGGCGTGCAGATCAGTGAGATGTCCTCCGGCTGCATCTGCTGCTCCCTGGTGGGCGACTTCAACAAGGCGCTGAAGGAGGTACATGAGCAGTTCCACCCCGACCGCATCCTCATCGAGCCCTCCGGCGTGGGCAAGCTCAGTGACGTGATCGTGGCGGTGGAGAACACCGTGAAGGACGTGCCGGACATGAAGCTGAACAGCTTCGTCACCGTGGCGGACGCCACCAAGGTGAAGGTATACATGAAGAACTTCGGCGAGTTCTATAACAATCAGATCGAGTCCGCCGGGACGATCATTCTGAGCCGGACGCAGAAGCTGAATCAGGAGAAGCTGGAGGCCGCCGTGGCGCTGCTGCGGGAGAAGAACCCCGATGCCGCCATTCTGACCACCCCCTGGGACGTGCTGGACGGCAAGACCATCCTCAGCGCCGTGGAGAAGGTGTCCCTGGCGGACGAGCTGCTGGAGAAGATGCGGGCCGAGCACGAGGCGGACGCGGCGGAGCATGAGCATGAGCATGAGCATGAGCATCATCACCACGACCACGATGAGCATGACCATGATGAGCATGACCACGACCACTGCTGCCATCATCACGACGATGATGATGAGCATGACCACTGCTGCCATCATCATGACCATGACGATGACCACGACCACGAGGAGCACGAGCACCACCATCACCACGACGGCGAGGAGTGCGACGATCCCCATTGCGGCTGCCACCATCACCACCATCACGCCGATGAGGTGTTCACCAGCTGGGGCGTGGAGACGGTAAAGACGTTCACCGAGGGCGATCTGGAGCGTATTCTGTCCGCCCTGGACGGCGGCGAATACGGCGCGATCCTCCGGGCCAAGGGCATCGTCCCCGCCGCCGACGGCGGCCAGTGGCTGCACTTCGACTTCGTGCCCGAGGAGCATCAGGTGCGCCGCGGCCCGGCGGACTACACGGGGCGGCTGTGCGTCATCGGCGCGGAGCTGAAGGAGGACAAGCTGGCGGCGCTGTTCGGCCTGTAAAGCAAGGAGCGACGAAACTGTATGGATATTCCTGTTTATCTTATCGCCGGATTTTTGGATGCCGGCAAGACCGGGTTCATCAACGGCATCCTGCGGGACGGCTTTGCCGCCGAGGACCGCACGCTGCTGCTGCGGTGCGAGGAGGGCGAGACGGACTACGACCCCCGCGTGCTGGACAACGTGTTCACCTACACCATTGACGAGCCGGAGCAGATGACGCCGGACTTCTTCAAGAAGCTGGAGAAGCAGTACCGGCCCAAGCAGGTCATCATCGAGTACAACGGTATGTGGAGCATCGAGCCGCTGTATCGGGAGGGACTGCCCGCCAACTGGATCTTGTATCAGATCATGTGCCTGGTGGACGCCAACACCTTTGAGATGTATGTGAAGAACATGGGTCAGCTGATGATGGAGAAGATCACCAACGCCGACCTGCTGATCTTCAACCGCTGCAACGAGGCGCTGCGTAAGCAGCTCCGCAGCCGCAACCTGCGGATGGTGAATCGCCGGGCGGACATCTATCTGGAGAACACCGACGGAACGAGCGAGGAGTACGTCACGCCGGAGATGTCGCCCTTTGACCTGAGCGGCGGCAAGCTGGACGTGCCGGACGAGGACTACGGCATCTGGTATGTGGACATGATGGACAACCCCGACCGCTATCAGGGCGTGGAGGTATCCTTCAAGGCGCTGATGTGCCACTCCAAGAAGTTCAAGGGCGTACACTGCCCGGGGCGGTTCGCCATGGTGTGCTGCGACAAGGATATGCAGTTCCTGGCGCTGGTGTGCCGGGGCGAGGGACTGGAAAACTTCAAGGACAAGGAGTGGGTGAAGATCCACGCCACGGTGAAGAAGGAAAAGTGCGACGCCTATCAGGGCGAAGGCCCGGTGCTGTACGTCAGCAGCATCGCCGCCACCACCAAACCCGACCCGGAAATGGTGCCCTTCTGATAGCACACTGTATAATCTAAATAAAAAATGACGTTCTGTATTCGCAGAACGTCATTTTTTATTGCAGTGTGATCTTTCGGGCGTCCCCGTCCCGCAGGGCTACCACCGTGTCCAGCACGCCGTAGGCGGTGCTGCCGCCGAAGGGGGCGCGGTGCAGCGCCGTGATGACACCGCCGGGGAGAAAGCCCAACTCCCGCAGCCGCCGCAGCATGGCGGGCGGGAAGTCCAGCGCCGCCACACGGCCCTGCTCTCCGGGGGACAGCGTATCTAAAGTCCTCGCCACGGGCAAAGACCTCCTTCTTCTGTACCATCGATCGACAAGGGCAGACCTTATCGATCGATGGTATCTATGCCAGTGTATGCGCCGTCACTTCAGGGTGACACTGTTGTGGAGCACGGCAGCGCTGTAAAGAAACAGCACATCCGCGCCATCGGGAAAGTCCACGAACCGGCCCAGCAGGTCGCTGGCTAGATAGCGGATGTCCACGGCGTACACCGTGCCGTAGCCCTCCGCCAGCAGCGGGATAAGGCTGCTGCCGAAGGAGTCACGGAACACCACCAGAGTGCGGTCGTTTCCCGCCGCCGGGTTCTCGATACGCAGCAGGGACTTGCTGCCGCCCAGGAACAGGTCATAGGGCGCTTTCTGCGCGGCGGCGAAGTTATACACGCCGCCGGTGCTGTCCGTCTCGTAGTCGTAGACGGTGCAGCCCTCCAGCACGCTGTCTGTCAGATAAGACAGGGTATCCGCCGCCAGCGTCTCCGCCGTTTTGCCCCAGTAATTGCCGTGGAACACGCCGGACAGAGCGCAGAGCGTCTCCTCCCGATCCTCCGGCAGTGTTACGCTCAGTGCCTCCGCCAATCCTTGGGCCACCGGCAGCAGACGCTCCTGCCGCCAGTGCAGGTCGGTGCGGTAGTAGTCCTCCAGTGCCAGCAGGGACGCGATGTCCACCGTCTGCACCGGCAGCCGGGCGGCCAGCCAGTCCGCCGTGTCCGCCGCGCCGGCGGGAGCATAGCCCTCCGGCGGCTGGGTGAACTGGGCCTTGTCCGGCACGACGGACAGATAGAAGTGATAGCCGCCATCAGTGAAATACGTGTCGATGAGGTGCTGGAAGCGGTGAGCCGCCAGCTCCAGGGACTTCTCGTCCCAGGGCGCATCTGTGGCGGCGGCATAGCCGTTATAGACGTACACCTCGTTCGCCGCGTCCCGTTGGGGCGAGGTGGGCAGCCGGGCCGCGCCCAGCGCCATCACCGCCGCCAGCAGGAGGAACGCGCCTCGCTGCACCATCCTCCGCGTCACAGAATGGCCTCGTCGTAGGTGGCGCTGACGCCGTAGATGCCGTTCAGGTGGGTCATGAAGGTGTCCACCAGATCCTCCGCGCCGAAGGCCGCCACCACATACTCATCTACCACGGCCACGACCAGCTTGTCGGGGAAGCCGCACATCCACTGGCGCTGCATGATGTTGTCACGCAGCTGCTGTGCCAGCTCAGCGGTGTCGCCGGTGGCGTGGTAGGCAGCGGCGGTGAAGGTGTTGGCGTTCATCATGTGGACAAGGGACGCGGCCTCG
>OLSB01002509.1_pt1 | contig 15073 bp, 14 predicted proteins | sample 1672071 | NCBI WGS metagenome assembly OLSB01 (sample SAMEA3136642, study PRJEB25190) | human gut metagenome | biome: human gut; feature: human-associated habitat; material: faeces | place: Austria | collected 2013 | reverse complement strand
TTTTGCTCATGCCGACAGCGTTACCAATCGTTTTGTAGCTTGGATGGCACTGAAAGGTTTTTCGGTTTTCGCAGCGGAGCAGATATGCATAGACAGCAATCTCACCGTTGCTCAGTCCCAAACAAAATATTTCATTCGGCACGGGAAAATAATCCTTCAGAGCGTCCCGTTTCGGATAGCGATTGTATTTCATTTACCGCCTCCCGAATGCTCGTCCACCCACTTGCGGAACTTTTCTTTTTCAACGAGCTTGTGGCTGCCTACCTTGAATGTCGGAAAATCTTTTTCCTGCATCAGCTCATATGCTGAAGAGATAGCGATGCCGAGCACTTTTGAAATTGTTTCGGCGTTTAAGTACAGCGGCAGATCTTCATAGCTTTTGTAGATTGGTGTTTTCATTTTTTAATCCTCCCAAAATTTTTCAGCGGATCAAAACAAAAAGGCCCGCACTTCAAATCACGATGCGTATTTGCATCGGCGATTATGTAAGTGCGAGTCCGAAACTCAAAATTAAATTTTGCTTATTTAGTTGTCTTTAACTGTTTGCAGTATAACACACTGCAAAGTTTTGTCAAGGTTTTGAGCAGTTATGTGAATATTTCAGCCGTTTTTGGGAATACTGTTTTCTTTGTTTTCTGCGGGGCAGGTTTTAATCGTACCACAGCAGAGAAGAATTACATTTCTTCTTCTGTTACCGTGCGGCTCATAACTTCAACCATGATCTGCATTGCCAAGCTGAACCCGTCGGCAAAGGCCTGACGGGTTGTGATGTCGCTCAGCTCCTTTTGGCAGTTTGTGAACTTATTAAATATTTCTTTCTGTCGGTTATTCAGATTTTTAGTAAGGCTTTCCTCATCTCGGCAGAGCAGTTTCAGAATTTTTTCTTCCCGTGAGCCGTGCCTTATGTACCGCTCGTACGGAGCGATGTTTCCGTAATACAGATCTTCAAGTGTTGTCATACTCATTCCACCTCACATAGGAAGAGGGCGGCACGCTATCGGTCATACCCGACACGTGTCGCCCTCACTTTTCATTTTCTCTGCTGCAATCAGCGCGTGTTTTACAAGCAGCATATCAAGCCAAGTCCGCTCGTCGTATTCCGCCGGACGCCCATTCATAAGATAGTCCGCCGTCGCCGCGCTCATCACATCATCCTTTACGCTGCTACTGCATTTGCATTAACTTGTTCGATAATCTTGCGAATTCCCATCCAAACGGTGAGGTCGGTGAATACTTCCACGACACTGCCCTTATCGGTGAAGGGAGATTCCTGTAATACGGACAAATCTTTCATTAGGCCGTTGTGAACGATATATTCAACAATCTGATTAACGAAATAAATCTGTCTTGAATCAAGATTCACATCGTTCAGGTACTTTGCGAATGCTTCTTTTGCGGCGCTCATATCAAGACCTACAATTTCGCGAACAAATTCGCCGAGAGGCTTTTCACCAAACTCGGCCTCGTAGTCCGCTTTGGTGCCGACTTCGCTCCACAAAATTTCTTCCAATACTTTAACATCAGCCGAGCTTAACGGAACGTTTGACTTTAGTTTTGCAATAACTGCATTATCCTGATGCTGACGAACGTAAAACTCCGCTTTGGCCTTATAATTTTTAAGGTCATCGTTTTCAAGTTCCGATTCATTCCAATCGATTGAAAGAATTTCATCATCAAAATTGGTGTGATATATAGCTCCATTGTAGGGGATATATTTAATTAAATCTCTCAAACATTTGCGGATGTGCTCGAACTCATTAATGCCAGCAGTATCTACATAATCCGTATGCAAAATTTTGTTGATGAGTTCTGATTGCACCATAATTTCGGGAATGTTTGCAACACTCGCAACTTCTGCAACATTTTTATATAAGTCACTGCGTGCCTTGTTATATTTCTTTCCTGCAAGATATGCAAGTTCAATACCATACATCAAGGCATCAAAGCGCATGGCTTTGGGATCATCTTCATCAGGAGTAATAAGCGGTGCAAGTTCGTCTGCAATAATTAATGTATCCTCATAGGATAGAGCGGTGTAATTATCTACATTTGCATATAATTCAACGTATTTAAGATGTTGACGAACAGCGAAATTCTCCTTATTAAGCTCCTTCACCTTGCGTACCATATCATCCACAAGTTCTTTACGAAAAGCAATTAACTCTTCAGTTTGATATGCTAAATCTTGAAGCTTAAAAGCCATCTGCGCTTTAAGGTTGAAAATGGCACCTTGCAAAGCAATTTGATTGGCAGACCTTCCTTTACCGCCCATACGGAAAAATTCAAAGTTACCGCAAAAATCGAAAATATAAAACTTATCTTTGTCTTTTCCGTCAAGCAAGTTTTCGCAAAGGCGCGTACCTCTGCCGATCATCTGCCAGAATTTTGCCTTGCTCATCACCTTTTTAAAGAACACCAGATTCAGCACTTCCGGCACATCGATACCGGTGTCAAGCATATCCACGGAAATTGCAATCTGCGGCAGCTTTTTCGGGTCGGAAAACTCGTCGATAGCGCTTTGCGCATAGGTCATATAATTATCAATTACCCTTGCAAACCCAGGCAGATGCGGATATTGCCTGTTAAAAATTTCAAGAATTTTTTCGGCGTGACGATGATTTTTTGCAAAAATAATAGTCTTGCCTATCTTCTGACCGTAATCAATTTTAATTCCGTTAGTCATCAGTACGTTCAGAACTTCTTTAATGGTATCCTCATTGAAAATCCAGTCGTTAAGTGCAGAAGAACCGATTTTATCGGGTAACTCGCCGTCACGGGCAAAAGTGGCTTCATACTCCTCTTTGTCTTCATCGGATAAGTCATCATAAACGATACCTTGCTCAATGAACTTGAGTTTGGTTTCTACAGACATAAAATCAACGAGGAAACCGTCTTTTACTGCATCTGCAAGTTCATAACCGTATGTAGGAACACCGTTTTCGAGTTCAAACACCTCATAGGTGTTCTTGTCGATTTCGTCTTTGGGAGTAGCGGTAAGACCCACCAAAGGTGCGTCGAAATAATTAAATATATCACGATACTTGTTATAAATGGAGCGGTGCGCCTCATCGCAAATAACCAAATCAAAATGACCGCAGGTAAAGAGTTTTCCTTTTTCATCCTTAACGGAATCAATGCAATTCATCATTGTCTGATAGGTTGAGAAAACGCAGTGTGCGGTATAGTTGTCTTTTTCTTCACAGAGATTGGTTACCGATAAATCGGGCAGAAGATTTACAAAACTACGCTTTGCCTGCGTAACAAGGGAGTTGCGGTCGGCAAGGAAAAGAATATTCTTAACCCAGCCGTGCTCGAGCAATACTTTGCAAAGAGCAATAACCGTTCTCGTTTTACCTGAACCCGTTGCCATAACAAGCAGTGCTTTTCTGCGATTTTTCTTGTCAAAGCTATCGCAAACAGCTTTAATGGCGCCTTCTTGATAATAACGACCGGCAATATTTTTATCTACAACCACGTGGGCAAGGCTTGTCCGCATCGTTTGCAGATTGAACATCTTTTCAATGTCGCGCTTGGAATAAATGGTTGCTACCTTGCGCTCGGGATAAAGATTATCCGCAATGCGAGTGTCAAATCCGTTAGAAAGGAAAATGACAGGGCGACGGCCAAACTTTTTCTCCAAAAGGTCTGCATACAGTTTCGCCTGCTGTCTGCCTTTGGATACGTCTATACAGGTGCGTTTTGCTTCAAGCACCGCAAGAGGTTTGCCGTCATCGCCGAAAAGGACGTAATCGGCAAAGCCAACTTCTGATTTGTTAGGCATACCAGGGAGTTCATATTCATTAATCCAATCTTTTCCCTCTATCCATCCGGCGTCTTGAAGCATAAAATCAATATAGATTTTTCTCGTCTTATACTCAGAAATATCAAGAGGCTTCGGAACGTAAGTCTGTTGCTTTTCTTCACGACGAGCGGTAAGTTCTGCCTTAAGTGCCGCATTCTCTGCTATCAAGGCTTCAAGATCAATATCGGGTACTGCAACCACGGGAACTGTTTCAGCTGGAGTTTCTTTCAGTAGTTCGGGATTAAATGTGCTCTGCTCATATTCTGTGGCATAGCAACAAGCAACGAAATCCATAAAGATATAGAGGTTCTCAAGGCAAAGCGTAGCTTGTTCTTCGGTGACCTTTTTACCCGTATGCACAGCATTGTTGCCGACACGGCGAATAAAGTCCATTCTTCGCCAGATGTCGTTGCCAACAATGTCACGGAACTCTTCGGTGTTCATAAGACTCACCAAAGTGTCCTGATACGGCATATAAAGCGCCTTATCCACCGAATACATCCACTTTACGGCAAACTCCATTGCCCGCCGACAGTTGATAACGCAGGAATCCACATCAATATGTAAAATATTTTCGGCAGCAACGGCAACCCCGGAAAAGGTATTAAATTGCTTGTCCTTTGTCAAAAAATCAAAGTTGGTCATTAGTTCACCGCCTTAGTGATATTTAGTCTGAGGCAGTTATCGAAAGTGTCTTCTCCACCGTCCGCCTTTTGCTTTATGTGGTGGAGTTCCATTTTAGTGCCACAAAATTTATGGCAAATACAACAACGTCTTTCGCATGCGGCTAATGCTTCTGCTTGAATTTTATCAGAAAATCCCATTAAATCACCTCATATTATCCTTTGTTGAAACGTTTCATAACTTTTTTCGCCTTATCGGTAGGTTCCTTCAACATACCAATAATTTTACGATAAAAGGCATTAACATCATCGTCGTTAAGCAAATAACGAACGGGATGGCGGTTTAATGCGATGTCAAGAAGCATCTCAATCTCTGCTTTTGACCAATCGTCAATAGTGAGCAATTCAGGCATCATTGCGTGAGTAGATTCGAAATTGCGGCTTCCATCTAAAGAGATGATCAACTTTATGTGTTCTTGTGAATATTTGGCATTGCCTGAATTTTCGCTATCGTCACGCTCTTTTTTGCACGCAAAATATTTCTCTTCCAAAGCTTCGTTTGATGCCGTTCTAACAATAATAGCTTTTATTAACTTGTCTAAGTCTGACCCATCTGTATAGTCAGCAGGTGTAAAATACTTAATGCGATTATCAGTTAGCATTTGGAAAGCTTTTGTTTTATCTAATGTATTATTATCATACACTGCTATTGAATGACCGCCATTAACATTTACAAGTTTCATACACGGAATATCCGTCATACTATCGCCTATGTACACTATATTTCTAAACGGAACACGAATTTTCTCAGGTTCGAAACTGTCATTCACCCCAGAGTCATTAACATCTAAAGTGCCTTTTTCAATTCGAAACAAAAACTGTGTTTTGTTTGTATAATTAACGGCTTGTGCCGGCCAAATAGGAACTTCTTTATCATCAAACAAAAAGGAACTTGCGTAGATTTTTTCGAACTCTTTTGCGATGGCCGTTCCCTCAATCATTTCTTTAAGACCTGAAGATATGATATAATGCTCAACAATCACACCTTGTTTTTTACCAAACTCTCTGATTCGTTCAAACCATTCTTCAACACCGGGGAACAGTTTTACTTTGGCACCGTAATCCCTTAATGTTTTTCTTGTTAATACAATACGTCCGTGTGCATGCTCCATCATTTTGAACATATACGCTAAATTAGAGTCCATCTCATTGGCTTCGGCCAAATCTTTACATTCATCCCAAAATGCCTGTACGTCATCACCGAAAACCTCTTGTATATATCCTTGTGCTTGCATATCATCAGGAGATAAGGTTTTATCAAAATCATAACAGATTGCTAAAACGGGTTTATCTTCTTTTGTTCGTCTTTCTATCATCGTTTCACCTCATCCGAAATATTGTTGCATTAATGCTTTTTTGAGCGTCTCGAGTTTTTCAAGACTTTGCTGAATTGCCAATTTTGATTTGTCGGTCTGTTCCTTGAACTGAACAAATTGCCGTTGCAGTTCAGTGGGTGGCAGATAAATTCCAATGTTTTGCATCTCTTGTGCATTGATATTGGCTTGGCCGATTGCAGCTTTACACATTCCAAGTAGCATCTGCTTTGAGAAATCCGTATTTAGGAATGCAGAGAGGAACTCGGGCAATACACGCTCTGTGACTCTGACACGAATAACAAAGCCCGCAAGTACCATCATTTCATCTCGGTTATAGACACACGTCTTTCCGACCAGCTCTTTACTGTTTGTGCGGTTGAAAAGCACATCTCCACGCCGTACAGTACACTTATCCAATTCGTTATCGGGTATGTCAATACGTTTGGTGTCTGTTAAATCCAATTCTCCACCATAGGTAATATTGTTCATTCGGAGATATGGATATTTGCCTCCATCCACAGCGGGACGGCTGGATCCGTAACGTACATCCGCAACAATATCCCTTATGGTGGCCGTTTCCCATCCCTTAGGATTTGAAGGATATACTCCAAACAGTTCGATAAATCGGGATTTGACGAGTTCATCAAGTTTTTGAAGTTGTTGTTGACGAAATGAAAGTATATCTTTTGATTTTGATAGCACTTTTACTATTGATTTTTGTGTTTCTACATCAGGTAATTCAATCAAAGCATTTGTTAGGTTTCCGAGTTTAATATATTTGATAACTCCACCGATTGATTGTTTTCGCAGTTCTTCAACATATCCGTCCATAAAGTAGTAGAGATATGGTATATATAATTTTCCTTTGCCATTATCTTCGATAATATATGTTCGCTGATATGCATCAAATTTTCCATTGTAGTATTTAACATTTAAGTCGCCGTTTCCTGCAACAAGAACGCACTCACAGTCATAAGAGTATGTTGATATTTTTAATGGCTCTTTTGAGCAAGTAAAGAAAGGATATTGTCCGTCTTCTGACGAAGCATTTGCGTCAAGTTTACCTGTTCGTATTTTTGTTAAATCGCCGATTCTATACTTCATACATTCATCCCTACAAATTATAATTTATTATTCTGAATTCTACATTCTTAATTCAGCATTTTCTCCAATTCATCCATAGCCTCGCCGACTTGTTTTTGGAGTTTGTGCAGATCTGCCATGATTTCGCTTGTGGGCGGATATTCCACCGGTTTATATTCGGTCTTTTTGTATTTGTTTATTGAAAGGTCATAATCGTTACCGACAATCTCATCCTTAGGAACAAAGAAGGATTTTTCGGTTCTTTCTCTGTCTTCTTCAGCTTCAAGATTGTGGAAACGCGCGATAATATCGGGAATATCGTTTTCTTTTATCTCTGTGCGCTTATCGTCAAGGCTGAATCCATCAGCCTGCATATCATAGAACCACACCTTATCGGTGCCACCGTGACCGGTTTTGGTGAAAATCAGAATACCGGTGGAAACACCTGCATAGGGCTTGAAAACACCGCTGGGCATTGAGATAACAGCTTCAAGGCGGTTATCTTCAATGATTGCTTTGCGAATTGCCTTATGGGAAGTGGACGAGCCAAATAATACGCCGTCGGGAACGATGCAAGCGCATCGCCCACCTATACGAAGCATACGAAGGAAGAGCGCCAAGAAAAGCAGTTCCGTTTTCTTGGTTTTGCAGACTTTCAAAAGGTCGGTTGAAACGGTATCATAATCGAGACTTCCCTTGAAAGGCGGGTTGGCGAGAATAAGGGAATACTTGTCCTTATCGGGATTTTGGTCGGAAAGGCTGTCGCGGTACTCAATAAACGGATGTTCCACGCCATGAGTCATCATATTCATCGCACCGATACGAAGCATAGTTCTATCCATATCGTAACCGAAGAACATGTGGTTCATATAGTGGTCTTTTTTCTGCTTATTAAAGAAAATTTCTTCCTTGAGATTATCTTTCAGATATTCTCCTGCGGTTACCAAAAATCCGCTTGTACCGCACGCAGGATCGCAAATCACGTCATCTGCTTTGGGCTGCATCATCTCCACCATCATTTTAATAATATGGCGCGGAGTACGGAACTGACCGTTAAGACCCGATTGTGCAATTTTATTGAGAAGATATTCGTATGTATCTCCGCGAACGTCCTTATCCTGTTCTTTTGCCATAAGTGCATAGATTTCATCCAAAGCATCAACCACTTTGGAAAGCAGGAGCGGGGTGGGAAGCTTAAAGATAGCGTCGTCCATATATTTGGAATAAGCACTGTCTTTTTTGCCATCAAGATTTTTAATAAATGGGAACACCCATTCCTGCATAGTGGAATACATTTTGCCGGCAGGAAAATCACGGAATACCGACCATTTTAACTGACTGCCGTCAACTTTACGTTCGCCGATGGTAACCTCGCCCGCAAAAATGCTCTTGTAAGGAAGACCGAGCATAGCGCTCTCTTTTGCGCGGAGATTATCCGAATCATCGAGGTCACGTATAAACATAAGATACGTAATCTGCTCGATAACATCCAAAGGATTTACGAGACCGCCTGCGGCAAAAACATCCCACAAGCTATCGATTTTATTTTTAAGTTCACCTGTAATCATTATTCTTTCTCCCTGTTCCAAATATAAGACGTATAACGTCCGCCACCGATTTTTATAATGTCGCCGTTTTTGATAAGATCATTTAGAGTTCTTTGAACGGTCACCTGACTGATATCAGGGCATTTTTGCATAATTTCTGTTTTTGTAATTTTGCCGAGAGTATCTTTAATGATTTCTCGTATACGGTCAGGTTTCGACATTCTGCTTGTTGTAAGCACTCTGACACGAGAGGAAAAGTCACGATATGCTGATAAAATTACACCTAACATATATCTAACGAAGTGTGCGTAATCATTTTCTTCTTCGTACCACCCCTGTGAGCTGCTTTGCAATGCTTCGTAATAGGTGCCTTTGGTTGTTTCTATAACCTTTTCGATACTAATGTATTTACCTACAATATAACCTGCACGATAGAGCAAGAGCAGTGTCAGCAGTCGGCTCATTCTTCCGTTGCCATCGTTAAACGGATGGATACAAAGGAAGTCGAGAATAAACATCGGAATGATAAGCAACGGATCCGCTTCGTTTCTGGCTATTGCATCATCAAACGCATCACACAAAGCTTCAATAGAATTCGGTGTTTCCCAAGCAGGTATCGGTTGGAATCTTATGAAACGATTACCTTCGTTATCTTCTTCTGCAATCACATTATCCGCATTTTTATATGCGCCGCCGATAGATTTACCGCTGAACTTATACAAGTCACGATGCAATTGCAATATGATGGAAGGACGGACTGGTATAAATTCATAACTATCGTGTATGGTTGAAAGCACATCTCTATAGCCTGCGATCTCTTGCTCGTTGCGAGACCTTGGGGTTGTTTTGTTTGTTACGAGTTTTTTCAAGCGTTCATCAGAAGTAAAGATTCCTTCAATTTTGTTGGAAGCTTCCGTACTTTGTATCTTTGCAATTTCTACAAGTTGTGTAAGAGTATCACTTTGCGCTTCAATAAACAGGTTCTGTTCACCTTTAAATTCGTGTATTTGTGAAAGCATGGTCACGATTTCGGGAGTTAAAAGTTGTTGCCATTTTTTATTGTAGTCATAAGTTCTCATTTCAATCTTTTCCTGAATTCAATTTGCTCATTTTTATTATTATGATGTAATTATATTATATTCGCAATTTTGTTGTTTGTCAAGTCCAATTTAATCAAATATCTCAAAATGATTAAATTATAGGTAGGCTTTTAATTTTTTGTGTGAAAGTTCTCGCCTTCAAGGCAAAAATCTCGGCTAAAATAACATTGGATATTAAATCAGCCGAATTTTCTCTACTCTTCATTCGCGAGTTCTCGTATTTCTTTGTCTACTGCGACTCAAATTTTGAGGGCAAAAAAGACTTGACTTTCTGCGGACACAGAGTTAACATACCACCAACAGCAAACTCCCCGAGCAAATTTCTTTGTTCGGGGAGTTTTTTTACGACCACATTTCATCCCACAGTCTTTTTCGGAGTGGATGGAAACAGTGGAGATAAGAGTGCCGAAGAGCAGGTGGGTTCCGGACGAAAGCACTCGAAAGTGCCGGAAACGGTGCAAAAAACTATTCAGCCGCTATTTGGGAGCAGGATGCCGGGGGTTCGAGTCCCTTCACTCCGACCAAAATTTTGACCGAAAGCAGAGTTTATTCTCCGCTTTCAGTCGTTTTACTGTTTTAATCGCTTTTTAATTTCGACTTTGACTTTTTCTAAATCACTGCAAGTGAGTATCGGAATGAGATTGTTAATTTCATGGGTATTTTTATCCCACCATTTGAACCGAAGCAAAAGTTCAATCATTTCATCATCAAAACGTTTTTCTGTCATTCTTGCTGGATTTCCGACAACCTTTGAATACGGTTCAACATCACTGCCGACTACGCTGTTTGCGCCAATAATTGCACCGTCCCCGATATGCACACCGGGAAGAATAACCGCGTTTTGACCTATCCATACGTCGTTCCCGATAACGGTATCTCCTTTTAAAGGCATATCTGATTTTGCAGGCGGCAGCATTTCCCAACCCTCCAAAGTATAGAACGGAAATGTAGAAACAGCGTTCATTTGATGGTTTGCACCGTTCATAATAAATTCAACGCCTGCGGCAATCTGACAGAACTTTCCGATAATGAGCTTGTCATCATTCCAATTATAAAGATGCGAAACATGGCTTTCAAATTCAGAATCGGCAATATAGGTGAAGTCTCCGACAATAATATTAGGATTCGTAATTGTCGGCTTAATATAGATTTCTTCTTCATATCCGGCAATCGGATGAACCGTGTTTGGATTGGGAACTTTTCCGTCTTTCATTACGCTTCCTCACATAAATTTTAATTTTTTAAATTGATTATATCACACAGCTTTAAAATATTCTACTTCTATATTGTGCGACGGCTGTTTTATGTTCGCTGATTTTGTTTAGTATATCTTTTTATTGGGTTGTTGATTGCATTTTAACATAGCTAATGTCCCATAAAACGGACTTTTACTGTGCTCTTGGAGGAGTTTTGTGCATAAGTATATTTATTGTTCTGTAAAATTTGACACGGAAAAATCATATTATTACCGCACCGATGAGCGCGGCTATCACATCGGCAGCAAAGTAATAGTGCCTGTCGGCGGCAACGGACTTTGGCAAGTAGGGGAAATTACCCAAATAGAGAAATTTACTTTTGACAGCGTGCCGTATCCGCTTGATAAAACCAAGGGAATAATATCAAAAGCGGGTATTTTGGGCGAGCGCAAGGTGCAAAAGCATAACAATATGATTGAAAAATCCGAATATCCGCCGATGGATATTTCTGTAAAAAGCATCAAAACAGAGCACGGACGCGTCAGCGTGATTACAACGCTTAAAGAACGGGAGAAAATGTCGGCTTTCGGCAAAAAATTTGTGCTTATAGAAAATTTTCCGCCGGCAACCTCGGAGCAGGTCAAAAATCGACCGAAAGAAATATAGGCGGCATTACTTCGCCTTGTAATAACGCTTGCCCTGCTCGGGCGTAATGCCGTTTAGCTCTAAAAGCTCTCTGACGGTGACAAGCTCATAGCCGCGCTTTTTAAGCTCGGGTATAACTATTTCGCACGCCTTTCCCGTTGACGGGATAAGGTCGTGCATCAGCACAATGCTGCCGTCTTCTATGTTGTCAAGCACAGCTCTTGCGGTTTTTGCGCTGTTTTTGTGCGACCAATCAAGTGTGTCTACCGACCACAAAATAACCGCCCTGCCGGAGTCTTTTCTCAAACATTCGTCGTTCTTTCCGCCGGTGGGTCTGAATAGAGATTCTCTTTCTCCCGTAATTTTCAAAATGACGTTGCTGCAGCCTCTGAGTTCATCTTCTATAACAGCATGAGATTTTGAGCAAAGGTCCGCGTGGCTGTATGTGTGGTTGCCGATTTCACACCCAAGGCTGTATGCTCTTTTAACGCTTTCGGGGTAGAGCTCGGCACGGTTGCCCACAATAAAAAACGTTGCTTTTGAGTTGTATTTTTCGAGTACGTCTAAAATTTTGTTTGTAACGGGGGTGTATGGGCCGTCGTCAAATGTCAGTGCGGCATATTTTACATTCGCGGCTTTTGCCGCTACCGATTCTTCAAAACGCTCATTTTTAAAACTGCATGCCGATAAATTCAAAAGTATCAGTATGCTTAAAAATACGGAAATAAATGCCTTGTGTTTCATTTTACAGCTCCGTTCAAGAAAATATTTGAATTTTTTTTGCATAAAACTATTGACAAACAGGCTTTCATGTAATATAATGAACAGGCTTTGTTGAGCACGATATGGCGGCATAGCTCAGTTGGCTAGAGCATTCGGTTCATACCCGGAGTGTCGTAGGTTCGAATCCCACTGCCGCTACCAACAAGGCCCGGTGGTCAAGAGGTTAAGACACCGCCCTTTCACGGCGGTAACACGGGTTCAATTCCCGTCCGGGTCACCAAGGATGAGGTTTTCCTCATCCTTTTTTCTTTTTATACATAATTAAGCTTTTAAAAACAAGGTTCTTTACTTTTATATATAAATATGCTACAATTACGCGAATTAAAAATGTGGAAAGTTTAAACTAACACGGCGCGCTCGGGGGTTATCAAAGTTTGAGTGTGCAGCTTGAGAGGGAATGGTGTTAAAATGAAATGCGGACCGACACTCACCGTAATGCTGACGTATAACGACATGACCGTTTGCAATGCACATGAGATTTTTGAAAAATGCAAAAATTCATCTGCGGAGTATTGGGGCTTTAAAGAAGAACCTCTTGCGCGCGACGAAATGAAAAAATTGTTTGCTTATATGAAAGAGTGCGGCAAAAAAACCGTTCTTGAAGTTGTTTGCTACGATGAAAAAAATTCGCTGGCAGGCGCGTATGTCGCGGCGGAGTGCGGATGCGATTATCTTATGGGCACGGTCTTTTTTGACTCGGTGAATGAATTTTGCAAGGCGCACAATCTAAAATATCTGCCGTTTGTCGGCAAACTGTCAGAGCGCCCATCTGTTCTTGACGGTGATATAGACGATATGATTGCCGAGGCAAAAGAATACCTTGAAAAGGGTGTTTACGGAATTGACCTTCTCGGCTATCGCTATAACGGAGACGCGTCAAAGCTTATAGAGCGTTTTGTTAATGAAGTTGACGCTCCCGTTTGCGTTGCGGGCAGTGTTAATTCTTATGAAAGACTTGATGAAATTAAAAAGATTTCGCCGTGGTCTTTTACTATCGGCGGCGCGTTTTTTGAAAAAGTCTTCGGCGAAGATTTTGCCGAGCAGATAAACACCGTGTGCGATTATATGGCAGAAAACAAAGAAGCTGCCTTGGTTAAATAATATGTTGAAAAAATATTTTCCTTATGAATACTGCCGCAGTGCTTACGATATTGACTATAAAAGGCTTTTTGATATCGGCTATCGCGGAATTATATTTGATATTGACAACACTCTTGTCCCACACGGTGCCGATGCCGATTTTGCTGCCGAATCGCTTTTTTCGCGGCTGAACGAGCTCGGATTTGCTGTAATTTTGCTTACAGATAACGATGAGAGCCGAACCGCGAGGTTTAACAAAAATATCGGCGCTCTTTATATTTGCAATGCCGAAAAGCCTGATCCTGCTCCTTATAACGAAGCAGTTAAAATGCTCGGTTTAAAAAAAGATGAAGTAATTGTAATAGGCGACAGTATGTTTAAAGACATACTCGGCGCATACAACGCTTCGATTGCTTCGATAATGGTGAAGTATATAGGCAACGGCAAAAAGTGGCTCGGCTGGCACAGATATATGGAATATGCATTGCTTTTTGTTTGGCGCTTTGGCAGATATTATAAAAGACCCAGTGGAATCGGCTTGACGGAGAAATCATCTTTTTTTAAAAATTTTAAGCTCTTTTTAAAACATGAGATGCTGTTTTGCGATATAAGCCCTACCTGCTATAAGATTTCGGGCAAAAAAGAAGTGGTAAAACGTCACCTGAAAAATATATCAAAACGCGAAAACTATCTTAAAACCCAAAATGCGGAACCGCTTGACTGCGTGGTTTATTCCTGCCAATCGGCACTTATAAAAAAAGGAAAAGATATTGACCCTGCCACGCAGTATGCAAAGGCAGAGAATATTTTGATTGCTTCCAAAAAGCTGAACGGCAAGATTATAAGACCGGGCGAAGTTTTTTCTTTTTGGAGGATTATAGGACCTATAACATCTAAAAGGGGATACCAAAAAGGGCGCGTAATAGAAAACGGAAAGCTCATAACCGGCATAGGCGGCGGACTTTGCAATTTAGGCAATGTCGTTCATTTGCTTACGCTCCACAGCCCGCTTGATGTTACTGAGGTGCACTACCACTCCGATGCGCTTGCGCCCGACCACGGCAAAAGAGTGCCCATGAGTTCGGGAACATCTGTCAATTACAATTATTTGGATTTTCGCTTTAAAAACAACACCGACCAATCCTTTCAGCTTTTGACCGAAGTGAGGGACGAAACTCTTTTTGCCGAGTTTAGGTGCGAAAAAGATATTCCGTTTGAATATTCTATATCCGAGGAAGACCACAGATTTGTCAAAGAAAACGACAAATATTACCGTATGTCTCGCATATACAGAGACACCTCCGATAAATCCACGGGTGAGCTTTTAAAGCATGAGCTTATAAGAGATAACCGCTCTGAAGTGATGTTCGATTATTCTCTTATTCCTAAAGAACTTATAAAACAGTAATAAAAGAGATTTAAGGGTGAGAAAATCCTCATCCTTTCTCTTTTATATGACCGCCTGCTTTTAGATATGCCGATAGAAGCGGTATAATAAATAATATATTAAAGACATATATTCTAATGATTTAAAGAAAAGGGTTGATTATATGTCTGATATTATTAAGTCTGTTATTTTCGGCGTTATTGAGGGTATAACCGAGTGGCTTCCGATAAGCAGTACGGGGCATTTGATAATTGCCGAAGAATTTTTGCGCTTTAAAGATGTCTCGGCACATTTTTATTCGGTGTACTCGGTTGTTATACAGCTCGGCGCCGTGCTTGCGGTTGCCGCTGCATATTTTAAAAAGCTTTTTCCCTTAAAAAAAGAAGAGGGGAAAGTGAAACTCAGAAAAGACACTCTTAACATTTGGCAAAGCATAATAGCAGGTTGTCTC
>OLSB01002504.1_pt1 | contig 15100 bp, 19 predicted proteins | sample 1672071 | NCBI WGS metagenome assembly OLSB01 (sample SAMEA3136642, study PRJEB25190) | human gut metagenome | biome: human gut; feature: human-associated habitat; material: faeces | place: Austria | collected 2013 | reverse complement strand
CAAAATTGGCGATTTCCGCCCGGCCCGGAATGGCTAATTCCGCCCGGCGCTAACAAGCAATAAGACCAATACAACTTTTAACTAATTCTTGAGGCTTTTTACTTTTTAGGAACTCGTTACTTTTGTTTGTTGCAAAATAATATTCAATATTATTATGTAATTCAATACGTATGTATCCGGCATCGGCTAAATCTTTAATATAAACCTGAAATTCGACTTCATTTAATTTATAAAGCTTTGCACAAACGCCTTCTCTGTTAATACAAGCTTTAACTATACTTTTATAGATTGCATTTGTGGTTTTGGCTCTTGCTTTTGTATATGGTGGACGTGCAAGATCTGGAATAAAATATTCATTTGATTCTTCATTTATATAAGCTCCTGGGATATATCCATCTTTTATCCATTTAATCACAGTACTTTCGTTTTTTAAATCAAATAAATTCATAAACTCCTTAATTGTCGTTATAGTAGCTCCTTATTTATTGGAATTAAAAGCGTTAAACTTTGGATAGTTATATCTCCAGTTATCGTATTCTTCTTTTGTGATTTCTCCGTTTTTGAACTTTTTGGCTTGTTCCTGCCAAGCGGAAAACATATCGAACATTTTAAGATAGTTTGTTCCCATACCTTTATCAAGGCGTATGCAAAGCTCGTCATCAAGTTTATCAATACGGAAACCATATAAATCCTCAAGAGTAAACAGTGTGTGCATTAAGCCGTTGTAACTGTCAATGTCAGGAACAGAAAGCGCCTGCGGAGATATATCGAAAACCTCTGCAAGTTTATTTGTTAAATCAGCCTTAGGCGTTCTACTTCCGGATTCATACTGTGCCATACGAATGTCAGCGGTCTTTTCAGGAAATCCGACCACCTGTCCTAAATATTTCTGTGTCATTCCGCAAAGATTACGAAAGAATCTTATTCTCTCTCCGATTGCCATAAAATACGCTCCTTACTTATGTAATGTGCAATCAGTATATCATATATGTTTAGTATATGTCAAGCAACCTAAAACAAAAAAGTTTATGATTTTTACGAAAGCCACTTGACATAACGGAATATGTTTAGTATAATCATTAAGCAAATAGCATTAAGTTATTTGTACGACAACAGAATAACCGTCATATGTCACGGTAATGGCATATCCGCTCGGGCAAATCGGAATGCGGCCAGAAAGTTCTCCGACACTAAATAAACGAATTATCAAAAACAAGCAAAGGGGGTGATGAAATGGAAAGTACAAGCTTTATGAGAGTTGATGAGGTGGCTCAGGAATTGGGCATATCAAAATCTTACGCTTACAAAATCGTCCAAAAACTAAATGTCGAACTGAAAGAAAAAGGATTTATGACAATTTCGGGGCGAGTAAATAAGCAATATTTTATGGAACGCACCTGCTACGGTGCAACTAAGAAAGAGAGGGATTAAACAATGGCAGTATATAAAGAAGAAAAAACAAACACTTGGCGAGTGCTCTATCGTTACACCAATTGGAACGGTGAACGCAAGCAGTCGCAGAAACGAGGGTTCAAAACAAAGCGTGAAGCACAGGCTTGGGAGCGAGAACAGCTTAACAAGCTGGGCGGTGATTTGGATGTGACCTTTAAGAGCTTTGTGCAGCATTATACTGAGGATATGCAGGCTCGTATTAAGGAGAACACTTGGGCAACCAAGGAACATATCATTCAGACAAAGCTAATGCCCTATTTCGGTAAGCTGAAGATGTGCAACATAACCGCACAACAAATAATCACTTGGCAAAATGAGCTTATCAATTATAAGGACGATAACGGCAAACCGTATTCTCCCGTATATTTGAAAACAATTCACAATCAGTTATCTGCGATATTTAATCACGCTGTTAGGTACTACAACCTGAAAGAAAATCCTTGTCAAAAGGCTGGCAGTATGGGTAAAAAGAAAAATCGTGAAATGCTTTTCTGGACGAAAGAGGAATATTTGAAGTTCGCTGATGCAATGATGGATAAGCCAATGTCGTACTATGCGTTTGAAATGCTTTATTGGACAGGTATTCGAGAGGGTGAATTATTAGCTCTTACACCTTCTGATTTTGATTTTGAAAAGCGAACGGTTACAATCAATAAGTCGTTTCAGCACTTAAACGGCAGAGATATTATTACTTCTCCGAAAACAGAGAAAAGCAACCGCACAATTCAGTTGCCAAAGTTCCTTTGTGATGAAATGCAGGACTATCTGAAAATGCTCTACGATGTAGGTTTGGAGGACAGAATGTTTCCTGTTACAAAAAGCTATCTGCACAGAGAAATGGACAGAGGCGCAAAAGAAGCAGGCGTAAAAAGAATCCGTATTCACGATATCCGCCACAGCCACGTTAGTTTGCTGATTGATATGGGATTCTCTGCAACGGCTATTGCAGACCGTGTGGGACATGAAAGCATTGATATAACTTACAACTATGCACATTTGTTCCCGTCAAAGCAGGCTGAAATGGCGGATAAGTTAGATATGGAAAGGGGCGAGTAAAATGTCACTTAAAAATAGAGATGAGCATAACCGATGGAGAAACAAAACCGTAGCGTTTCGTGTATCGCCGGATGAAGACAAACAAATTGAAACTTATGTGCGGCTCTCAGGGCTTACTAAGCAGGATTATATAACAAGGCGACTTACCCACAAAGATATTGTTGTTCAGGGCAATCCGAGAGTGTTCAAGGCCTTGCGAAATCAACTTGCCGAGGTGCTTGCAGAATTACAGCGCATTGAGGCTGGCGGTGGGGTAAATGATGAACTACTTGACTTAATTGAAATGATTGCCGATATTCTCGGCGGTCTGAAAGGAGAGGACAATAATGGAGAATAAAAAAGAAATGACCGCTCCGAATGTATCTGTTGGCGCAGATACGGAGCAGTCAATCCAAAAATGTACTGACAATATTATAACCGATTATGATGAAAATATCAAGGATTTGGACGAAAGTTTTCGTGAAATGCAAAGAGAAATGCTTAGGCAAATGGATCCGTCCTATCTGAAAACCGTTTCAATGTCGGCTCTGTATGATACCGATTTCGAAACACAAACCGCACTTATAGACGGTCTGCTTTATCAGGGAACCTACCTGTTCGCAGGTTCTCCGCAAGTAGGAAAGAGTTTTATGATGGCACAGCTCGCTTACCATATCAGCACTGGAACTCCGCTTTGGAATTACAGAGTCCGCAAAGCAACCGTTCTTTATTTTGCCCTTGAAGATGATTACCCTCGCTTACAGCGCAGGCTCTATCATATGTTCGGTGCAGACGGAACAGACGACCTGTATTTTGCAACACAATGCAAAACCGTAAACGGCGGTTTGGAAGATCAGATAAGAGGCTTTATACAGGAACACTCCGATACAGGTCTTATCATAATCGACACGCTCAAGCGTGTTCGAGAGACAGGCGGTGCGGATTACAGCTACGGCAGTGATTACGATGTAGTCGCAAAGCTGAAATCGCTTGCCGACAGCTACAAGGTAACAATGCTTATCGTCCATCACACACGCAAACAGCAGGCTGACGATAAATTTGATACAATCTCCGGCACAAACGGTTTGCTTGGTGCGGCAGACGGCGCTTTCGTTCTCAGCAAAGAGAAACGAACCGCCAATGCCGCAATGCTTGACATCACCGGCAGAGACCAGCAGGATCAACGCATTCATCTTGTACGTGACCCACAGCGATTGGTATGGGAGTTTGAAAAATCGGAAACCGAACTTTGGGTGGAACCGCCTGATCCAATGCTTGAAAAAATATCAACTATTCTTTCTTCGGGCAGTAATCGTTGGGACGGAACAGCCTCCGAGTTGTGCGTGAGACTTGGCTTGGATATAAAGCCGAATGTTCTCTCGCTGAGGCTTAGTATCAATGCAGGGCGGCTGCTTAAGAATTATGGCATTCATTACAAAGCAAGCCGCACACACGGCGGACGCAAAATTTCTCTTTGGCGAGAAAACGTTGCGGAGGACGTGTCAATGTGTGACGACCGTGACAATCTTTTTGAGAACGGTGGCGAGATCTAAAACACCGTCACCACCGTCACGGTTTGTCACGCATTAAAGTTTAGGCGGGGTGCAGGGTGCCCTTTTCAAAGGGCGGCTCTGCTGAGGAGTTGTACGCAGACAACGGGGCAACGCCCCGTACCCCCTCGGAGAGCGCAATAGCAGCTTTTGATGGCAGGAGGCTGTCAAAAGTGCTTTTGCGTTACTCTTGACAAGAGTAACAGAACCCTGGCTGACGCCGGATAAGGAAAGGATGTGAGATTTAATGAAAAGAACGATAAGTGCAATGGTCGGTAAAGGCTCGGTCAATCACAACAGCCGCAAGTTCAAAGCGGAAAATGTTGACGGTAACCGAACACATCGCAATATCGACTACTGCAATGAAAATATCAAAAAAGTCTATCACGAATTGTTCGACGAAGCGCTTGAAAGATATAACTATAAGCAGACAAGAGCCGACCGCAGAATAGAAAATTATTATGAGAAAATCAGAAATTCAAAGCAGGAAAAGCCGTTCCACGAACTTATTTTACAGATCGGCGATAAGGAAAATATGAGCGCAGAAAGTGAAAACGGAGAGATTGCCCGACAGATTTTAGATGAATACTATCGTGGGTTTCAGGAAAGAAATCCTCAGTTAAAAGTGTTCTCGGCTCATCTGCATATGGACGAAGCAACACCACATTTGCATATTGATTTTGTTCCGTTCACCACCGGAAGCAAGCGTGGGCTTGATACAAGAGTATCACTCAAGCAGGCTCTTGCCGCACAAGGTTTTAAGGGCGGAACCCGTGGAGATACCGAGTGGAATCAGTGGGTCAGTGCAGAAAAATCTGCCTTAGCGTTTGTTATGGAACACCACGGAATTGAGTGGGAACACAAAGGTACTCACGAAAAACACTTGTCTGTTTTGGATTACAGAAAACAGGAGCGAGAAAAGGAAATTGCTGTATTGGACAACCAACTGGCCGAGAAAAAAGACGAGTTTCAAACGGTGCAAAGCCGTATTCAAAACTACGATAACGGCACGCAGGTTATTGAGGAATTGGAAAAGCGCATTGAAACCGACAGCGAATTTCAGCTGCTCGATCCACCTGCTTTAATGTCGGCAAAGTCCTATAAACAGAAATTCGTTGACCCGCTGATAAAGAAACTGAAAGATGTAATCAAAGAGGTGTTTTACCGTTATTATCACGCTCTTGACAGCTATCACAGACTTAATAATACCAACGCAAACCTTTATCGTGAGAACGAGCGTTTGAGCAACATCAATGACCGTTTGACTGATGAAAACACTACTCTTCGTGCAGAAAATAAAGATTTTAAATTGCTCCGAAAGGTATTCGGGAGTCAGCAAATCGATGCGCTGATCTCACAGGCAAAGGAGCAGGAACAGCAACGCAAGCACACAAAACAACCGTCTAATCAGCGCACAAAGCGCATTAGAAATAATGATTTTGAAAGGTAGGAAAACAAAATGGCAAAGACGATTTTTGAACAAATGGGCGGCACTTACACACGGGTTGGGGATTATTATCTCCCCAATTTGAAACTGCCCGAAGAAGAAAAGCAAGCAAATATCGGCGTATGGGGTATGAGGCATAAACGGTTTTTGAAAGAAAATCATCGTGTACTATATGCTAACCTGATGACTTCGGGAAAGCTTGTTGCATATCTTGATGATATCGAGCAACAGGCAACCGCTATGTTCCTTCGGCTGGTAAAAGAACTTGCCGAAAAAGAAAATGTAACCGAAGATCTTAAAGCAACCGGCCAAATGCTGTGGGTACAAAAGATGAACAATATCCGTAATCGTGCAACGGAAATTGTAAATGCAGAATTGATTTACACGGTATAAGCACCAAGGCGGCAGGGAGAAATCTCTGCCGCCTTTTTTGTGCAATGAGATTATCTAACGATATCGTGAGAAGCACTTGCTTTTTGGGCGATTATATGCTATAATACAATAAACCATTTATGTGTTTTTCTATTCAACGAAACGGAGGTCGCGTTGTGGCTGTTTGTTATAACAATCTTTGGAAACTGCTTATCGACCGCAATATGAATAAAACAGAATTAAAAAAAGCGGCTGGAGTGAGCTTTAATGTAATGGCTCGAATGGGTAAAAATGAGACCGTTTCCTTTGAAAGTATAGAAAAGATTTGTATTGCTTTACAATGTAATATTGGAGATATAATGGAATTTACTGATAATACTCAATCTGTTGAAACAAAAATATTCTCCACAATCGAGCTCTTTGCAGGTGCTGGAGGACTTGCTCTCGGAATTGAGAAGGCTGGTTTTGAAACACTGGGATTAATTGAATTTGATAAAGATGCTGCTGATACACTGAAATGCAATCGCCCTAATTGGCGTGTTATCAACGATGATATAGCTAATATTTCTTGTCTTGATTTGCAGGAATACTTCGGATTAGGAAAAGGAGAACTTGATCTTTTGTCTGGCGGAGCACCGTGCCAAAGTTTCTCTTATGCCGGTAAAAGATTAGGACTTGAGGATGCACGTGGCACTTTGTTTTATCACTATGCAAAGTTTTTGGAGCAGTTACAGCCAAAAATGTTTCTGTTTGAAAATGTAAAAGGGCTTCTTACTCACGATCGAGGTCGCACATATAAGACAATAACGGATATTTTTGAGAGTACTGGTTATACGATTCAGAAGAAAGTTCTTAATGCTTGGGACTATGGGGTGGCGCAAAAACGTGAACGATTGATTACTATCGGAATCAGGAACGATTTAACTGATCGAATTACCTTTGATTTCCCTGCTCCCCACAAATACAAGCCTGTTCTTCGTGATATTCTGCTTGATTGTCCGAAAAGCGAGGGAACTCCATATTCAGACTACAAAAAGAAAATCTTTGAGTTAGTTCCTCCAGGTGGCTATTGGAAAGATATACCCGAAGATATTGCAAAAGAGTATATGAAAAGCTGTTGGTATATGGAAGGTGGCAGAACCGGCATTTTGAGAAGGCTTAGTCTTGACGAACCTTCGCTTACGGTATTAACATCGCCGAGTCAAAAGCAAACAGATCGTTGCCATCCTTTGGAGGCAAGACCGTTTACCATAAGAGAGAACGCTCGTTGTCAGAGTTTCCCCGATGATTGGCAATTTTGCGGTAGTGTTGGTCAGCAATACAAGCAAGTAGGAAACGCAGTTCCGGTTAATTTAGCTTATGATATAGCTGTAAAAATTAAAGAAGCATTGGAGTGTTTATGATGTGGAATTTAACTTTTATAAGTGAAGAGGACTTCACAAATCACGTAAAAGCAACCATAGAAAAATACGGAGAAAAGCTTGAATCTTTTGATTTGAAAAGGTTCAACAAAAACATTATTGACCCAATCAAACTGATTTTTGATAAGACCGTTTATCAATCCACTTGGGATGAAATCGTCAGCAACGAAATTTTCAGGCAAAGGGACAAGTCTAATAACAATGATATCGGATACTTTCATCAGCGTATTTTTCAGTATATAAAGAACTGTCATGTTCCGCCAAATGGTGAGGAAGGCGGTTGGGATGTAATTTATGAAAATGCCGATGGTATTTCTATTCCCGATGCAGGAAGTGTTCACACCGTTTATGTTGAAATGAAAAATAAACATAACACAATGAATTCCGCTTCAGCGGGTAAGACTTTTATCAAAATGCAAAATCAGCTTCTTAACGATGATGATTGTGCCTGCTTCTTGGTAGAGGCAATTGCCCAGCGCTCACAAAATATAAAATGGGAAACCACCGTAGATAAAAAGAAAGTCGGTCACAAACTTATACGCAGAGTAAGTCTTGACCAATTCTATGCTTTGGTAACCGGGCAAGAGGATGCGTTTTATCAGATGTGTATGGTTCTTCCCTCTGTTATTGAAAAAGCAGTCAAAGAACTGGAAGGCACTATTGTTCCTCACGATACTGTTATTGATGAATTGAGAGAATTGGCGGCAAAACAGGATATTGAATCCGAAGATTTGGCGATTGCAATGGCTGCATATATGCTGGGATTTGGAACTTACAAGGGATTTACAAAATAAACAAAAGGATTTCATGCTATGGATTTTTCAAAATATTCCGGCATAGAGCTTATTCAGATTTACGGTGAATTGCTGTCCAAAATGCGTGAGGATAAGCTAATTCGTTCTAAAAATGTTACCGGTGATTTAGGTGAGTACATTGTTGTTGATTATTACACCAAAACAAAAGGCTTGCCGAAATTGCAATTTGCTCCGCCGTCAACAAAAAACATTGATGCCATTAGTGTAAATGGTGAACGTTACTCTATCAAGTGTATCACAACAAACACAACGGGAGCTTTTTACGGCATTGAAAAAAATACCGATATTAGAGATATCAAACCCTTATTTGAGTATGTGGTAATAATCAAACTCAATGAAAAATACCAGCCGGAGTTCATACTGGAACTTGACTGGGAAGCATTTTTCAAACATAAACATTGGCATTCAAGAATTGGCGCTTACAACTTATTAGTGACCAATTCCTTGATTGAAGATGGCAAAATGATTTACAGAAAGGGAGATGCACCAAGTAAAGATGTATGACCTGTCATCCAAATTTAATACGTTCTACGATTCTTATGTTGTTTTATCGCAAGCTGAGCAAACCAATTTACATAGTAAAAAGGATCTGAACATTCAACGCCTTAAAGACGGATTACAAGAGTACAACGAGGAAAATAAGACCTCTTATTCCATCGTAGAAACTTGCGTTCAAGGTAGTGTTGCAATGTCAACTGTTGTTCAAAATGAAGACGGTGACTATGATATTGATGTTGCAGTTGTTTTCGATAAATCAGCCCTTGGAGACAAAGGCGCTCAATCTACCAGAAATTTGGTTGCAAATGCGCTCAAACGAAAAACGAAACAGTTTAATGCGGAACCCGAGGTTAAAACAAGCTGTGTTCGAATAAAATATGCTGATGGATATCATATCGACTTTGCAGTTTACCGAAGATACTATGACCTTTGGAATGATTGTTGGGTATACGAACACGCTGGTTCTGATTGGACAAAACGTGATCTTAGAGGGTTGAACGAATGGTTCAAAACGCAAAATGATAACTCCGAGGGAAAATTAAGGAAAGTTGTTCGCTTATCAAAAATGTTCTGTAAATCCAGAAAATCATGGAAGAATATGCCGAGCGGACTCCTTCAAACAGTTTTGTGTGATGAGAAACTACAGGAATCCTATGAACGAATTGATGAATTATTTTATTATACAATGAAGGAAATCGTCAATCGTCTCGAAACAAACACGTCAGTTTCTGCTCCTGTCGATGACGGACGAGATTTAACCCCAAGAAATCTTGATACACAGAGAATGACTAATTGGAAAAATCGTCTCAAAAGTAAACTTGAAGATCTGGATATTTTATTCAAAGATGATTGTTCCAAGGCTGATGCACTTCAAGCATGGTATGGATTCTTCAATCACGATTATTGGAATGAGCAGATATCTGAAGCTGCAAGCTATTCGCTCAAGCCATTATCTAAAGCTGTTTGTGCTTTTGTTGACAATGAGCAATATATTGAGGAATTGTATCCTGTTAAATTATCATATTATTGCAGAGTGTCGTGCATTGTTACCGGCAATGGCTGGAGACCTAAACCATTAACTGAATTACTATCTATATTGAAGCACTATTTGCCCCACAATTTCGAAATCCGTTGTACCATGGACTATACAAATTGTCCTCCTCCGTATAAAATTTTCTGGAAAGTTAAAAATGTGGGGCCAGAAGCAGCAAGAAGAAACCAGATAAGAGGACAAATCGTAGAGAAAGGAAATTGCATAGTGGAACATAGTAATTTCTTTGGAAATCATTATATCGAATGTTATGTCGTAAAAGAAGGCGTATGTGTTGCCAAGGAAAGAGTAAACATTCCCATCGGCAGAGGGTAATATTATGAAAATCTGTAAAGCTATTGTACTCGTAGTTTTGTCTATGCTTTCCGTTGGTGTAATTCTTCTTTTTGAAATCAACGCTTGGCCTGCTGGCAGTAGTCTTGCCGGCATTGCGCTGGGTTTTTCTCTCCCAGGACTTGTAAACTCAATTCAAGATCTTTTGGATACCACTAATTGGAAGACTTCTCAGCGAAAATTAAAACGTGGTCGTTTCATTGAGGATAGCACAATTATACGCATTTCTTTTGCCTATCTATATAGAATCAAGATAGGGAACAAATATCTATTAGTGAAGAATGAACGTGGCACAGGAAAATATCAGCCCGTGGGAGGCGTATACAAGCTGTTAGGAAACGAAAAGCTGGAACTACGAAACCGATATCAAGTCAAAGATGATAATAAGATACCGCTCGATAGATCCTCACGTGATGATTATCGTCTCCGACTGGAGAATAGATATCTTCGAAAGTTTGTTAAACGTTTTGACCGCAAAGCGGAACGAGAACAAATTTATAATTTAAGCAGAGAATTTAGAGAAGAACTAATCGAAAAAGGTATTATAAGTTGGAGCCAAATTACTTATCGTTTTTGTGGAAGACACATGACTGAACTTCACTTCGGTGATCATTTTCAGTGTTATGAACTTCTTCTTGCTGATGTTGTCGAATTGGTTCCTACTCCTGAACAGGAGGCTGATTTGGAACGTCTGGTAAAGCAACAATCAGACATATATCGCTTTGCCACCGCTGATGAAATTACTTCCTTGGGAGTCGATACAGCCAGTGGAGATCTTAGAGAAAATATTGCAGATCATACTTTGAAGATCATCCAAGAAAATGAAGGGCAGTTAATGAGAATATCTGGGGTTGGTAAAACATACACCATAAACCTTTAAGCACTAAAGCACTGGTGTAAAATAGATATTCGTGGCAACACTTTGGCAACAAAAAATCGGATAGCGTATGCTTTACCGATAATACAAATAATGTAGATACTCTCTGCTAAATCTCATAAACAAATGTATTTAAGATTGATTTACAGGGAGCGAGTGGGAATGATCACAGAAAGCCTAAAAGCCCAGTAATATCAAGGGTTTTCGTATTTCGCTCACCCCTTTTGATAACGATTTGATAACAATCCTTAGAGTGACCATTATTCTATACCACGAGTGGTTTGTAGGTTATCAGAATAATAGTCAAGTGGTTGTCATCAACAATTAAATCTGTATTAGACGATTAAAAAGCCCTTAACTGTGGATTACCGCAGTTAAGGGCTTTTTGTCGTCTTTTTTCTTAGTCCGGTTTCAAACGGTCTTTGAACGCTTCGACCATAGCATCGCTGAGTTCTTGGGAAGGAACTTTAACCCATCCGCCCGTTGTATCGAACTTGGGATAGTGATAGCGCCATTGGTCGTAGGTTTCCTTGTCGATCTCACCTGAATCGAGTTTGGCTTTCTGTTCGTTCCAAGCGGCAAGCATACGGATAACCTCTGCGGCATCCTTGCCTTTGTCGGCATTAACTTTAAGGCAGAGTTCCCCATCGGCTTCGCTGACGGTAATGCCATAAATGTCTTCAAGCGCAAAGAAAGTGTGAGCCAAACCTATGTAACTGTCAATATCGGGCACGTTCAATGCTTCGGGTGCAACATCCAAAACTTGTGCCAACGCTGCGGTAATATCCGCTTTTGGAGTACGGGAACCTGTTTCATACTGTGCCATGCGAACATCAGCAGATTTATCGGGAAAACCGAGTTGTAAACCGAGATATTTCTGTGTCATTCCACGCAGATTTCGGAAAAAGTAAATTCTTTCGCTAATAGCCATAGTAATTACGCTCCTTGTTTATATACTGTGCAATCAGTATAAGAACCTGTCAAGCATCGGGTAGTATTTTCTGCGAAAATATCAACCCTAACTTGCTTGACAGAACCTTGTATTAGGTGCAATTTCATTGTACACTCAGTATAGCAGAAATGTTTAGTGGTGTCAAGAGAAATCAAAACAAAAAAGTTTAGTATTTTCTTGCAAGCCACTTGACAAAAGCAAATATGCTTAGTATAATAATATAAAACTAAGCATTTACGCTTAGTGAATTGAATGACCGTCCAAGTGGGATATGATTTTGTCAAGACCTCCGAGTGGCGACGGAGCGAGCAAAACAACGCCGCTGAAAAAGCAGGGGCAGGAACGGCACTTGGGTAAAACGGCAACCCATTATACTAACCGAAGAAAGGAGGAAACTTATGGGACAACAGTTTATGCGAGTGGAAGAAGTCGCTGAGATTCTCGATGTTTCAACCTCGTATGCCTACAAAGTCATACGAGAGCTGAACGAGGAACTGAAGCGCAATGGCTTTATTACCATATCAGGAAGAGTCAATAGAGAGTATTTTAATGAAAGGCTGTACCAAGCCAGAAAGGAGAACAAAAATGCCTGTTTATAAAAATGAAGATAACGGCACTTGGTATGTTTTGACACGATATGTAGATTGGAAAGGCGAGCGCAAACAGAAATGTAAGCGAGGTTTTGAAACCAAACGAGAGGCTCAGGAGTGGGAGCGAGTATTTAAGCAGCAAAGTGCTGCCGATATGGATATGAACTTTTCCGCCTTTGTTGAGCTTTATATAAAGGACATAAAACCTCGCTTAAAAGAAAACACTTGGCTGACCAAAAAGCATATCATTGAAACCAAGATTTTACCCTATTTTGAAAAGAAAAATGTCAGTGAGATCACCACAAAGGATGTAATTGCTTGGCAGAATGAATTGCTCGCTTTTCGTGATGAAAAGAAGAAGCCGTATTCACAGACCTATCTCAAAACCGTCCACAATCAGCTTAGTGCTATATTTAACCACGCTGTAAGACATTATGACCTTCGTTCCAATCCCGCCGCAAAAGCCGGTAATATGGGCACAGAGGAACGCAAGGAAATGAAGTTTTGGACGAAAGAAGAGTACAAGAAGTTTGCCGATGAAATGATGGACAAGCCCGTATCCTATTACGCATTTGAAATGCTTTACTGGTGCGGCATTCGTGAGGGCGAGTTGCTCGCCCTGACTGCGGGGGACTTCGACTTTGGAAAAGGTACGGTGACAATCAGCAAATCCTATCAGCGTTTGCACGGCGAAGATGTCATTACCACACCGAAAACAAGGAAAAGCAACCGCACAATTAAAATGCCGCAGTTTCTCTGTGAGGAAATACAGGATTATATCGGTATGCTGTACGGCTACAAAAAGAAAGACCGTATATTCCCCATTTCAAAGAATTATCTGCACCGAGAAATGGATCGTGGCTCAAGAGCCGCAGGGGTAAAGCGTATCCGCATTCACGACTTGCGCCATAGCCATATTTCCCTGCTCATAGATATGGGCTTTTCTGCGGTGGCAATTGCTGACCGTGTCGGTCACGAAAGCATTGAGATCACATATCGCTATGCACACTTATTCCCGTCAAAACAGACAGAAATGGCAAAGAAACTTGAATATGAAAGGATGGATATTGAAAATGTCCGCTAAAAATCTTGACCGCCACAACCGTTGGAGGAGCAAAACAATCGCTTTTCGTATGTCGCCACAGGAGGCTGATGTTTTGGACAGTAATGTCAGAATATCGGGACTGACAAAGCAAGATTATCTTTGTGCCCGTGCCCTGCAACAACAAATAACGGTGGTCGGCAATCCGAGAGTTTATAAGGCTCTGCGAAACGAGCTTGCCGCCGTCCTCGATGAACTTAAGCGCATCGAAGCCGGCGCAAATGTTCACGATGACCTGCTCGATCGCATTGATCAGATTAACACCACGCTATATGGAATGAAGGAGCGAAAGGATGGCATATAAAACCGAAAAGACTGTTCCCATTGTATCTGTTGGCGCAGATACGGAACAGTCTTCTCAAAAATGTACTGCAAATATTATAACCTATGACTCCTCCAATTTCAATAGTTTTGAGAAAAATTGAAAGGAGGCAACGCCTATGGCGGAATTAAAAATCATCAGTATGGATGAAGTGCCTGTCGAAGAAGTGGAATGGCTGTGGTATCCCTATATCCCATACGGTAAGTTGACAATCATTCACGGCGACGGCGGTGAAGGAAAAACAACACTGATACTGAGATTAGCGGCTCTGTTATCAAGGGGAGAAAAACTCCCCTGTGACGATACCGAGCGAGAGCCGATCAAGGTAATATATCAAACTGCAGAGGATGGGCTTGGGGATACCATCAAGCCTCGTCTTCTTGCCGGTAATGCAGACTGCTCACAAATCAAGGTGATCGACGAATCTGAGGCAGCATTGACGATGCTTGACGAGAGAGTAGAAAAGGCTATTGCAGAAACGGGCGCAAGGGTAATGATCTTAGATCCGATGCAAGCCTATATCGGCGCAAAGGTAGATATGAACCGAGCAAATGAAGTCCGTACCATTCTCTCTCAGCTTGGCAGGATCGCCGACAAATACCGTTGTGCGATTATACTTGTGGGACACTTAAACAAGGCACATGGTAACAAATCTAATTACAGAGGCCTTGGTTCCATAGACTTTCAAGCAGCAGCAAGAAGCGTGCTTGTAGTCGGCAGAGTAAAGGACAAGCCGGAGATACGAGTGGCAGCACATCAAAAATCCTCCCTTGCTCCGGAAGGCAAGCCTATCGCATTTGAATTGAGTGAAGTCAACGGCTTCAAGTGGCTCGGGCATTATGATATTTCCATCGACGATCTACTCAGCGGTATCAGCCGTGAGAAGAAATCCGATATGGCTGAAAGCCTTATTGTTGACTGCCTATCCGGCGGGAAGTACCCGCAACAAACCTTGCTGCAAAAAGCGCAGAGTTTGGGTATCTCCAAACGAGTGCTTGATGAAGCAAAGAAAACTCTGCGTGTGCGATCTGTTAAGGAAGGCAGTGTGTGGTATTGGCAACTACCCGAAGAAAAAGAGAGCGGCGACCTGTAAGGTTGCAACATTGCAAAGGTGCGGGACTTTCGCAATCTTGCAATGTTCTTTTTCGGCAGGTATGCCAATACGAAGTTTAGGCGGGGGTGCAGGGTGCCCTTTTCAAAGGGCGGCTCTGCTGGGGAGTTGTCCGAAGACAATGGGGCAACGCTCCACACCCCCTCGGAGAGCGCAAAACCTGCTTGCAGGT
>OLSB01002503.1_pt1 | contig 15102 bp, 11 predicted proteins | sample 1672071 | NCBI WGS metagenome assembly OLSB01 (sample SAMEA3136642, study PRJEB25190) | human gut metagenome | biome: human gut; feature: human-associated habitat; material: faeces | place: Austria | collected 2013 | reverse complement strand
TGAACAAGAAAGCCTACGTTCACATCGAGGACTGGCGAAACCGCCCCTTGCAGGGAGGGCGGTATCCGTATGTCTATGTTGACGGTATCTACCTGCGGCGCAACTGGGGCGGAGAGTACGAAAATGTTGCAATTCTGGTGGCGATCGCCGTGAACGAGGACGGTTTTCGTGAGGTTTTGGGCGCTGCCGAGGGCATGAAGGAGGACAAGGCCAGTTGGGGGTCCCGTCAAGATTTATGCGCAAAAATGTTTGCAGGCTCCGGCTGAATGAGAAAAAATTAATATTTGAAGATAAAAACCCACAGCCGACAATCGAACGTCGGCTGTGGGTTTTGTTATAAGGTAAACACGCAGTAGAACTGGAATTTTTAGCTTAGGTTTCATCTAAATATATTTCGACCCCGCTAAATACGTTTTCCTTACAGTAAGCAAATACCGGTGTTTTTCTAATATAGTCAAAAATATTTTCTTCAATATCTTCATTCCATGTAGTCTGTTCAAAAATCATGTTTTCCTTTGTCGGAATATATAACACATTTATATGGAGTTGATAATACTCATCCTCATCATTGGGAAACTGTCTAACCAAAGAAAATTCAAACATTGGCTCCCCGGTAAAAGAATAAGTACCTGTTTCAAAAAGAATCATATCTTCTTTAATAGGTATATTACACATATCCTCAAACGCATTTACAATATCTTCTAAACTTGACCCGTCGGAAATTCTACTTTGTAAATACTTTACTAGGCTTTCAGTTTTTGGCTCATTTGTTTTTCCTGAAAAATCTTTCATTTCAACATGTGTCATTTTACTTGTTTTCATCTCCTTAGCTCTAAAATTTAGAAAATTCATATTTTTCTCTTAGTCCAAAATAAGTATATCATAAAAGAAGTTGTTTTGCACCAAGAACTTAAGAATGCGGAGCATTACGCTCCGCATTCACACTGCACATATATCAGCTTTTTCACACGATTTTCTCTGCCGCGCTCCTTGCATTATTCAAATTCTATCGTTGCGGGGGGCTTGGAGGTGACGTCGTAGAGAATACGGTTTATGCCGCGAACCTCGTTGACGATGCGCACGGACACCTTATCCAGCACCTCGTACGGAATGCGCACCCAATCCGCGGTCATAAAGTCCGAGGTAGACACCGACCGCAGCGCCAGCGCGTAATCGTAGGTACGGCCGTCGCCCATGACGCCGACGGAGCGCATATTCGTGAGCGCCGCGAAATACTGGCTCATGGTGTTCTGCAATCCGGCCTTCGCTATCTCGTCGCGGAAAATGTAGTCCGCTTCTCTGAGAATGTCCAGCTTCTCTTTCGTGACCTCGCCGATGACGCGGATGCCGAGGCCGGGGCCGGGGAACGGCTGGCGCTGGACAAGCGTTTCCGCCAGGCCAAGCTCGCGGCCGAGTACACGCACCTCATCCTTGAACAGCATACGGAGAGGCTCTATTATCTCCTTGAAATCCACATAGTCGGGTAGGCCGCCGACATTATGATGGCTCTTGATGACCGCCGCATCGCCCTTGCCGGACTCGATAACGTCGGGGTAAATGGTACCCTGAACGAGATAATCGACACTGCCAATCTTCTTGCCCTCGATCTCGAACACGCGGATGAACTCCTCGCCGATGATCTTGCGCTTGGCTTCCGGCTCCACAACGCCCTTCAGTGCCGTCAGGAACCGCTCCTCCGCATCCACGCGGATGAAATTTATATCCCACTTCGCAAACGCGGCCTCAACCTCGTCGCCCTCGTCCTTACGCATCAGGCCATGGTCAACGAACACGCAGGTGAGCTGATTGCCGACGGCCTCGGCCAGCAGTGCGGCGGCCACGGAGGAATCGACGCCGCCGGAGAGTGCGAGCAGCACCTTGCCGTCGCCGACCTTCGCGCGTATCTCCTCAATAGCGCGGCGCTTGTAATCCGCCATCGTCCAGTCGCCGACCGCGCCGCAGATCTCGTAGAGGAAGTTATGCAGCATCTCTCTGCCATAGACGGTATGGTTGACCTCGGGATGAAACTGCACGCCGTAGAAGCCGCGCTCCTCGTCGCAGATGCCGACGGTCGGGCAGGCGGCGGAATGAGCGACAAGGCGGAAGCCCTGCGGAACCTGCGCCATATAGTCGCCGTGGCTCATCCACGTTATGCTCTCGGCGGGAATATTCTTGAAAAGCTTGCATGAGGTATCAAAATAGGTCTCCGTCTTGCCGTATTCGCGCGCGGAATCATCCTGCGCGGCAGTGACCTTGCCGCCCAGCTCATGCGCGAGGAGCTGACAGCCGTAGCATATGCCCAGAATGGGCACGCCGAGACTGTACACACCGGTATCCACATGGGGCGAACCGGCCTCATAGACGCTGTTAGGGCCGCCGGTGAAAATGATGCCGATCGGGGCAAAGGCTTTTATCTCTTCCAGAGACGTGCTGAAGGGCTTGACTTCGCAATAGACGTTGCACTCACGGACGCGGCGTGCGATAAGCTGGTTATACTGTCCGCCGAAGTCGAGAATAAGTATCTTCTGATTTTTCATGCAGAACCTCCGTAGCTTTTTGACGAATACATTATATATTCTAATCCGCCCCTTTGCAAGAGCAAACGAAAAAAGCGTGATTTTGTTGACTTAGCTCCCAAAAAAGTGTATTATTTTTGGGTAAAAAACATTTTATTTCAGGAGGCGTTTCATGTCCGGAGTTATTTCAAGAGGAGTACGTGCCCCCATCGTGCGTGAGGGCGACGATATAATTAAGATAGTCGCGGATTCCGTCGTGGCCGCGATGGCCGAGGACGGCTTCAAGCTGCGCGAGCGCGACTTCGTTTCCGTCACCGAATCCGTTGTTGCGCGCGCAGACGGCAACTACGCCAGCGTTGACGATATCGCGGCCGACGTCAAGGCCAAGCTCGGCGGCGGCACCGTCGGCGTTGTGTTCCCCATCCTTTCCCGCAACCGCTTTGCAATATGCCTGCGCGGCATCGCGCGCGGCTGCAAAAAGGTCGTACTCATGCTGTCCTACCCCTCCGACGAGGTCGGCAACCACCTCTTTGACGAGGACACGCTCGACGACAGCGGCGTGAACCCCTACACCGACGTCCTCAGCCTTGAAGATTACCGCCGTCTCTTCGGCTATATCAAACATCCCTTCACCGGCGTTGATTACGTGGAATACTACGAATCCGTGATCCGCGAGGAGGGCGCCGAGGCCGAGATTGTATTTGCAAACCACGCCGAAGCGATCGTCAAGTACACCGAAAATGTCATCTGCTGCGATATACACAGCCGCGAGCGCTCACGCCGCCGTATCAAGGCCGCGGGCGGCAAGACCGTTCTGACCCTGTGCGACATTCTCAACGCCCCCGTAAACGGCAGCGGCTGGTGCCAGTACGGTCTGCTCGGCTCCAACAAGGCCACCGAGGGCAAGGTCAAGCTCTTCCCGAAGAATGCGCAGGAGGTCGCCGAGGGTATTCAGGCAGCGCTGCTTGAGCGCACGGGCGTCAAGGTCGAAGCCATGGTCTATGGCGACGGCGCGTTCAAGGACCCTATGGGCAAGATCTGGGAGCTTGCCGACCCTGTCGTCAGCCCCGGCTTCACCTCCGGCCTCGTCGGTCTGCCGAACGAGCTGAAGCTGAAGTATCTCGCCGACAACGACTTTGCCGGACTCTCCGGCGACGAGCTCAAAGCCGCGATCCGGGAGTCCATCCGCAAGAAGGACGCCGACCTCAAGGGCAATATGGCCTCCGAGGGCACGACGCCGCGCCGCCTGACCGATCTCATCGGTTCTCTCTGCGACTTGACCAGCGGCAGCGGAGACAAGGGCACGCCCATCATCGTCGTGCAGAACTACTTCTCCAACTACGCTGAATAATTTTGACAGATAACAAATACCCCGCCATCCATCAGGATGGCGGGGTTCATTTTACTTACGCAAACCAAATTTTATCGCAGAAGAGCAGGAACAGATATATCGCAATGCCGAAAACCGACGCTATGGTCAGCCCCGCTTTCACGGCGGCAAGCGTATACATTCTCGCTTCTTCCTTCGTCATCGACTCCGGCTCTCTGCCGTCCGCCGGACGATCGGGCGCCTCGGGCTTATACCAGGGCATTCCCTCGATGTTCATGGGCGCAATGGTACGCCCATCGTCATCGTCATAGGTTCGCTTCGTCTTTCTTTTCATTGAAGGTACCGTTTGCTTTCGCTTCCTTCAGGGCTTCCTCGGCTCTGGCCTGCTGCTCGGCATCATTATACAGGTGGCATGCGCACCAGTGACCCGGCTCTACCTCGCTCCACTCCGGAACGGCACAGCGGCAGATATCCATGCACTTGTCGCAGCGCGTATGGAATTTACAGCCGGCGGGCGGATTTGCGGGAGAGGGCAGGCTGCCCTTGAGGATAATGCGGTTGAGCTTGACGTCCGGATCGGGGATCGGGATAGCCGAGAACAGCGCCGTGGTGTAGGGGTGCAGCGGCTTGCCGAAGATCTTCTCGGTCTCGGAGTACTCGACCATGGTGCCGAGGTACATGACGCCGACCGTGTCGGAAATATGCTCGACGACGGAGAGGTCATGGGAAATGAACAGATAGGTGATGCCGAAGTCCTTCTGGAGCTGACGGAGCAGGTTGATTATCTGCGCCTGGATTGAAACGTCCAGAGCGGAGACAGGCTCGTCACAGACAATGAAGTCCGGACTGAGAGCCAGAGCGCGGGCGATGCAGATACGCTGGCGCTGGCCGCCAGAGAACTCATGCGGGTATCTGTCCTTGTAATACTCAGGCAGGCCGCAGGCCTTCATGACGCGGGTGATATAATCGTCGTACTCTTCGGGAGGGACTATGCCATGCTCACGGACGGCCTCGCCAATGATCTCACCGACGGGTAGACGCGGAGACAGGCTGGAATACGGATCCTGAAAGACGATCTGCATGCGCGGACGCATACGGCGAAGCTCTTCCTTGCTGAGGGAGAATATTTCCTTTCCGTCGAACCAGACCTCACCGGAGGTCTTTTCGAGCAGGCGCAGAATGGTTCTGCCGGCAGTGGATTTGCCGCAGCCGGATTCGCCGACGAGACCCATGGTCTGGCCGCGCTTGATCTTGAAGCTGATGCCGTCCACAGCGCGGACGTTGCCGATGGTCTGCTTAAAGAAGCTGGACTTTATCGGGAACCACTTTACAAGGTTCTTGACCTCAAGCAGGTATTCGTTTTCCGTGTCGGGTGTTTTTTTGATTTCTTCCATCATTACAGCTCCTCCACGTTAACAGATTTGGGATAACCCATTATCTCGCCCTCGTCAATGAACCGGTAGCAGGAGACGTAGTGCGTATCGCTGATCTTTATCTCCGGAGGATACTTGCCGTCGCACTGGTCGCAGCGCATCTCGCAGCGATCGCGGAAGTAGCAGTAGTTCGGCATGTTGACCGGATTCGGAACGCTGCCGGGGATGTTGTACAGCGCGTCGACCTTCTTGCCGACGACGGGTTTGGACTTCATCAGGCCGATGGTGTAGGGGTGGCCGGGGTGGTGGAATATTTCATCCGCGGTGCCCTTTTCCACGACGCGGCCGGCATACATGACAACGACGTAGTCCGCCATGCCCGCGACGACACCGAGGTCGTGCGTGATGAGCATGATGGAGGAGTTGAGCTTATCCTTCAGATTCTGGAGCAGATCAAGAATCTGCGCCTGGATCGTAACGTCGAGCGCAGTGGTCGGCTCGTCGGCGATGATGAGCGTGGGCGAGCAGGCAAGCGCGATGGCTATCATGATACGCTGACGCATACCGCCGGACAGCTCATGCGGGTACATGGAGTACACGCCCTCTTTGTTGGCGATGCCGACAAGGTCGAGCATCTCGAGCGTGCGCGCCTTGACCTCTTCCTTGCTCATCTCGGGGTTATGGAGCATGGTGACTTCGTCGACCTGCTGGCCGATGCGGAACACCGGATTCAGGCTGGTCATCGGTTCCTGGAATATCATGGATATCTTGTTGCCGCGAATCTCCTGCATTTTTGCAGTCGGGGTGTTGACGATGTTATATGCGGTGCCGTCGCCGAGGTTGAAGCGGATCTCGCCGCCGACGGTCTGACCCTGGGGGCGCTGAAGCAGCTGCATCAGGGAAAGGCTGGTGACGGATTTGCCGCAACCGGACTCGCCGACAACGCCGACGGTAGAGCACTTGGGAACCACGAAGCTGACGCCGTCAACGGCCTTGACCGTGCCGACATCGGTGAAGAAATAGGTACAGACGTTATCAAACTCGACAACGTTGTTCTCGTCCTTCATCTTCGTCGTGAACAGCGCGGGATCCTTATTGGCGTCCGCTCTGTCTCTTTCGAGCTTCTTGGTTACGCGGCGGTTAAATTTTGAAATTCTCCTGGACTCTTTGCCGGATATATAGGAGGAGTTTTTTTCGTTCTTATCTGACATGATTATACCTCCTAATCAGCGTTTTGCCTTGGGGTCATATGCATCGCGCAGACCGTCGCCAACGAAGTTGAAGGCGATAACGGTCATGCAGATGAGCAGACCAACAGGTATCCAGATGAACGGATAGTGCGCCATGGCGGACGCAGAGGAGACAGAGTTGATGATGGTGCCCCAGGTTGCCAGCGGGTGCTTAACGCCAAGGCCGAGGAAAGACAGGGTGGACTCGGTGATGATGGTGCCGCCGATGCCCAGAGAGGCGATGACTATAAGCTGAGGCATAACGTTCGGGACGAGGTGACGGAATATTCTGTCCTTAACTCTGATGCCCGTAGCCTCGGTTGCAACCATGAACTCCTGCTCACGCAGGGAGAGTATCTGGCCGCGAACCATACGCGCAACGCCGGCCCAGCCCATGATACCGAGCGCCGCCATCATTATCATGAGACGTACATAGGTATTCATACGCAGAGCGTCCATCATTGCGCCGAGGATTATCATAATGGGCATGGAGGGGAGACAGTAGAAGATATCGACCAGACGCATGATGAGGTTATCGACCCAGCCGCCGTAGTAACCGGCAAGGCCGCCCATGATGACGCCGAGAAGTATCTCGAGGAATACGACGACAAAGCCGACCATCAGGGAGATGCGGCCGCCGTACATGACACGCGCAAGCACGTCAAAGCCGTCGCCGTCGGTGCCGAGAACGTGAGTTCCGGAGGGTGCGGCAAACTTATCAATGACGTAAATGGTCTGGTGGCAGCTGATGACGTAGGAGCCGGTGTCACGCTGAGAGATGGTCAGGTCGCCGTCCTCGTACTGGAGATTGCCCTGCTCGTCATAGGTGTAAACACCGTTTTCGTCCTGCATAGGCAGGCGATAGGTGAGCTCGGCAGTCTTGAGATCCGTCTGCTGCATTTCCTCAATGACGGTATTGAGCGCCTTCTTGAGGTCATAGTCCATGCTGTCCTCGCCGGAGTAGCGGCGGATGGAGATGGTGCTGAACTCGGCAAACTCGTTGCCCTGAGCGTCGAATATCTCAAGAATGTCATCGTTGCTCTTGATAGTGTACTTCTGTCCCTCGTAGCTGAACTTGCCGCTGTCATAAGCCGCAAGCAGAGCGTTGACGCGGAACTCGTCACTGACCTTCAGACCGGTCTCAAAGGTATCAAGGGTGAAGCGGGTGTAAACCATGGCCATGCTGGGCTCGCCGCTCGTATAAACGTGGTGCGTCTCGCCCTTGTTGAGGATGGTGTAGTTTACGCCTTCAAAGCTGAAAGCCTTTGCCTCGGACTCGATGGCCGCGAGCATTGCCGCCTCAAACGCTTCACCGAGGCTGCCCTCGGCGTAGTTGATGCCGTCGGAGGTCTTGGTTATGGTATAGCTCTTGCCGGAGCCCTTCTTATAAGAATAAGTCTCGCCGCCGAACTTAAATTCGCCGCTCTTGCCCTTGCAGGCCTTTGCCGCATCTTCAAGTCCCTCTATCTCCTCACCGGAGAACTTGAGCTTCTTGCCGACGGAGTCATAGGTGCCGATGGTAACGGTGCTCGTACCGGCAGTGCAGACCTCATCCATTTCGCGGCCGCTGAGAGTATATATCTCGTCACCGAGACGGTTTATCTCAAAGTTGCCGGTCTCGCCCTCGACGAGCAGGTAATCCTTGCCCTCTTCGATCATGGACTTGATGTTGCTGTTCATCGCGGTAACGACCTTGCTGTCAAGCTCGACGGAGTCGTTGACGACATAGCCGTTATATGCGCTGTTTTCCTTGGCAAGCGCGTAGTTTACGTTCTGGTTATTGTACTTATAGAATATCTCCGTCTGCCCGTGGGCATAGAACAGAGGCCCGAGGAAAGAGAACGCAAACATGAATATAAGCACAACGGAGCCGAAAACCGCCAGTCTGTTGCGTATAAAGCGCTTAAAGACCTGACGACCGGGGGAGAGAACCTTGACGCGGGATACGTCGTCAAGATGAATCTCTTCGTTTTCAACCGATTTTTTGTTCTGCTCGGCCGCTTCCTTGGCCTTGAGGACTTCATTCAGATTATATGATGCTGCCATAAAGTACCTCCTCAACTCAAGCGCACACGCGGGTCAACAACGGCATACAGAAGATCCGAAATGAGGTTGCCGAGCAACGTGAGAATTGAAATGAATGCCAAATAGAACATGGTAAAGGGTATATCCGCCTGTGTCATCGAATAGTAGGAGGCATAGCCTATGCCGCGGATGCCGAACAGCGTCTCGGTGATGAGTGCGCCGGAGAAGAGGCTGGGCAGGCTGCCGCCGAGGGTGGTGATGAGGGGGATAAGGGTGTTGCGGAAGGCGTGCTTGTTGATGACGGCCTTCTCCGGCACGCCCTTCGCGCGGGCGGTACGGATATAGTCGGCATTGAGCACTTCCAGCATATTGGTACGGGTGTAGCGCATGAGACCGCCTATGCTGATTATGGTAATGGTAATCGCGGGCAGGACAAAATGCTTGGCCACATCCAAGAATTTTCCGAAGTCAGAGAGATATTGATAATTTCGTCCCTGCATACCCGTAAGCTCAAACCAGCCGAGCTTGACGGAGAAGACGTATTTCAATATCGTTGCGAGGAAGAAGGTCGGCATCGAGATACATATCATCGAAACGACCGTGGTGAAGTAGTCGGTAAAGCTGTACTGCTTGCGGGCAGCGGCAATACCAAGTGGAATTGCTATAAGAATTTCAAGGATAAACGACACGAGTCCGAGCGCAAAGCTGTACCAGACGGTGTCATGGAATTTTTGGGTGACGGGGACAGTCCAAGACCAGCTCTCGCCCCATTCACCTCTCACAGCACTCTTAAGCCATGTAAAGTAACCCTGAACGATGCCTTTATCCATGCCGTATTGCGCATTCAAATCCGCAAGCCACTCGGAGTAGCTCTTGCTTGCGCCGGGGCGGGAAGCCAGTTCTCTTGCCTTTGTCTCAATAAAGCCCATGGGCATATTGTACATTAGCACATAGATCAGGAACATTACAAAGAACAAAATCAAAGCGCTGTAAAGCAAACGTTTAACTGTATACTTTGCCACACTATTTCACTGCTTTCTTAAATATTTGTTTCACAGCCAAGCACGGAAGGGGTAAAAACCCCTCCCGTGCGATGATTTAGGTGATGTAATTAAGCTAAACTCAATTACTTGACTGCCAGAGTCTCGATCTCGGCCTTCCAACCCCAGTACGGAGTCATATCCTTAGGCAGAGTGTCGCAGTCAACACGGATGGTGGATGCAACGGTGCAATCCTTGCGCTGGTAGACAGGCAGCTCAACGCCCCAATCCATGATGATTTCCATGGCCTGCTTGTAGACGGACTTACGGTACTCGGTGTCAGCGCTGGTGCGGCCGTCGATGATCAGAGCATCGAGGGCGGGATCATCTACCTGGTAGTGGTTGGAGTTAGTGCCCTTACCATGTGCATTGCTGCTGTGGTAGACCTGGTACATATCGGGGTCAGCGGTGGACTGCCATGCAGCAACCCACATCTGAGCGGTGTTGCCCTCGAGAGCGTTGTTCCAAACGGAGGAGCCGACGTCGTTAACGGTGAGCTTGATGCCGATGGTCTCAAGTGCCTTGGAGGCGGCAGTTGCAATGCCGTAGGTCGGGTGATCCTGCTTGCCATTGCCGGGGATGAGGATCTCGTAGGACTCGGGAGCGCCTGCGGGAGCGGAAGCGACCTTGCCGTCAGCATCGAAGGTGTAGCCGGCCTTCTCGAAGAAGGTGACTGCTGCCTTGAGAGCTGCGTCGTACTTCTGCTCGTCGTTCATGCTGGAGTCAAAGATGTCGTTGCCGTCGGCATCGACAGAGTATGCTGCACGGTAGCCCTCGTCAGCAGGCTGAGGAGCTGCCCAAGAGGTGTTGGAGATGGGGTACTGGATAACTGCGGCACGGTCGCCGTAGTAGGAGTTGATAACGGTGTCACGGTAGACTGCCAGAACGGTCATGAAGCCCTTACGGAGAGCCTTGGACTCCTCGGAGCCGGGGTCGCCGCCGATGTTGACGAGGTCAGCATTGATGCCGAGGTAGCCGTAGCCGCGGTAGTCAACAAGGATGGTGGTGAGAGTATCGCCGGTGAGCTCGCCGTTGGAGTTAGCATCGGTGATAGCGTTCAGGGTCTCCTCGCTGATGGAGGGGACTGCGAGGTCGTAGGTGCCGGTGACGATACCGGGAACGTAGTCAGCATCCTCGCCTTCCTTGAAGAGGATGGTCTTGGTCTTGGGCTCGCCAAGGAAGTAGGTGGGGTTGGCTTCCATGGTGACAACGCCGTTCTCGTAGCTCTTGAAGATGTAGGGACCGCAGCCGAGAGGCTCGGTGGTCTTTGCCTTGACGCCGCTCAGGTCGCCCTTGTCAAAGCCGAACTTGTTGTTGTCGTAATCGTACTTGCTGACGTCGCCATAGTGGTGCAGAGGAGCAATGATGAAGCTCATGTTGTAGATGGCGGTTGCATCGTACTCAGTCATATGTACGGTGAGGGAGTAGTCGCCGGTACGGATGATGCCCTTGATGCTGGGAACGTCGTCGCCGGTAGCAACGAGCTTATCGTAATCTGCAAAGTCATCCATGAGATCGAACAGGGAGGAGCCTGCGGTCTCGGCGTCGGAAGCCTCGATGATGTTGCCGTAAGCGGCCTCGATTGCTGCCCAGTAATCAGCAGCGGTAGCGCCTTCAGTCCAAGCGTCGCCGTAGCCCCACATGTTCATACCGAACTTGACCTGCAGAGCAGGATCAGCGGTGATCTCATCGGGAGTTGCTTCGATGGTGGCTGTGTACTCGTCGGTGTTGTAGCTGCTGACAACGGTGTCAATGATTTCCTGAGCGAACTTCTCGCCGGCTGCGTCAACACTTGCCCAGAAAGCGGTCTGAGTGGCTTCGTCCCAAAGGGTGAAGTCGGTGTTGTCACGGCCTGCCTCGGCAAGGAGCTTGTAGAGGTACTGCTGAGAATTGTAGTAGTCAGCCATGCCCTCGATAGGCAGTGCGTAAACAGTGGAGCTGCCGTCGTAGGACGGGTCAGCCATAACGTAGATACCGAAGATAACGTCATCAATGGTGGCGGGGGTGCCGTCGGAGAAGACGATATCGTCACGCATGGTGAGGTTGTAGTCAACGGAACCGTCATCGTTCTGAACGACGTCAACATCGCCCATGCCATAGTAGGTGTAATCGGTGCCGTTGTACTCAACGGTCTCGCCCTCTATGCCGTGGTGAATGATTGCGCCGCCGCGGTCAGCAGCAAGCAGACCGCCGGTGAAGTTGGAGACGACTTCTTCGTCATACGCGGTGGTATAGAAGAAGGGGCTGAACTTCTGGCCGAAGGTGGAGGTTGCATAGACCAGGGTGGATGTGTTCTCCTCGGCAGGAGCCTGAGTCTCTTCGGCAGGTGCCTGAGTCTCTTCGGACGGTGCGGGGGTGCTGGAGTTGCCGCATGCGCAAAGAGCAAGAACCATAACAAGAGCCAGAACAAGAGCGAGGATCTTCTTGATGTTGCTCATTTTCATTTTTCCTCCTTGATAGGATTTTTATTTATTAAACGCGGGCTTCTATAATTAATTAAGCCCTGCGGTTAATAACTGGATCAAATAAGCTTCGTCGCCACCGCCTGACGGCGGGAGAACGAGAGCGCGAACGCCGCGCAGAGTATCACGGCGCCGGCGGCAAAGGAGATGTCCGCCGCATTGAGCTTTTCCGGCGCGGCTATCGCGGTGATGCCTTCGGCGATCAAGGCGACCGCCGTGAGGATGATGCCGAATACCGAAGCCGAGGGGAGATTCCCTGCGACCTTCTCCGCCTCCGAGCGCTTGAGCTTATCGCCCGCGCGCAGCAGCGCGGCGACCGCGGAACTGACGTACCACAGCGGCACGGCCGCAAACACGAAGGGAAGGATCACATACATGAGCTTTCCGGCTCCGGACGGGAGCCACAGAGCCACGATATACGCAAGCCAGCCAAGCGCGGCGGCGGGAGCAAGGAGCCTGCCGCTCTTCTTCGCGGCGGCGGCATCGCAGAAGCAGAAATACGAACCGACATATATCGGCACGGATCTGACCCTGCCCTTTTCGTCGATAGTTTCGGAAATTTCGTAATCCCGTACGTATTTTTTCTTTGCCATGCGAGCTTTTCCCCGTCAGCTTCCTCCGGCGCAGCGGTCTGCGCCAGTGCAAATTGCTAAAGTTGGTTTACATATTGTGATATGTCATTATATATGAAATATTACAATTTGTCAATGACATCCACATTTCAGATAGCACAAAGTCCACGGCTGGCGTACAAGTGTTTCTGTTGCACTGTACACAAAACCATCGGATTCTTCAGTTTCGTCATTAGCTTTTCTAATACATATACACTTTCGCCGGCCATATTACAGATCGCAGTGATATCTCGGCTTCCCGAGGCTCTTGCGGCCATACTCTATCGCGCCCGTCGGGCAGTGACAGATGCAGGCCATGCAGTGCGTGCAGTTTTTGCCCCACACAGGCAGGCCATCGACGATGCTGATATCGTTCAGCGGACACAGCCGCGCACATTTGCCGCAGCCAATGCATTTATCGTCGGCGCGGAATTTATCCGCTTTCACGAAAAGCGCGTAGAACGCCGGATTCACGGCGGTGCTCATAAAGCGGTCATAGAGATTGTTCCGCGGCGCGGCAAACTCGAAGCCCTCGGATATCTTCCGCGCGGCCTCGTCTATCGAGGGAGACGCGGCCTCAATTATCCGCGCAGCTTCCGGCGCTTCGGGCGCGTCAAACATGGCGATATAGTTCTCCGGCATTATCACCTGCGCGGTGCCCATATAGGTGAAGCCCTTATCCGCGCACAGGCGCTTGTTGTACTTCGCCGCGTTGCCGATCTCGCTGCCGCAGTTCATCACGAACCACACCTTGTCCGCGCCGGAAAATTCTACTCTGCGTATCCACTCCTCGACCACGCGCGGGATGCGCCAGCCGTAGGTAGGCGTCACGAATATCAGGCGGCCGTCGGCGCGAACTGCCCCGGTATCGCCGCTTTTTATCCTGTCATTGACACTGACAAGCTCATCGCCGAGCGCCGCGGCGAGTCTGCGGGCTATATAGCGGCTGTTTCCGGTACCGCTGAAAAAGAGGATCATACGCGTTCTCCTTTTCCTATAAAAATATTAAATGCCGGAACCCCACACAGGCAGGCTTGCGGCATTTATTGATTTGATCTCAACTCTGAGAAATTTTACTCTATTTGCTCACGGCTGTCAATCAAAAAAGCTCGAAACTACGCGCATTTCCCCTCCGGCGGCAAAAAATCAGGGCACGGGATATCCCGTGCCCTGAAGCGTTTTATTTTGCGCAGGCTCTCTCGAACTCTTCCTGGATCTCCTTTTCGGGTTCGGCGGTGAGCAGGCTCACGACGACGATGAACACGCAGGATATCACGAACGCGGGCAGCAGCTCGTATATTCCGAGCATGCCTCCAAGAGGTGCGACGCAGTATTTCCACACGAACACCATCGCTGCTCCGGAGAACATGCCCGCAATCGCGCCCCACTTGTTGCAGCGCTTCCAGAACAGGGAGAACAGCATTATCGGGCCGAAGGTCGCGCCGAAGCCCGCCCACGCGAAGGATACCACGCGGAATATCGAGCTGTTGGGGTCGCTGGCGAAGATGACTCCGAGCACCGCAACGCCGACGACGGTGATGCGCGCGATGAGCATGGTCTTCTTATCGCTCATCTTCACGCCGAAGACGTCGGTGAGTATGTTGTGGGTGACGCCGGAGGCAGCAGCGAGAAGCTGCGCATCGGCGGTTGACATGGTGGCGGCGAGGATACCGGCGATTATGATGCCCGCGACGATAGCAGCGAGCGCGCCGTGCGTCGAGATGAGCGCCGCGGAGTTGACGATCAGGTTCTCCGCCTCGGCCTCGGAGCCGGGCATCGCTATCGCTCCGGCCTTGACCATGCCGAAGCCGACGATGCCGATTATGACCGCGGCGCCGAGAGAGATGACGACCCAGATGGAGGCGATGCGGCGGCTGAAGTTCAGCTTACTCTCGCTACCGATGGCCATGAAGTGCAGCAGGATGTGCGGCATGCCGAAGTAGCCGAGTCCCCACGCCAGCGTGGACGCGATCATCAGGGGGCTGTAGCTGCTGGGGGTGCCGGTGAGGATGCTCGTGGACGCGGAGAAATCGAGGTATCCGGGGATCTCCTTGGCGTTGGCGATGACGGCGTCCCAGCCGCCGGAGACGTTTATGCCGAATATAAGCACAACGATGAGCGCCAGCGTCATAACGATGCTCTGTATAAGGCTCGTGACGGAGGCGGCCATGAATCCGCCGGTCGCGCAGTAGGCGACGATGACGGCCGCGGAGATTATCATGGAGGTCATGTAGTCAAAACCGAAAAGGCTGTTGAACAGCTTGCCGCAGGCGGCGAAGCCGGAAGCGGTATACGGTACGAAGAAAACTATGACGACTATGGCGCCGATGGTCTCGATGAGCTTGGTGTTGTCGCGGAAACGCTGTGCCAGAAAATCAGGCACGGTGATCGCGTTTATCTTTGCCGAATACTGTCTCAGCCTTTTGGCCACGATCAGCCAGTTGAGATATGTACCGACTGCCAGACCTATCGCGGTCCAGCCCGCTTCTGCCACGCCGCAGAAGAAAGCGAGCCCG
>OLSB01002499.1_pt1 | contig 15110 bp, 7 predicted proteins | sample 1672071 | NCBI WGS metagenome assembly OLSB01 (sample SAMEA3136642, study PRJEB25190) | human gut metagenome | biome: human gut; feature: human-associated habitat; material: faeces | place: Austria | collected 2013 | reverse complement strand
TCAATGGGGGAAAGCCGCAGAAGGTGGAATACACGCCCGGATATTATCTCGATCGCGCGGTCGACGTGGAATTGCAGGCAGGAAGCAATAAGGTTGTTGTTACAGGTATTCTCTATGATTTGCACCAGTATAGCGGTAGCTCCGGTTCAAAAAGCTGGGTCGATCAAGACTATCTGGAATTGCCGGAGGGTGTGACCGGAGTTGATACATCGTCAGTAGCTGAATTTGGAATTGGTGATAACGAATCCAATATCAATGATTCTCAGCTTATGGTAAATACCTCCAATATCAGAGTGAATCAAGATGTTGTTAAGCACCGTCCTGTTTGGATTATTGCAGGTGCGGGTTTTGGTGTTGCCATATTGGCGGCCGCGGCAATATGGTTCATTTTATCCCGTAAGCGCAAAAGAAAAATGCCGGTATACCGTCATTAGATAACGTGCAATCATCTCACAGTCAATCGCATCTGTTTTAGTTTTCCGAAGGGATTTACTTTTAACAAAACGATTGATTAAGAGCGGATTGAACTCCATGAATGAAAAGCCGTCTGCTTCAAGGAACAGCTTTAAATTCATTCCGTAATGACCGGTGGATTCAAGCCCTATTTTTGTTTCTGTACCAAGTGAATCAAGTAGTGCTTTGAATTGCAAAAATCCCTCAAGATCATTTGCAAATGACCACGATGGTGTGACAACATCACCTGCGTCGTCAATTACTGCACAGTCATGTTTGAATTTTGAAATGTCGATTCCAATGTAATACATGGTTTCCTCCTCTTCTTTTCTGCACTGCTGTTTTCCACAGACGGCTTGTCCTTGTATTCACGCAAATAGAAACGTCAAAGCGTTAACTAACTAATTACCATTTCAGACAAACCACTGTGGTTTGAGTCATCTCCGACCAGTCTAAGCTGTTATGAAATAGATACAAATCCACAGTGCTTGTCTTTATTATATCGCAGGCAGCTAACCCTGCAAATATAACCAAATTTTTAGGAAGGAGAAATAATTAAACCACCACTTTCGAGATGGTTTAATTATACGAGTGTGAAATGAAAATTTTAAAAAAATCACTTGCAGCATTGCTTAGCGTAATCCTTTTAGCAACCTGCGCCAATCTTTCCGCTGTTGTTTCCGTGGCGGAAGCATCCGGCACACGTATGGAGGCGGAGGATCAGGGCGAAAACATTAATTTATATGGTACACATAATGATATCACATGGCAGTCGGGACGCGGCATTGTGGTCACCAGCAATGCGGATTACACCAAGGGAACATTGCCTACCTACGAGGGATTAAATGACGGCAGCTATACGGCGGAGGATTTAGCCAACACCCCTTATATAGCCTACAAGGTAACAGCAGCCGAGTCGGGTATTTATCAAATGACCGTCGGCTATATGATCTCAGGCGGCGACAACGCAAGCCATTATATGTTGGTGTATGTAAACGGAAAGGCGTATAAAGCACCTTATACCTCTACCAATCCGAATTGGGCGCCTTATTCCGAATCAGAAATTAAGGTCAGCCTGAAAGCAGGAGAGAATACAGTCTACTGTCTGCCGTTTGATAAGGCTTATAAGGATAAAAACGGTGGCGCGTTTTTAAATCAGGACTATCTGGAACTTGGCGCTAAGGTCGCTACCCGTATGGAAGCAGAAGATCAGGGTGAAAACATCAACTTATATGGCAACCATAACGATACCACATGGCAAGCACGCGGTATTGTAGTTGTCAGCAATGCGGATTATACCAAAGGAACGTTGCCAACCTATGAGGGGTTAAATAATGGCAGCTATACCATCAGTCAGCTGAAGAATGTTCCTTATATCGCATATAACATCACGGTCGCTGAAGCAGGAACTTATAAAATAACAGCAGGGTATATGATCGTCGGCGGTTATGTTCCAGACCACAATATGCTGATATATGCAAATGGCGTGGCGTATAAAGCGCCCTACACCTCAACAAATCCGAACTGGACCCCCTATTCGGAATCGGAAATTGAGGTTGCTCTGAAAGCGGGGGAAAACACCGTTTACTGTATCCCATTTGATAAATCATACGCCGACTCCAACAGTGGTGCGTATTTGAATCAGGATTATCTGGAGTTGGGTGCTAAGGTTTCCGCCCGTAAGGAAGCGGAGAATCAGGGTATAAACATCAATCTCTACGGCTCACATAATGTTACTACATGGCAGTCGGCGCGCGGGATTGTGGTCGTTGGTGATGCGGATTACACCAAGGGAGCATTGCCGACCTATGAGGGACTAAACGACGGCAGCTATACAGCCGAGGATTTGGAGAACACCCCTTATATCGCATATAATCTAACAGTCCCCGAGACAGGTATTTACAGGGTAACGGTCGGCTATATGGTTGTAAACGGAAACAACGCAAGCCACAATATGCTGGTTTATGCGAACGATATAGCGTATAAAGCGCCTTACACCTCTACCAATTCGAATTGGGCACCTTATTCAGAATCAGAAGTTGAAATCGGACTTAAAGCGGGAAATAACACAGTTTACTGCCTTCCGTTTGATAAGACATATAAGGATAATAACACTGTCTCGTATCTGAATCAGGACTATTTAAAGCTTGGCGCACGCGTGATACCCGGAATGAACGCGGATGCTTTTGAGACGGGTGCCTATGCGCTTGATCCATATATCGCTTATGCGGTCAAGACCGAAAAGGCAGGCTTTTACGCCTTTGATCTTGATTGTTCCGAGGTTCTTGTTAATGGAGCCGACGCTTACCCGGTTACCAACCCTTCAAACGCCGTTTACCTCGCATTGAAACAAGGCGTCAATATAATCTACTGCAAGGACGCAGAGCGTGTGTCGGCACAAACGGGAGTCTCCCTGGCGGAGGGCGACTATGTCCGTTTCGGTGATATCAATGATGATCAGAAGGTAGATGTCAAAGATTTAGTGCGTATGAAGAAGCACATCAGTGATGATCAGATTGAAGTTAATGCCGATGCCGCTGATTTAAACTTTGATAAAACTATAAATGCAAATGACCTCGTGCTTTTAAGAAAACAGCTGCTTAATATAAATGATGTTCAATACCTGAACTGGCTCGGCTTTAAAGAGAACGGCTCAGAAACAGTATGGATAAATCCCCAAAAGACGATATCCTCAAAAACAAAATTGAGCGCGGACGACATACTTGCTTATTGTAATCCGGTCGGACGTTTGACGGAGTACGGCGGTGCCGTTCTTATGGAGAGCTCGGCGTCGAATTTTACGCTTTCGGGTAATATGGAAGGTATAGTCACGGCGAATATAGGCCTTACCAGTTTTGGAAGTGACGAAGCCGGCTTATGGGCAGTGATTGACGGAAACATAGAAAATCCTTCCTATATAAAGCTCTCCCGCGGCTGCTCACAAATCACATTGGCGGCTAATTTAACGGAGGGCTTCCATACCATCAAAGTGATCAACAGCAACGACGCAAAAAATGGTTATATCCTATTTTATAGCATTAGCTTTACTGGCACTCCAGTGCACTCCGCTGCCGCGGCACACAAAATAGAATTTATAGGAGATTCTATCACGGCAGGCTATGGTGTTAAGGACAGCAGGACACTGTCCTATTATTCATACGCCAATATAGCTGCGAATTTATTGAATGCCGACCACTATTCGGTGGCAAACGGCGGCTGGCTGTTTTCAGATACGCTGAATCTTGACAAAAGCATCAACCGGATCTATTCCATGACCTCGATACACTTAAAGCTGCCGGATTGGGATTTCGAACAATGGCAACCCGAGGTGATTGTAATCAATCTGGGTACAAACGACTCCTATTACAGCGGCGGCACCGAAGCTCAATATATGCAGGATGCGACCATTTTACTGGAAAAGGTCAGAACTAAAAACCCGAATGCCATTATTATCTGGACCTACGGTATGATGGAAACCACACGGGCGGAGTGGATCGAAGCGGCGGTAAACGCCTTCAATGAGACAGATTTGAATACCCATTTTGTTATGCTACCGCAGAACAGAAATGGGTTTGGTAATCATCCCGATGAGCTGGGGCAAAAAATTGCTGCCGAGGCTTTGGCTGAAAAAATCCTTGAGCTGACTGGGTGGACAGAGTAAAAATGTAATACGAGTATCCATTAAGTACATGGGGTGGCAATATCTGTTATCTGGTGGATACTCCTTTTTATATTGGTTCTATAAAAGAAGAAGGTGTGAAATGAATTCTTTAAAAAGGATAACTGCAATACTGCTTAGTGTAATCGTGCTGATAAGCTGTGCAAATTTTTCGATCGCTGCATCCGAGATGGGAGCGCGTATGGAAGCAGAAGATCAAGGCGTAAATATTAATTTGTATAATACACATAACGATACCACTTGGAAAGCGGGACGCGGCATTGTTGTTGTTAGTAATGCGGATTATAAAAACGGAACACTGCCGACCTATGTGGGATTAAACGACGGCAGCTATACCATGGAACAGCTAAAGAATGCTCCCTATATTGCCTACAAGGTAACGGTTGCTGAAAAGGGTACTTACAAGTTGACTGTTGGATATATGCTTTCCGGCGGAGATTATGAAAGCCATTATATGCTGGTGTATGCAAACGGCGTTGCCTATAAAGCACCTTATACCTCTACGAAACCCGGTTGGGCGCCATATTCGGAAGCGGAAGTTGAGGTTGATTTGAAGAAGGGAGAAAATACCGTCTATTGTATTCCGTTTGATAAAGCCTATAAGGACGCTAACGGAAGTGCATGGCTGAATCAGGATTATTTAGAGCTTGGAGAAAAGGTCTCTGTCCGCCAGCAGGCGGAATACCAGGGGGAAAATATCAATCTATACGATACGCATAACGATATTACATGGCAGTCAGGGCGGGGCATCGTGGTCGTTAGCAACGCGGATTACACCAAGGGAATACTACCGACCTATGAAGGATTGAATGACGGCAGCTATACGGAGGGGGATTTGGAGAACACCCCTTATATTGCCTATAATGTAACAGTTCCTGAGACGGGCATTTACAAGATGACTGTCGGTTATATGATCGTGAACGGAGATAATGCAAGCCACAATATGCTTGTGTATGCAAACGATATAGCATATAAAGCACCTTATACCTCTGCCAATTCCAATTGGGCTCCTTATTCGGAATCAGAAATTGAAATTGGACTTAAAGCGGGCAATAACACAGTTTATTGCTTGCCGTTTGATAGGACCTATAAGGACAGCAACGGCAGTGCGTATGTGAATCAGGACTATTTAGAGCTTGGCTCACGTATTACCCCCGTAATAAAAGGAAACGCTTTTAAGGCGGGTGCCTCCAACACTTTTAAAAACAACTGCACGATAATCGGTGAACAGGTGATAACAACACAGGTTTCCGCTTTTGACAAATTGACCTTGTCGCTTGATCAGAACAATGTATCTTATATTGCTTACGCAGTAAAGACTGAGAAAGCGGGATTTTATGCCTTTAAACTTGATTTCACATCATCGGATATTCATGCATTTGCGCCGGTCGTTGTAAACGGGGCAAATGCTTATAAGTTTAAGGATGCGCAGGATATTGTCTATCTGGCCTTAAAAAAGGGCATCAATATGATTTATTGTATGGGTGCAACTGACGATTTTAAGGATGCGGCAATCACTTATAATAGCTTGTCCGCACAGCCCGGTGTTGTAATGGCCCAGGGAGATTATGTTGTTTTCGGCGATAGCAACGGGGATAGCCAAATTAACATCAAAGATTTAGTGCGTATGAAAAAATATCTTAGCGACGGCAGCACTCAGATTAACTTTACTGCCGCTGATTTGAACTTTAATAATGCGATAAACGCAAATGATCTTGTTCTTATGAGAAAATATCTGCTGGCTATGGAGGATACCCGACATCTGACCTGGCTTGGATTTAAGGAGAGTGCAGAAGAAATGGTGTGGACCAATCCCGGTTATTCTTATGGAATAACGCGCTATGAGTCACAAGACTGTGCAGCGCGTAATTATTATCAAAATAAAACTATGCAGGGCGCGTCTTGCGGTGTTGCAAACACACCCGTCTATTATACGACTGCACAGACTATTGCTGATATCCAGAGAAATGGAATTGATGGCGCGCTGACTCCATTTGTTGAATATCAATTGGAAGTACCCTCAGATGGCACATACAAACTGGGGATAGGAATGTTGCTGGCGTATGAGGGAGAGGATTATCCTTCGCAAGGAAGGGTGTACATGGCGCTGATGGTGAATGATTTGTTAGCCGAAATCATAGAAACACAGGTGAGCGACAATCAACCTCGGGCATATAGATACCAAACTTCAGTGCTTTTAAAGCAAGGTATGAATATTGTGAGAATTACCTCATGTACTGCCGACTCGGCATCTGAAACCTTCGCGGCGATTGCTCACCAGGATTATCTGGAGGTATCCGCTGAGGTCACTATTCGTCCTTACAACCAACGCCTGGAGGCGGAGGACAGTAAGCTGAACGGTTATATTGCTGCTGAAAGCAGCGGTGCTTCCAATGGCGCCGCGGTTATGCGGGAGGATACAGGGGAGGTATTGTTTTCAAAACTGACATTGGCCAAATTGAAATCCGATGAGTCTATGCTTGCTTACGCGCCTTATGTTTCTTACCGGTTGACGGCTGAAAGAAAAGGATCCTATACACTGACATTTGGTTTCAATGGTGCTAAAAAAAATACGAACATGCCCGCGCCTGCTTTCTTTGCAATGAGGGTAAACAGTACTGCTTGGGAAAAAGTAGAATTTAAATCAGGAAGCAGACTTTCAAGGGCAGTGCAGATTGAGCTCGAAGAGGGAGACAATACTGTGATTGTCACAGGAATTTTATATGACATACATGGATATGATGAAGTGTCGTTATCTGCGGGATCAAAAAGCTGGATTGATCATGATTACGTAGCGTTTCCGCAGGGAGTGGCAGGAATTGTTCAGAATACAGGAACCGCGCTCGGTTTCGGTGACGAACAGGCAGATATAAGCACCGAGATTAATTCGGTTCAGGGATATTTCCGTTTTGAGAGTGAAGATTATGCTAAGTGCAACCTATATAATAATACGCATGAGCAGGGCGACAAATTTAGCAACGGCCAGGCAGTAGGCGGCGGCAATTATCTTAAGCAAAAGACACAGACTGATGCGGAAATGAAAACGGAACTGGATCGTAGTGTAATGCCATGTGTCATATATGCGGTAGAAGCGCCCGGGGCAGGTACCTACCAAATAAGAGTGGCATATCAATTCGGAACCAATGGAACAATTCCGTTCGGGTATAAGCCCTATGTCTATGTATATGTAAATGGGGAGGCTTATAAAGCGGAGCACTCGGGAGTTAACGGTGAGGTGGTTACTGTCACTCTGAACGTGATGATGAAAAGCGGTGTAAATGAAGTGGTTGTCTCCGCATTTTCAAAGGAGACGTTACAAAAAACCGGTAATGCGGACAGCTGGGTCAATCATGATTATATAGAATTGCAAGATTCACTGAACGCACTCAGCTATACGCCAAGCGTTTATCTAACTGTTCCAAATCAAAATGTTAAGTTTAATCGTCAGACAGGGGAAAAGGTGACAGTTTACAGCAAGGATCAGTTAGTGGTCAATGACGGCGATGTAGTAGTAAATATAAACCCGGCGAAAACCTATCAGACAATTGAGGGGTTTGGCATTGCTATTACCGATTCTTCAGCGTACAATCTGTACCAATTGACGGCGCAAGAGCGTAATGCAATTATGACTAAATGCTTTGATCAGACAAATGGTATAGGATTATCTTTTCTGCGGCAACCGTTAGGCGGTTCTGATTTTGTGAGCGAATACTATACCTATAATGATATGCCGCAGGGAAAAACCGATGAAACACTGGAAAACTTCAGCATTGCACATGATAAAGAGCAGATTATCCCATTGGTAAAGCAAGCTCTCTCTCTCAATAAACAGATAAAGGTAATTGGAAGCGTGTGGTCGGCGCCGTTATGGATGAAAACAAAATGGGAGTGGGATTCGGTTAACCGTTCGACTGTGAATCCCAAATATTATGGGGTTTACTCCGACTATATTGTCAAAGCGCTTAAAGCGTACGAACAGGAGGGAATACCGTTCTATGCCATAACGCCGTCCAACGAACCCACCGGGCAGCACAATATACCTGCGAACTATTTTACTGCCGATACGATGGCTAATCTCGTGAATTATCATCTGCGCCCGGCCATATCTGAGGCGGGACTGGGCACAAAGCTCTGGAGCTGGGATTTCAGCTATTTTGAAAATGAAGCCACGGCATTTGTGGAAAAAACAAAAAATTCAATAGACGGCATTGCATTCCATTCCTATGCGGGAAGCGCGACGCTTATGGGCAGGTTGAGCGAGAGTTATAATAAGCCGGTTTATATCACCGAAGCAGCGGGAATGCCGCAGACGCAACACGCACAGATGTTCCGGCAGATGACATGGATTGATGAGGGTCTGCGCAATAATGCCTCGGGCTACTGCCTGTGGAATCTGATATTGGACCAGAACTTAGGGCCCCAACCCGGAAACATTCAAAGTTCAGGCCTGTTTGAACGAAATACCAAAACAGGACAGGTTTATCCGCAGATGGATTTTTATGCTTTAGCTCATTACAGCAAGTTTATACGCCCGGGTGCACAGCGTGTGGATTCCACAGATACCGGCACAAATACAAGCGGAAAATACTGCAATACAGTAGTTATCAATAAAAACGGAATGATGACAGCAGTTATTACCAACCGTATGATAGAGAAAGTGGTTTACAAGCTGGTCGTAGGTAATAAGGTAATTGAATATATTCTGCCTGCACAAGGGGTTGCTACGCTAACGTGGTTTGCAGGCTGATTTAATAATAGTTATTATTATTTACAAAGAAAGAAAAAAGTGTTAGTATTGCTATAAATCATATAAAATCAACATGGTATGCGAATAAATAGTATATTTTTAGGAGAAAAAATGAATATAAATATCCCTCGTAAAGAACATCCGAAACCACAATTTGAGCGGCAAGACTGGTTAAACCTGAACGGCGAATGGCAGTTTGAAATAGATAACGGCCGCAGCGGAGCCGCCCGTGGGCTTTATCAGACACAGTGCCGCCTGACAGGCAAAATTTTAGTTCCATTTTGCCCGGAAAGTAAGCTTTCCGGCATCCAGCACAAAGATTTTATGTATGGTGTCTGGTATAAGCGTGAGGTGGAAATTCCTGAAAGTAAATTGTATGGGCGCACTATGCTGCATTTCGGCGCTGTGGATTACGAGTGCACGGTCTATGTTAACGGCACTTTGGCGGGACAGCATAAAGGCGGATATGTTTCTTTCGCTTTTGATATTACAAATTATGTAACGGCAGGCAATAACCAGATTACGGTTTACGCTGTCGATGACACCCGTGACCCGATGATTCCGCGCGGAAAACAGAGTGAGGAATACAATTCCCATGGGTGTGACTACACCCGCACCACCGGTATATGGCAGACGGTATGGCTGGAATTTAAGCCGGATACATTTGTAGAACGTGTGCGCTATTTTCCCGACAGTGCCCGTGCCTGCCTTACATTGCAGGCATGGCTGAAAGGTTCTGCCGATTTAACTATACGCGCGTATTATAAAGGAAAACAGGTAGGTATTAAGCAGTTGACAAACTGCGCCGGTATGACAACAGTAGAGCTTCCTCTGACTGAAAAGCATTTGTGGGAGGTTGGGCATGGCCGGTTGTACCAACTGGAATTAGAATTTGGTGAGGACAAGGTAAAAAGCTACTTCGGGCTACGCAATATCCGGCTGGACGGTATGCGGTTTTTAATTAACGAAAAATCAGTATTTCAAAGACTGATATTGGATCAGGGCTTTTATCCCGATGGTATTTATACCGCTCCCACAGATGATGATTTAAAAAGGGATATTGAGCTTTCCATGGCGATGGGCTTTAACGGCGCCCGCCCGCACGAAAAAATATTTGAGGAGCGGTATCTTTACCACTGTGATTGCGCGGGGTATCTGGTATGGGGTGAATATCCCGACTGGGGGCTTGACCATACACGCGCGGAGTCCATTTACGCTATACTGCCCGAGTGGATAGAGGAGGTTGAACGAGACTTTAATCATCCGGCTATTATAGGATGGTGCCCACATAATGAGACATGGGACCAGAACGGCTGCAAGCAGTTTGACGCATCTATTCGTATGATGTATGAAGTGACCAAAGCGATGGATTCCACCCGTCCCTGCATTGATACCAGCGGCAACTACCATGTAAAAACTGATATTTTTGATCTGCACGATTATCATCAGGATCCAAAAGTGTTAAAGGAACATTATGAATCGTTGGATACTGACGGAACTATTATCGACCGCTTTAAGGCGCGGCAAACCTATAGGGGCGAGCCCGTTTTTATAAGTGAATTTGGTGGTATTCGCTGGTCTGATCAGGATGGCTGGGGATATGGTGACGCACCAAAAACCGGTGAGGAATTTTTGGAACGCTTTAAAGGGCTGACGGCTGCTCTGATTGATAACCCCCAAATATTTGGTTTTTGTTATACACAGCTGACTGATGTGGAACAAGAGCAGAACGGCCTGTATACTTACGATCGTAAAGCGAAGTTTGCTCCCGAAATTATCCATGCAATTGTTTCGCGTAAATCTGCGATTGAAGAATCAAGATAGTAATAAATTGGCATGAACTTATTATTGTGAGCAGTTGGTCGCACAATGAATTGTACCATCAGTAATCCGCTAACAGCAAGAAAAGGCTTACAACCGTATAGATGAAATAGTCAATAGAAAATAGACACAAAAAGCCGGACTATGCCACCTGTTCAATTCTGAATTGGACAGGTGGTTTACCATTTAGTTTTCGAACAGGCCGAATACAATTAAAATAATGAATCGTATCAGAGATGACCATATGTAAATCGTCTGACAGCCAATAACGAAACTGAAAACGCAGAACATCCTTGAACCGTAACCGCCAAATAAAGTCGCGGATATAAAACGGCAGTTCAAACCGGTAGAATAAAGTCCGACGAGGTTCGATCAGGTTTTAAGACCTGGTTGCAGCACGTTGGAATATGTATGTAACGGAGTTGAACACAATGGACATAGTAGAACGCATAAAAATCGAGGTACGCCAGAAAAACTGGTTGGAAAGCATCCGTAGGCAACAGGAATCCGGAATGGACGTAAAAGAGTGGTGTTTGCAGGAAAAGATAAGCCGAAGCACCTATTATTATCGGCTCAGAAAGGTACGGGAGCATCTGTGTGAGCAAATGACGCCGGAATTTGCAAACGAAGTACCGTGCCAACAGGTAGCCGTTCCGGTAAGTGTATCGGCTCCTGCACCGGCATTCAGCAATATGGGTCTTCGCATTTCCGGTAATGGAATAACCGTTGAAACAGGCTGTTGTATGGATGAAAAATTACTGTCGGTAATTTTAGAGGCGCTGAAATGCTGACGGAACTGCTTGTAAAGCAAACGGTATACATCGTAACCGGATATACGGATATGCGCCGTGGCATAGACGGTCTGTGCCGTATCGTCGAGGGGAAATTGAAATGTGACCCGTATTCTGCAGATGTTTTTCTTTTCTGCGGAAGAAACAGCACGAAAATGAAAGCGCTTGTCTGGGACGGAGACGGTTTTCTGTTGCTTTACAAACGGCTGGATAACGGAAAATACCGCTGGCCGAGAAATGAACAGGAAGCGAAGCGTCTTACTGAGCAGCAAATAAGATGGTTGACCGAAGGGCTTGAAATTGAGCAAAAAAGAGCAATTAAGCCGGGTAAAAAGGCTTGTTTATACTAATTTCAAAACTTTGTAACTCTTACGGAACATTATTGTTGTATAATAAATTTATTAAGGATGAACGGAGGTTTGAATGATGCAGGACAAGGATAAAATCGCAGAATATGACCGTCTTGCCGCAGAAAATTAAGAACTGAAATCTGAGCTTGAAAACCTCCGTAAGCAAATTGCTTGTTTGAAAAAAGCTGTGTACGGCCCGAAATCCGAGAAGACGGAAGTTATTCTTAAAGATTCGCATCAAATGCCGCTTGAAGGTGTGTTTAACGAAGCGGAAACCGAAGAACACAAAGAGGAATTGGTTACGGTTCCGGAGCATAAAAGAAAGAAAAAGCGCAGCCGTGAGGAAATCATCGGAAATCTTCCGACCGAGGAAGTTGTTCATTATGTTGAGGACAGAAGCTGCGACGTTTGCGGTAGTGAAATGACGGCAGTCGGAAAGGAATTCGTAAGAGACGAACTTGTATATGTCCCTGCAAAACTTTTTGTTCGAAAACATTATTCCGAGGTGCTTAAATGCACCAAATGCGGAGCAGACGAAAGCAGAGATGCTGAAAATGAGGACGTGGAGAAATGCCGGTTCAAAAAGGCGGATGTGCCCGCCCCGCTGATCCCGCACAGTTTTTGTTCCGCAGAGCTTCTCGCGCACATTATTTATGAAAAATACATCAATGCCGTTCCGCTTTACAGGCAGGAAAAGTCTTTCAAAAACATCGGTGCGGATATTTCCAGAACGACTATGGCAAACTGGATTATATATACAGCACTCGAAAAAGCAAAACCGATTTATTCCGCCATGAAGCGGGAACTGCTGAAAGGCGATGTCATTCATGCAGACGAAACACCCGTGCAGGTGCTTCACGAGGACGGAAGAAAAGCGACCTCACAATCGAGAATGTGGGTATATTGCAGCCCGATGGCTTCGGATAAACACATCGTGCTTTATGACTATTGTAAGACGCGTGCAGGCAGCAACGCCGTAAACTTTCTCGGAGATTATTCGGGGTATCTGGTTTGTGACGGATACGATGGTTACAACAAGCTGAACGGAGTCAGGAGATGCGGATGCTGGGCACACTTAAGGCGCAAATTTACCGAAGCGCTGCCCGCAGATGAAAATCTGAAAAGCAACTCTAAAGCGGGGGTCGCAATTGATTACTGTAACAAAATATTTGCGTTAGAAGCCTCAACAAAAGGTCTGCCGAAAGAAGAGCGCCGAAAAAAACGTTTGGAAGAGATGAAACCTCTTTTAGACGATTTTTACGCATGGCTTGACAGTTTTTCCGCCGCCGGAGGATCGGCTCTGCAAAAAGCAGTTCAGTACGCCCGCAACGAGAAAAAATATCTTTACGGATTTTTGGAGAATCCGGACGTTGAGCCGCATAACAACTGCGCTGAAAACGCCATACGACCATTCGTCGTTGGCAGAAAGAACTGGTTGTTCTCCAGTTCTCCTAAGGGCGCTCATACGAGCGCAATAATTTATTCGCTTGCGATTACGGCAGAGAAGAACGGTTTGAACGCATTAAAATACTTCACAGACCTTTTAAGCTCTCCCGAACCGCTTATGCCATACTGAATATCCACATCTGAAAAGCCGCTTTTCGCGGCTTTTTTTATTTTGCTCCTCACGCGCCTTTATTTGGCGGTTACCTTAGATTGATATTTCTGACCACACTACTGACCATAGACGGGTGTGGAGCAAATGTAAACAGCGGAGAAAAAATCATTTGATATAAACTTTTTCGGAATAAAAAGTACTATATGTAGCATATAGAAGCATAAATTATCCGTATATAGTCGTTCACACGCAGGAGGTCGGCGGTTCGAGCCCGCCAGTCCCCACCAAAATCGGCAGTTATCACCGTATAGCTGCCGATTTATTTTTTTGCTTTCCGCCGAATCGGCACACTCCCCTCCCCACCCTTCGTAAAAAAAATTAATTTTTTTAAAAAAAGTCTTGACAAACCGCCCGCACGGTGATATATTGTTAACAACAAGAAAAACCTGCGATTAAGAAGAGTAGCTTTTCCGAGCATGTTTAGAGAACGGTTGATGGTGGAAATACCGTGATGCAATGTTAAGTGAATGGACTTATGAGGGCGGCACGAAAGCCAACAGGCAAGTAGCGGCCGACGGGAACCGTACCCGTTATCAATTCGGCTTACATAATGAAGTGTAAGAAATGAGCGGTCGGCATAGCCGGCAACTTGGGTGGTACCGCAGGATTACAAGTCTTGTCCCATATTTTTATGGGATAAGGCTTTTTTATTTACCTCGGGAGGAATCGCAATGATATTATTAACAAAACGATGGCGTGATTTTTCTTAAAACCAAAACAATAAAAATTAAAATTTAAGGGAGAAATTCACCATGAAAAAAATATTTGCTATATTAACAGTCGCCGTTTTAATGTTCAGCTTTGCAGGCTGCGGAAGTAAAAAGGAAACAAAGATTCCGGTTATCGGAATAAGTCAGTACGGCGAGCACGCTTCGCTCGATAACTGCCGCGAGGGCTTTTTACAGGGTCTTAAAGAGGCAGGTCTTGAAGAAAATAAGGATTTTACAATTGATTACCAAAACGCCTCGTTTGATAACTCAACCGCAACACAGATAGCGCAGAACTTTTCCTCTAAAAATGTTGCGCTTATGTGTGCGATAGCAACCCCCTCGGCAACAGCCTGCTACGCTGCGGCAGAGGATAAGGACATTCCGGTGGTATTCAATGCGATTACCGATCCGAAGCAGGCAAACCTCACAGAAGGCAACATCACCGGCGTTTCGGATAAGCTGCCCGTTGACCCGCAGTTGGAGCTTATAAGGAAATTACAGCCGAATGCCAAGACAATAGGCATTATCTACACTACAAGCGAACCGAACTCGGTATCGGCCATAGCGGAATATAAGGAAAAAGCGGGCAAATACGGCTTTGAAATAGTAGATATCGGCGTTGCGGATCAGGCTTCTGTTACACAGGCGGCAGATACGCTTATAAACAAAAAGGTCGATTGCATTACAAACCTTACCGATAACAATGTTGTAGGTGTTTTACCCTCTATCCTGGAAAAGACAAACGCCGCTAAAATTCCGGTATACGGCAGCGAAATCGAGCAGGTCAAAAAGGGCTGCGTAGCTTCTGCCGGTATTGATTACATCGAGCTCGGCAAAATGGCGGGCAAGCAAGCCGCGGCAATTTTGAAGGGCGAGAAGAAGGCAAGTGACATGCCTTATGAGACCGTCACCGAATATAGCACCTACATTAACTCTGACGC
>OLSB01002498.1_pt1 | contig 15114 bp, 13 predicted proteins | sample 1672071 | NCBI WGS metagenome assembly OLSB01 (sample SAMEA3136642, study PRJEB25190) | human gut metagenome | biome: human gut; feature: human-associated habitat; material: faeces | place: Austria | collected 2013 | reverse complement strand
CGCGCAACGTTCGCAATGTTGAGGTCAGGGGTTCGAATCCCCTATGCTCCACCAAAATGAAATCTCTTTTGTCTGCCAAGACAGGAGATTTTTTTAATTAAAGTAATGAAAAATCATGATGTAATGGATATAGAGGGCGGTGATACTTTGAAATATGTTTCCATCAATAGACTTTCTGATTTTGAATTCCACGATGCAGAATTTATCTTTGATTCTTTCGTAAACAATAATCTCTCTGTTAAGGTAAGCTACCTGAATATTCATAAAGATACAGAGCAAAACCCGTTTGATTCCGATATGGAAATTGAGAGTGCACGCATTACTTTTGAAGGATTTGACATCATTTCATACGAACCGGGCAGAACGTGGCAAAAGGATGAAAACGGACAGTTTTATTCCGATGAGCCGCAGGTTATTCTTTCCGGTGATGATGCTCAGCGCTGCTTTTTTGAACAATTAAAACCCGGAAACAATATTTTTGACTTTGGCATAAACAAGGGAAAGACATATTATATCAATGCAAGTTCAGAAGAACCGTTTTTCACGGTTTGCTTTGCATTTGAAAGGGTTGTCATAGCATGGGACGGTTACAAAAAGGAAGCATGGTATACGTCAAGGAATAATTAACGCTGCTTTGCTGCATATGCTCATTTGCTGCTCTTTGGCACGAAAGAAATCTCTTTTGCATACATAGAAATAGGAAGTTTTCTTTCTCTTGCGAATTAGCTTAATTATGAAGAATTAACTTACAAACGAGACCTATAGCATGAGATGATATGCTATCAAAGATGAGAAAACACTTGTACTAACAAATAACGGGAGCGGGGAGAGGAGAAAGAAAGGAGAAATCTGTTTTACCTATGTGATCAATATATGGCGCAAACAAACGGTTACTTTACTTATAGTGACTACTATTCAGAAATGAATAATCACTAAAATGCACTCAAAGCCGCAAATGGCTCTCCTAAGCTTGCAGTTTAATTAAAATTTGTCGGCGTCGAGAAATGGCACTTGCGAAAGCAAACGCACTTTTTTTGAAAACCGTTTCCGGTCGGGACAAATCTGTTCCTTCGAATAAAGAAGGAATCACCCCGTGATGATATTTATCGAAAATATGCTATTAATAGCATAAGACATTCATCATGCAATCGACCCGGGGTAATTCCGCAGCGGTTCTAATTCTGTATGGGTTTTGGCATTCTCTGCTTCTATCGAAGGAAAGGGATATGTTTTGCCCAATGAGTGGGTGCAGAGGCTTCAAAACAGTTAATGACTCAATCCGTTCTCTCTGTATCGCAAACCCCCAATTTTATTTAAGCTGCTGCAAAAGCGTACATCGATTGAGCAGCGGCCCCTTTCCGATTATTGCAAAGCTCCCTGCCGATTGCGGTTACCTTTGCTTTTTCTGCGCAAGGATATTGATGCCTACATATATGCCAAGGGCGAGCACGATCGCTGCTGCAAGGATGAGATACATGGAACCTTGCGCAACCCTGTTTCCGAAGAAATACAGGTTGCAGTCAACGCTGTCACGGATGGCTTCAACGACCTCGTTTGGGAAGCCCTGGTTGCTCATTTCCTCGAAGACGCCTCGCAAGGCGTGATTGCGCAGAAGTGAAGTGCCGTAAGTGCCAGGCAGGAAGGAGAGAACCTTCTGCAGTCCCTCTGAGAAATTGGAAATGGGCATGTAAGCTCCACAGATAAAGCCATAGCCTGCGCTGACTACGGTCCCGACCGCACTTGCCTGTCCATTGGTGGATAATGGATAATTCACACAGGAGGAGAGAGCGGTGCCAAAAAGCACAAGCAGGACCACGTCGAGCAGCAGCGCCGCCACATCACCGACGGTAAGGAACCAACCTACAACTGCCAAATACCCAAGGCAGATGCCGGTCGCCGCAAAGCTGATAAGCAGGGTTGACAGCAGCGTGGAGAGATAGTAGCTCAGCGCCAAGGTGCCGACCTTCAGCGGCGCAATGGTCAGGTCATGTCTGGCACCGGTGATCTTATCCTGAACCATGAGAAGGTTGGTGCAGAAAGCCACCGTGACGCAGCTGACCGCCAGAAGCGACGACACTAATTGGCCGCCGACGCAGCCCATAATTACCTTGTCTGACACCATGGCTCCTGCGGCTTCCAAAGCGGAGCGGAAGGAGCTTTCAAAGACATTGCCCAGAAACGTGCTGTAAAGAACCAGCAGGATAGCGGGCGTTATCAGGGAAGTGAAAAACATTCCCTTGTCCTTGAAGTACAGCTTCGTATTGCGCTTTACGAGCGCCCAAAGTCCGGTCATTTCTCCGTGCCTCCTGTCAGTTTTTTACCGGTAACGGCAAGAAAAACATCATCCATCTTTCCCTTTGTTATTTCATAATCCCGAAATACCTCCGGATGCCGGAGTATCAGATTTGTAGCTGCGGCGGTATCCGGAACGGACACCCGGAACGCATCGCGCATCGGTTTATAGGGCATGCCAAGTGCCTTGATAAGGCTCTCTTCGGTGTTGTATATGGTGATAAAGTCCCCTGTGTAGGTGTTTTTCAGCGTCAGGGGAGTTCCCTCCGCAGCGATGCGCCCATGGTCGAGTATCACAACATAGTCTGCATCCGCCGCTTCCTCCATGTAGTGGGTGGTGAGGAAAACGGTCATATTTTCCTTATTGCGCAGTTCACCTATGACTCTCCACAGCAGGCTTCTGGTTTGCGGATCGAGGCCTGTGGTCGGCTCATCAAGAATAAGAATCTTCGGGCGGTGAAGGAGCGCTCTTGCTATATCTATCCTGCGCCGTTGCCCTCCGGAAAGCTTTCCCACACTGCGCTTTAACAGCTCTTCAAACTCCAGCAGCCGTGCCAGCTCCGCAAGCCTGTTTTGGAAGTCCTTGCCGCAAAGTCCGTAAAGAGCCGCCCTGCTTGCCAAATTATCCCTGACGGACAGCTCCTTATCGAGAACGGAATTCTGGAACACCACGCCAAGACTGCGCTTTATGCTGTCGGGCTCGGCGTCCAGGTCGATGCCGCCGATCTTCACCGTGCCGGAGTCCTTGGCAAGCTGACCGCAGAGAATATTTATTGTCGTGGATTTGCCTGCGCCGTTGATGCCGAGAAAAGCAAATAACTCGCCCTCTCTGACTCGAAAGCTAAGATCCTGCACAGCTTTGACATCGCCAAAGGCTTTATGCAGATGGTCGATTTCAATAATGTTTTTCATTTGCGTCCCCCCTCAAATTTTCATGCCCCAAATGGCATGGGATACGGTGAGTTCATGTTTTGCGGCATGAGCCGATGCCCTTTTCATTATATAGCATTCTTAGCAAAAATGATAGTATAGGAATCCGAACGGACGATTATTAGGGGAGATCGACTTCCTCCAGACCCGACGCCGTCAAGCGATAGACCTTATCGCACACCTCGCTAATGTATTTCCTATCGTGGGAGATACTAATGACCGCCCCCGGGAAGTCCCTTATCACCTTTCTTATCATGGGGCCTGACAGCGGTGAGAAATTGCGCGTGGGTTCATCCAGGATAAGCACATTTGCACGGGAAAGATTCATCTTAAGAAGCAAAACTTTCGCCCGCTGACCTCCCGACAGCTCGCTGATAGGGTGTTCCATTTCATCGACCGTATATTTTAGCGAGCCAAGATAGGTACGGATCATGGTAAGCTCATCCTTGTCTCCGTTTTTTGCAAGGAATTCCACGGGCGTCATGCTGAAATCGAGCAGCTCCTCATAATTCTGGGGCATGTACTCGACACAGATATCATGCCGCGCAAGCAGCTCCTGCGCAATGCGCTTGATAAGGGTCGTTTTCCCTGCTCCATTCGCCCCGATAATACACACCTTTTCGGCACCCTTAACCCTAATATGGATGCTGTGCGCCAACTCGCGGCGTCCGTCCGGCGTATAAAGAATGGGCAAGTCGTATTCTATCACCGTCTTTCCTGCAGGAACTTCGGTGCTTGCTGTTCCGAGACGAAAGAAGATAGGATACTCCGTTTCCGGCATTTGGGTCATATTCTCGTCCTCGCGCTCAAAACGTCTTGACATGGCGCGGACGGTATGCATCTTCTTTTTAAGAAGCCTTCCGGTGGAGGGATCACCTCTTGAAACAGAATTCTGTGCGCTTTCCACGCTCTGTGATATCCTTCTGAATTTTTCGTCCCTTATCCGCTTTTCACGAAGGTCGCTGATCGCTTGCTGACGCTGATGGCGGAAGCTGTTCAGCAGTTCATCGATGTATTGCCGGTACGGAAGTCTTGCAACCGTAAAGCGGCTTATGGTCTTTCTTCGAATTTGTTCGAGATGAACGATCATGTTGGCTGTGTTTTCGATAAGCGTTTCATCATGCGAGATGAAGAGCACTATATGCTTCCAGCCGTTGATAAAATCTTCGAGCCACTCAAGCGTTTCAATGTCTATGTCGTTTGAAGGCTCATCGAGCAGGAGCACGGTCGGCTCCGTTAGGATCAGCCGCATGAGCTGCGCCTTGATCTTTTCTCCGCCCGATAAGCTTCCCATGAGCTGATCGCCGTAAGCGAAATCAACTCCAACATGAAAATCCTTCGAAAGCCCTGCCAGCTCTTTGGGTGAAGCATCGAAAAAGCTTTCCGACTCCGAAAAGTATTCATAAACGCTCTTTTGCTTATCGCGCTCGGCAAGCTCCTGCGGAAGATACGCAAGCCGCTCACCCCCAAAAGACCTTGAGCCGGAATATTCTATGTAGTCGTCAACAAGGGCGGGCTCATATATCCACTTGATAAGGGTGGACTTGCCGTTGCCTTCTTCACCGATCAAGGCCGCCTTGTCGCCGTCGTTCAGTACGAGATTAAAGTCATTGAGTATTATCCGAAGATCCTTTTTGTGAGTTAAGGTCAGATTTTTGATTTGAAGCATATTCCCTCCGATACGAAGATATAAAATGATCCGTTCCTGCGCGCGCAAGAACGGATCATACTCTGCATAATAGGAAAGACAGCCCAATCAGGCGGAAGGAATGAGAGAATCCGATCTAAACGCACACAAATAAACCCTATAATGGGTCACAAGAAAATGTGTATTGCCTAAATCAAATTCAGCTGCGCATCCCTGATCCTTATACTCCCTGATGTTTTTATTCGCCTTTTCAAGGCAACAGAATGATAACATATTTTCTGGATCCCGTCAAGGGCTTTGTAAGCGGAAGAAGCGCAGATTCTGCCATGAGTGAATTCCCAAAGTAACTTCCACAGTGGAAGTTACTTTGGGAATTCACGAGATTCTGCCATGCGGAGTTTATTCTTCCGCAAGAAATATGAACAAATGCGCCATTAAAGCAGCAAACCGGGCGGCGTCAAGGCCACCCGGTTTGCTGCTTGTGCGGTTTTTCTGTTATGAGGATTTAATCGCCGTGTGGAATTATCCGCAGCGAGGATTTAGTATCCGTCATGACGGAGTTGACCGTCACTCGGTTTAACCCTCATAAATGATTTCAAGGTAATAATGCTGTTCTTTATCTCCAATATAGGGGAAATAGCTGTCTTCGGTGAAGCTGATGTAGACGAATGCTTCATCACCATCGGATGTAACAATGCGGACATAGGTCTTTCCGTCGGTCTCGATTGCCCTAATGGTCTGGCCTGCTTCAAGCGTGGCATCAGTGGTAGTACCGTCTGCATTGATTATCGAGATGGGCATATCATTGATGACATTAATGTAATTTCTATCATCACTATAGGTTAAGGTTTCGGATACCTGTTCAAAACCGTTTTCGGTGATAGTGTATTCTGCAAACAACGATTGCACGCAGAAAATCTGTGTCCAAATAAATCCTTTCAGCTTGCCTTCAACGAACCAAGTTTCTAAATCCCCCCTGAGGGTACGGGCGCCGGAAAAGAATTTTTCAATGGTTCCATCGGCATTAACTCGAAAAGCGTCTGTAGAATAATCCTCACTTTCGCAAGTATAGCTAACAACGACTTCAAGCCTGTTGTCGGTGGGATCGCAATCGATGACCGCCGCATCGAGCTCGTAGGCCTCGGAAACAATGAAATAGCTGTAAGTTTCGCCGTTCAGAGTGATTGCCAAGCGAATTGAATAACGAAAATCGTTACTTATATCCGGATCAGTATAGAGGGATACCTTGTCATCAACGCCGTTAAAGTCCAGATCGCAGACGAGAGTCTGGCCTGCCTGTATGCGATCTGCGCGATATTCTCCGGTCTGAACAGGTTCGGAGGTAATGACCTCTGTCGAGGGAATCTCCGTAGGCGCAACGGTCGGCTCTTCGGTCGGCTCTTCCGTCGGTTCTTCGGTCGGTTCTTCAGTAGGCTTTTCCGAAGCCGGAGCGGTATCGGAGGGTGCCTCGGTGGGATCACCGCTTGCCGGGGGATCGTTTTCAGGCTGGCAGCCGGTGAACAGCACGCCCATTACCAGGATAATTGCTGCAACGAGGGAAATAAGCTTTATGAATTTTGCGTTATTCATAATTATTCCATCTTTCCCTTAGCTAAATCAGTCAGCATAAAGGACGTCAAGGTAATAGTGCTGGACATTATCCCCAATCATGGGTATGAAGCTGGACTCTTCATCAAAGTGAATGTGGATGATTGCTGTATCACCGTCAGAGGTAATGACACGGACATAGGTTGCGGCATCTGTTTCGATGGGGGTAACTGTCTTGTCCACAGCAAGCGTGGTATCGGTGGTAGTGCCGTCTTCGTTAATGATTGAAATGGGCATTTCGTTAATGACCTTAACGGGTTCAACGGTTTCGGGATAGGTGAAGCAGTCGGAGACCCTCTCAAAGCCATCGGAGGTAATGGTATAGTCGGCATACAGATAAGTGGTTGCGAGTATGTCGTGGCTCATCATCATGCTGATTCTTCCGTCTGCGATAATGGGGCTGTTGCTGCCGTCAACCATGCCTGCAAAGCCTGCAAACAGTGTATGGACCGCTATTGCGCCGTCATCGTCCACACGGAAAGCGACGGTGTCATAATCGTCGCTGTCATGAGCGTAGCAGAGGACAACTTCGAGCCTGCTGTCGCTGGAATCGCAGTCGATGACCGCTGCGTTTACTTCATACGCATAATGGATCTCATCATAGGTAAATGTCTCACCGTTGAGCTTGATGGTAACGGTAACGGAGGAATCATATTCATCAATTTCGTTGATCACATATGAGACCTCATCATCGGTACCGTTGAAGTCGAGATCGCATACGAATATCTGACCTTCCTCGAGCACGCCAAGCTCGGGATCATCGACTTCGGTCGGCACGGCGGTGGGCTCTTCGGTTTCCTTTTCAGTCGGGTCTGCAGTAGGATCCCCTGAAGCCGGAGCGGTATCGGAGGGAGCCTCGGAGGGTGCCGCGGTGGGATCGCCGTTTGCAGGCTTGCAGCCGGTGAACAGCACGCCCATTACCAAAATAAGGGCAGCGGCGAGTGCGATAAGTCTAAAAAATTTGGTATTACTCATAAGAATTTTCCTTTCTTATTTGATAAAATTGCCTTGAAACAGGGAATGCGCCCCCTCAAGGCAGACGCATTATAACATGTTGTTTTTTAGGTGTCAATGGAAAATAGCAAGTTTAACAAAACAGCCACATTCTTGCAACACTATTTTAACATCGCTATCCACTTGTCGTCACACTTTACATACTGGAATTCATTAAGAGCATCATCAAGCATCACCCTGATAAGCTTATCAAAGTCATCAACGGTACACAGCCCGGGAAGCTCCGAAAGCTCGACCCACTGCATTTCCCCTTCATCGGAGGAACGAAGCTCGCCCGCATAATCGTCGGCACGGAACAAAAACACGATATAGCGGCCGTTCTCGATCGGGAAACAGATAGAACGCATATTGATAATATTTAGAACTTCTGCCATATTCAAAAACCCATTATATGAAAGCACAATGCGGAGATATATTCATCACTGCGGAATCGGACAAATGCTTTCGGATTGTTCCGCTTGAACAGGAGAGATATTCATGTTATAATATTATTGATAAAAATCTCAAAGTCTTTGGAGGAAAAATGGGAGAGGTCTATTTCGCTCTGATAGGGGATATCATCGGCTCGCGCAGCATAGAAAGCCGAGCAGAGATCCAGCGCAGGCTGGGCGATAAGCTTCGGGAGATAAACGAACGCGAGGGGGATAAGAACCTTGCGGCAGGATTTGTCATTACTCTCGGCGATGAGTTTCAGGGGCTTATCCGCGCGGGCGGAAGCTTCAATCCCATCTACGCCGCGCTTGAGATTAAAAACGTTATGTACCCGGTCAAACTCCGCTTCGCTATCGGAATAGGCGGCATGAGCACGGACATAGATCCGCACATGGCGATAGGTGCGGACGGAGAGGCATTCCATCGAGCCAGGGAAAGCATGAATCTGGTGCGATCGTACGAACGCCTTCACAGCGTTCCGCGTGAGGGGGACGGAGCCGTTCGCATAAACTCCGGAGATAATAGTTTCGATGATACCGTAAATACCCTTTTGACCCTGACCGGGGTTATCCGCAAGGCTTGGACCGAACGCCAGGGCGAGATCGCAAGGAAATGCCTGGACTGCATGATGTCGGAAGCTGCGTTCAGCCAGACAGCGGCGGCAAAGGAGCTGGGCATAACCCAGGGAACGGTAAGCAAGAGCCTGAATTCGTCCAACGCCCTCGCGTATCTTGGAGGAGTCGGCATGGCGGCAAGACTCATCGACGAAAGGTACGGAAACGGAGGCAACGAATGATACCATATACCCTGATGCTTTTATCCCATACTTTGGGGGATTACTATTTTCAGCCGCAGGCGATGGCAAAGCTCAAGAGCAGGAGCACATGGTATGTGCTGATACATGCTGGAGTTTATGCGGCGGTGATGTTTTTGAGCGTTCTGCTTTACCCATGCAGGGCATATTTTAATGCTGTCATCATTGCGGCAGCAACCCATGCGATGATAGATGTTATAAAGCAGCTGATTCTCAATCATTACGCAAAGCTCAGCATTTTGACCGTCAGGCAGGATAGACTTGCATACCTTATAGATCAGGTGCTGCACATGACGATTATCCTTGCCTGCGCACTCCTCACAAAGGCATGGGAGGGCGGAAACAGTGCGGCGCTCACGGCATTATCGGAGGAACTGCCTGTGGTGATAGGTATCGACGGCTATGAGCTGCTGAGCATAGTATGCGCACTGCTGGCGGTTATGAAGCCTGCGAACGTGTTTATTCAGAAGGTGCTCGTCACGGAAAAGCCAAACGATGAGACCAGGACCAGGCTGCGTTACGGAGGAAGGATAGGAAGCCTTGAGCGCATCGTTTCCGTTGTAATGATGTACCTTGGACAGTACGCAGCTATTGCGCTCGTATTTACGGCAAAATCCGTGGTAAGGTTCAAGGATTTTGAAAACAGGGATTTTGCGGAATACTACCTCTACGGAACGCTGATGAGCGTAGTGACTGCGGTTGCGGTATTTGCGCTGCTGAAGCTGTTCGGAGCTTAATAGGAGGACAAGGGAATGAAACTGATAGCCATTGACGGAAACTCGTTGATGTTCCGTGCATTTTATGCACTTCCGGGCATGACCAACCGCGAGGGTGTGCCAACCGGCGCACTCCACGGCTTTTTATCCATGCTCATGAAGCTTATAGACATGAAGCCCGATTATATGCTCGTGGGCTTTGACATGCCTGCAAAGACCTTCCGCCATGAAGCATACCCCGAATACAAGGCAGGCAGGAAGGAGACCCCGGAGGAGCTTAAAGCCCAGTTTCCGCTGCTAAAGGGCATACTTGCGGAGATGGGCATTGCGGTCATAGAGTGTGAGCATTATGAAGCGGATGATATTCTCGGCACGTTTTCAAGAAAGGCGAATGCCGCCGGAGTCGAGGCGCTGCTCGTGACAGGTGACAGGGACGCGCTCCAACTGATAAATCGGGATACCCATGTGCTTATGACCAGGAAGGGGATAAGCGAGACAACGGAATATGACGAAGCCACTCTCCGCGAGGAATACGGTTTGGATCCCGAACATATGGTGGACCTGAAGGGGCTCATGGGGGACAGCTCAGATAATCTGCCCGGCATAAAGGGCGTTGGCGAAAAGACCGCGCTGAAGCTGCTGGAAAAATACGGAAGCCTTGAAGGCGTTCTGGAAAACATCGAAAACGAAAAGGGTGCATTGCGTGAAAAGCTTATCGCCGGATGCGATAATGCAAGGCTGAGCTATACTCTTGGCACGATAGACACCTCCGCCCCTGTAAGGGAAGGGCTCGAGGATACAAAATTCCATGTCGGGATGTTAAAAAACGCCATTGACACGCTCGTAAGGCTTGAGCTTCGCGCCGTCACTAAGCGTGTTCGGGAGATCAGCAGTTCCGGCGATACCCCTGCCGCCCCGGTACCCCATGCCGAATTCGAAAGAGTTTTGTTGGGCGGTGACGAAGAGCTTATTAAAGCCGTTGAAACGGCAGGGAAAATGCCGCATCTGGCCCTCGATATTACCGAAACCGGCGTCAGCTTTGCCGGAGCGGGCGAGGATTACATATTAACAACGGAATATGAGCTCCGGCTTGGAGGCACTTTGCTCGAGCCCGGATTCCTTCCGGAGGATGTGATAGCAAGGCTCAAGCCGCTGCTTGAAAATGAAAAAATCGGAAAGATCCTTTTCGACGGTAAAAGGGTGATGAATCTTATCTCACAGTATGGGATAAGCCTGAACAACCTTGAATTTGATGTGATGATAGCGGATTATCTTCTAAACGCCCTTCACCCGGCAAAGGATCTGAAAACCTTGGCGGAGGAGAGCGGACTCGGCAGCGGCAGTGCGGCTTCGCTCATGCTTCTTCGCACGATGCTGGGCAGTAAGCTCGCCGAAAGCGGCATGGATAAGCTCTATTATGAAGTGGAGCTGCCGCTTGTAGGCGTGCTGTTCGATATGGAACGCACGGGCTTCATGGTGGACAGGGATGTACTCATTTCACTCGGAAGCAGAATTAAAAAGCGCGCGGAGGAGATCGAAAGCGAATGCTACGAGCTTGCAGGAGAGAGGTTCAACATACTGTCGCCAAAACAGCTTGGCCAAATACTCTTTGAAAAGCTGATGCTTCCGCCCAAGAAAAAGACCAAAACCGGGTATTCGACCGACAGCGATGTGCTCGATTCCCTCAAGGAGCTTCATCCGATAGTTCCGCTGGTGACGGAGTATAGGTTCCTTACAAAGCTCAAGTCAACATTTATCGACGCAATGCTCGATAAGCTTGGCAGCGACGGCAGGATACATACAACTCTCAACCAGAATGTCACCGCAACGGGGAGGATATCGTCACAGGATCCGAACCTTCAAAATATTCCGGTGAGAACGGAGCTTGGAAGGGAGATACGCCGCGCATTCATCGCAAGCCCGGGGAATAAGCTCGTCGGCGCTGACTATTCGCAGATAGAGCTGAGGGTGCTGGCGCATATGAGCGGAGATGAAGCACTTATCTCGGCGTTCATCGACGGCGATGACATTCATACCCGAACCGCTTCGGAGGTGTTTGGTGTGCCGAAGGACGAGGTGACGAGGGAGATGCGTTCGGCAGCAAAGGCCGTCAACTTCGGGATAGTCTACGGAATCAGTGCATTCGGGCTGTCGGAGCAGCTTGGAATATCTCAAAAGAAGGCTGCACAGTACATAGAAAAATATCTCGACCGCTGTACAGGGGTAAAGCAATTCATGCAAGATACCGTGGAGCAGGGCAAGCGCCTGGGCTATGCGGAAACGATTATGGGCAGAAGACGCCCCCTGCCGGAGCTTTCTTCATCCAACTACAACACACGCTCCTTCGGCGAACGCGTTGCGATGAATATGCCCATTCAGGGCAGCGCCGCCGATATAATAAAGGTTGCGATGGTAAGAGTACACGACAGGCTCAAAAAGGAAGGGCTTCGCGCCAAGCTTATCCTGCAGATCCATGACGAGCTCATTATCGATACCCCGGAGGATGAGGTCGAAAGGGTGGAGGAGCTATTGCACGATTGCATGTGCGGAGTCGCCGAGCTTAGGGTGCCCCTCGTTGCGGATACAAGCAGCGGTGACAGCTGGTTTGATACTAAGTGATGAAAGCGTGAGGATATGCTGATAGGCTTAACGGGAAGCATGGCGGCAGGGAAATCCACAGCCGCAAGGATACTGGCCGAACATGGCTATGCCGTCATCGATGCCGATGAGATTGCGCATGAGACACTTTCGGATCCTGAAATAATATCTGCACTTTGTAAGGAATTCGGAGAAGGGATCCTTTTGCCCGACGGCGCGATAGACAGGAGAAGCCTCTCCCGGGCGGCGTTTGGTTCGGGAAGAGCGGATGATTTGAACCGGATAACGCATCCTGCGATAAAAAGAGAGCTTTTTCGCCGGGCGAGGGAGCAGGAGGCGGAGAAGGGCTGCGCGGTCCTTGATGTGCCGCTTCTCATCGAAAGCGGATTGAATAAGGACTGCGACTGCGTGATTCTTGTTACCTCCGATATCGAGACGAGGTACAGGCGCATTATGCTCAGGGACGGACTTTCGAGAAGCGAAGCCAGACAGCGTATAGCAGCTCAGATGCCCCAGTGGAAGAAAAAACGATATGCAAACTTTATCGTTGAAAACGATGGGGATGAGGGCGAACTGGAAGAAAAGCTGCTTAGGGTATTGGAAAAACTTGGATAAAAGGGGAAGGAAACGCCTTTGACCGGAATGACTGGAAGGATAAAGAATAGAAGGAAAAAGAAAAGCACGCCGAGGGGCGGGGGAAATACAGGCTGCGCCCGAAAGCGCGGAAAGACCTCGTGCGGCAGGCGAAAATGGATGATGCTTATCACAGCATCCCTGCTGCTTGTCGCCCTTATAGTCATTGGCGTGCTGTGTTCCGAATCCATATCCAGGAGGATATTTCCCCTAAAATATGGTGTCGAGGTCGCACAGGCGGCAAAGACCTATGACCTTGACCGCTGGCTCGTTTATGCGGTAATAAAGGTCGAAAGCGATTTTGTTCCGGACGCACAAAGCCATGCCGGCGCAACGGGGCTTATGCAGATAATGCCGGAGACGGGCGAGTGGGTCATGTGGCGAAAGGGCGAAGAATACGACAGCTCCAGGATAACAGAGCCCGGGTACAATATTGAAATAGGCTGCTATTTGCTGTCGTATCTGCTGGAACGCTATGACGGAAACCTCGATTTTGCTATTGCGGCTTACAATGCCGGAAGCGGTAAGGTTGACGAATGGCTGAACAGTCCCGAATACTATGATGGAGAGACGCTGAAAATACCGTACGCCGAGACCTCAAACTATGTTGCAAAGGTAAAATACTCTTATGAAAAGTACAAAAAACTTTATGATTAGGGCTGCTGCCCTCATGCTGGCGCTTGCCGCTGCGGCGCTCATGGGCTGTTCGAGAGCACCTGAACATACTCCGGAACCTGCCTCGCCGACGCCGAATGTGACGAGTGAGCCGCAGGCGGTGCAGGGCGGCACGCTGCGCCTGCCGATGCCGGAGAATATTTCGCTTTCCGATGGGGGGTATGACCCTCTATTGGTCACTACGGAGGAGATGTATCAGCTTTTTTCGCTCGTCTATGACCCTCTTATCGCTGTGGATACGAGCAATATGCTGACCCCTTCGCTCGTTCAGAGCTGGACTCCGTACACGAATGACGGAAAATGGATGCTTAAGCTTAGAAGCGGAGTTACATGGCATGACGGCAGTCCCTTTACCGCCGACGACGTCATCTATACATTCAATCAGATCCGTGAGATCCGGGACGGCTATTATTCCGACGCCGCAAAGAACATCTCCGATATGTATAAGCAGGACGACCTTACCTTGATCGTTGCAAGCAATTCGGTCGGACTCTCTGCGCTGTACAGCCTCAATTTCCCGGTGAAGAAGGCTGATTCCGATGCGGTAATGCTTGGAACGGGCGCATACCGTGTGGACAAGGTTTCGGATGAGCGGATAGTATTGAAGGTGAATACCGTTTGGTGGGAAAAGACTCCGAACATCGCCACCGTAGAATTCCTCGCAAGAGGCTCTAACGATTTGGCGATAGCCTCGTATGAAGCGGATATGCTGGACTTCGTTTCAACATCTCAGCTTGCCGTCGGTCAGTACGCCTCCGCAGGAGAAACGATAGTTGCCGATTGCATGACTCAGCAGATGGAAACGCTTTTGATAAACCACACTAACGGGCTTTTGGCCGACAAACGCTTCCGCTCGGCGCTGGCGCATCTCATCGACAGAAGCTCGATAATCACGAATGTATACCTGAACAAGGCTCGTTCGAGCGATGTGCCGTTTCCTCCGGATTCATGGCTTTACGACAGCTCACAGGTCGTGTTTGACTATAATATTGATACGGCCCTGAAGCTTCTCGCCGAATGCGGCTGTACATGGGACGAGGACGGCAAGCTCATAAAGGATGGCAGCGCCGTCACGCTTCGCCTGCTGTGCGGCAGCACCACCGACAACTCCGTACGCGCAGATGCGGCCGCCATGATAGCCGATAACCTTCGCGGCGTGGGTATTGATGTGCAGCTCATTAATCTTGAGCATGACCTGAACAAGGAGGACAACCCATTCCTGACTGCGCTGTCCGGCGGGGATTGGGATCTGGCTGCCGTTGGGTTCAACCTTTCGGAGAGCAACGATCTGTCCAAATTCCTCCTGACCAACGGAAGAAACAATTTCGGAGGCTATTCCGACAGCAGGATCGATAGCCTGGTCGCATTGATGAACAGAGCCGGCAGTGAAACGGCGATGAGAGAACGTGCATATGAGCTGCAGGCGGCGTTTACGGGGGAGCTGCCGTTCATCGTGCTGTATTTTAGGCTGAGCAGCGTTATATACAGAGCAAGGATAAACGGTATCGAGACGCTTAGGGAGCCGGGCCTGATGCGGGATATCAGAAAATGGTATTATGTTAAGTAACCCTTTGCGGATGATTTGCAATGGGGTTCGGGCCGCTTCGGCGACCCGTTTTTTATTCACCGGTTAGTATAAAATAATTCTGGGAGAAATAACGACCCCCGGGCCGCCGGCAGGCGGGGGCTCCGCCCCCCGGGGGGGCGGAGCGGCAAATAAAAATAGCGGGGACGCGCCTTTCGTGGTAAAATTT
>OLSB01002497.1_pt1 | contig 15120 bp, 15 predicted proteins | sample 1672071 | NCBI WGS metagenome assembly OLSB01 (sample SAMEA3136642, study PRJEB25190) | human gut metagenome | biome: human gut; feature: human-associated habitat; material: faeces | place: Austria | collected 2013 | reverse complement strand
AAAATTGGCGATTTCCGCCCGGCCCGGAATGGCTAATTCCGCCCGGCGCTAACACCTGTTTTTGGAATGATTATCCATATCCGGGCCAAAAATCGCGCCCGCCCGGCGACGAAACCGCCGCGGCTTGACACCGTTTGGGCTTGTTTGCTATACTGGTGCTATCAAGGAAAGGAGCGTGCTGCCATGCGGAATATCGTCTTTATCGCCATCGCCCTGGTGCTGGCTATCGCGGCCACGGTGCTGGCCTTCATCTTCATCGTCCCCGAAAAGCGCCGGGAGAAGCTGGGTGCTTTCGGGAAGTTTCTCCATGACGCCTGTACCTTCAAGTTCCTGCTGGTGGAGAAGATCCTCCAGGCGCTGTACATTTTCTCCACGGCCTTCATCGTGCTCTACGGCGTGTTCCTGCTGTTCAACGTGGAATACAGCTACTGGGGCGGCACGCACTGGACCGGCGGCGTGGGCCTGCTGTGCATTCTCCTCGGGCCGATCCTGATCCGTCTCAGCTACGAGCTGATGATGATGGCCATCCTGCTGCTGAAAAATGTCATCTCTATCAACCGCAAGCTGGCCGACCAGACCGGCGCAGGCGGCGCGGATGTGCTCCTTGCCCCGGACATGGCAAAGCTGCGGGCGGAGGCCCGTCAGCAGGAGGCAGTGCAGGAGACCGCGCCCCACCGTTCCTACTGCCGCATCTGCGGTACGGAGCTGGTGGACGGCGTGTGCCCCAAATGCCCGCCGCAGTACTGCAAGCTCTGCGGCACGCAGCTGGTCAACGGAGTCTGCCCCAAGTGCAGCGCCCCCACCGACCACGCCGCCCAGGAGTGACCATATAAGCAAAAAGAGAAACCGCCTCACGGCGGTTTCTCTTTTTGTGCCTCATAATGCGTAGAGTCGTCCGTCCCTACACACGCCTACCAAGGCGCGCACGCTATTTTCTGTCATTCCGAGACCAGTGCTCACACTGGTCGTGGGAATCCGCATCCCCGCGCCCGCAGGCGCGGAACTCCCCTCGCCTCCCTCTGCGAGGCGGCCCAGTGCTCCCACTGGGTTGTGCGTAGCGAAGCGAAGCTGAGGTGGCGCGAAGCGCCGGAGGGATTGTCGTTTCCGGGCGGGGCACCCCAAGGGTACTCGTTCCGCTTCGCTCCACAGCGCAGAACCCCGCCCGCTTCGCGTCTCATACCTACTGCACCAGCATATAGCTGCCCGTCCCGGTGGCCTGGCCGGTGATGGACACCAGCCGCGTATCCGCGTCAAACTGACTGTCCAGCTGTGCCGCCGCCGCGTCGTAGTCCGCCGCCGGCACGTAGATGCGGTCGAACAGGTCGGCCAGCTGCGCCAGCGTCAGGTCGCCGCCGCCCCGGTACGTCACCGACAGCGCCACGCCCTCCGGCAGACAGCTCCGCAGCGATTTGGCCACGTCGGTCAGGATCTGCGCCCGGTCGCCGTCGTCGTTGGCGATGGCCGCCGTGTCGCCGCCGGTGGGATAGCAGAAGCTGTCCAGCAGCACCTCGTCAAAGCCCAGCTCGCCGCACTCCTTGCACAGCGCCGTCAGATACCGCAGCACCTCCGGGTCGGTAGGGTCGAGCCACGCCTGCCCCTGGTCGTCGTACCACAGCGCGCCGTCCTCCCGTGTCAGGGCACAGTCCGTCCGCGCCCTGGCAAAGGCGCTGTCGCTGAAGCACACGATGTGCCCCACCGTCCAGCGGTCGGCGCTCAGCAGCGATTTCAGGCAGTCAAGAGGACGCCCCGTCTCCACCACCACGCCCTGGGGCGGCTGTGCCTCCGTGGCGTAAGTGATGCCGCCGGTGGTGCGCTTCACTGCCAGCACCATGTCCTCCGGCGCTAATTTTGTCATGATATAGTCCGCGCCCCACCACAAACAGTCGTCCGGCAGCCGCACGCCGTGCAGCGCCTGCACCTTCACGTGGGGGAACTCCGGCTCTACCCGGTCAAAATCCGCGTTGTCCAGCCCGGACTGACCGCTGCCGTCCGGCTCTGTGCCGCCGTCGTTGTCCTTCTCCTGGAAAAACGGCAGCTCCAGATGTACCTGGCCCGACTCGTCGTACACCAGGTAGTTCTGTACCACCAGATAGGCGATCGCCCCCAGCAATATCAGCACCAGCACCACGATCAGCGCGATCTTTCCCGGGGAGACCCGCCCGTGGTAGCTGCTGTATCCCTTTGTTGCCATAGGTCTGCCCTCAGCGGATGGCGTCCAGCAGCGCCACGCGGCGTGCGTGGCGTCCGCCCTCGAACTCCGTGTTCAAAAACAGCTCCAGCATCCGCTTGGCCAGGTTCGGACCGGTGATGCCCGCACCCAGGGCCAGCACGTTGGCGTCGTTGTGGCGGCGGGTCATCTCCGCCTGCAAGCTGTCGGTACACAGGGCGCAGCGGATGCCCGGCACTTTGTTGGCGGCGATGCTGACGCCGATGCCGGTGGTGCAGACGACCACACCCCTGTCGCACGTGCCGTCCGCCACGGCGCGGGCCGCCTTCTCGGCGAAAACGGGATAGTCCACGCTCTCCGTGGAGAAGCACCCAAAGTCCTCGTACTCGATGTCGTTTTCCTCCATCCAGATCAGCAGATCCTGCTTCAGCAGGTAGCCGCCGTGGTCACAGGCGATGGCGATCTTCATATCGTAGTCTCCTTTTCTGTTATAGCGGTCGGAAGGCGGGTCTGCCGCCCTCGAACGTGGTGAAATAGCGGAAGCCGCACTGGCGCAGCAGCTCCTGCCGCTCCCGGATGGCGCAGCCCACATACCGCGTGTCGTGTGCGTCCGAGCCTAGGGTGATGATCTCGCCGCCCAGCTCCCGGTACAGCCGCAGCAGCGGCGCGTCCGGCAGCGGCGTGTTGCCCCGGTTGGTGTTGCACTCGATGCCGCAGCCGTTTTGGATCAGCGTGCGGAAGATCTTCCGGCACTGCTCCTCGTGGCCTTCAAACGTCATGTGCTCGCCCAGGTTCTCGTTCATGTACCGCAGCGGCAGCGTCAGATGGCCCAGCACGCTGAACTTGCCCCACCGGGCCAGCGCCAGCACATCGTCCAAATAGCTGTCTATAACGCTATGATAATACGTTTCGTCCCGTTTTTCAATGTAATATAGGTCAAAATGGTGAAATTTTTCTCCAGCCATGTGTACCGACCCGATGACGAAGTCCAGCTCCGGCGCATCGGCCAGCAGCTTTTCCGCCCGATCGAAGGCCATGGGCGCTTCGCCCAGCTCCGCGCCCATGCGGATGGTCAGCCGGTCGCCGCAGCGCTGCCGTGCCTCCTCCACCTGCCGCGCCACGGCGGCCCAGTCGAAGCTGGTGCGGGGCAGGTGACTGCCCCACAGAACGGTGTCCACGTGGTCGGTAACGCATATCTCGTTCAGCCCGTGGTCGATGGCCGCCCCGGCCAGCTCCGACACGGTGACAGACCCGTCAGGCGATACGCTGGAATGGGTATGATAATCCGCTAGATACATGACCCGGCCTCACTTCTTCTTGAAGAAGCTCTTGCGCCTCTCGTAGTTGCTCTCGCCCAGCGACTCGCTGAACCTCCGCAGCGCTTCCTTCTGCTCCTTCGTCAGGTTGCGGGGCGTCTCCACCGTCACGGTGACGTACTGGTCGCCACGTCCCCGTCCGTTGAGCACGGGGATGCCCTTGCCCCGCAGCCGGAACACCGTGCCGGTCTGCGTGCCCTCCGGCAGATCGTACTTCACCTTGCCGTCGATGGTGGGGATCTCCAGCGTCGCGCCCAGCACCGCCTGGGCAAACGTGATAGGCTCCTCCGTGAACACGTCCACGCCCTCCCGGCGGAACGTCTCGTCCGGCTGCACCATCACGGTGATCAGCAGATCACCGGCGCTGCCGCCGTTCTTTCCGGCGTTGCCCTGTCCCCGCAGGGAGATGGTCTGCCCGTGGTCGATACCGGCGGGGATGTTGACCTGAATGGTCTTGCGCTTCCGCGTCCGCCCCTGTCCGCCGCAGTCCGTGCAGGGCTGGTGGATAATGCGGCCCGTGCCGTGACATTTCTGACAGGGCCGGCTGGTGGCGAACACGCCCATGGGCGTCCGCTGCTGCACCTGCACCTGCCCGCTGCCCCGGCAGTCGGGGCATACCTCCGGCGTCGTGCCGGGCTGGCAGCCGCTGCCCTTGCAGGTGGGGCACTGCTCGCTGCGCTCCACCGTCACGTCCTTCTGACAGCCGAAGGCCGCCTCCTTAAACGTGACGGACACGCTGGCGCGGATGCTCTCGCCCCGCTGGGGCGCGTTGGGATTGCGGCGCTGTCCGCCGCCGAAGCCGCCGCCGAAGAAGCTGCCGAAGATGTCCCCCAGGTCGCCGAAGTCGAAGCCGCCCGCGCCGCCGTATGCGCCGCCGGCGCCCGCGCCGTAGCTGGGGTCTACCCCGGCGAAGCCGAACTGGTCGTACCGCGCCTTCTTCTCCGGGTCGGACAGCACCTCGTTGGCCTCGTTGACCTCCTTGAACTTCTCCTCGGCCTCCTTGTCGCCGGGGTTCATGTCCGGGTGGTACTTCCGCGCCAGCCTTTTATAGGCTTTTTTGATCTCGTCCTCGCTTGCGCCCTTGCTGACGCCGAGGACCTCATAATAATCGCGTTTGTTTTCTGCCATCGCACTTCTCTCCACTCAAAGGGGTGATAACACCACAACAAGGGACAGGTCACTCCTGCCCCTTATTGTGGGATATATTTGCCTTACTTGTTGTTCTGCTCGTCGTCGTCCACGACCTTGTAGTCGGCGTCGTAGTACTGCTGCCCGCCGTTGCCTGCGTCGCCGCCGGGCTGACCGCCCATGTTGGGGTCGCCCTGGGGCGCGGCCTGCTGATACAGCTTCTCGCTCATCTTGTAGAACAACTGGGTCAGCTCCTCGGTGGCGGCCTTGATAGCGTCGGTGTCCTCGCCCTTCAGCGTCTCCTTCAGCTTCTCCACGCCGGCCTTGATGGGCTCTTTCTCGCTCTCGGGCACCTTGTCGCCCACCTCGTTCAGCGTCTTCTCCGCCTGATAGACCATCTGATCGGCCTGGTTGCGGACCTCCACCTTCTCCTTGATCTTGGCGTCCTCGGCGGCATACTGCTCGGCCTCCTTGACGGCCTTCTCAATGTCCTCCTTGCTCATGTTGGAGGACGAGGTGATGGTGATGTGCTGGGCGTTGCCCGTGCCAAGATCCTTGGCGCTTACGTTGACGATGCCGTTGGCGTCGATGTCGAACGTCACCTCGATCTGCGGCACACCGCGGCGTGCCGGGGCGATGCCGTCCAGGTGGAAGCGGCCCAAACTCTTGTTGGCGGCGGCCATCTCACGCTCGCCCTGCAATACGTTCACCTCCACGGAGGTCTGATTGTCGGCGGCGGTGGAGAAGATCTGACTCTTCTTCACGGGGATGGTGGTGTTGCGCTCGATCAGGCGGGTACACACGCCGCCCATGGTCTCAATGCCCAGGGACAGGGGGGTCACGTCCAGCAGCAGCAGGCCCTTCACGTCGCCGGTCAGCACACCGGCCTGGAGCGCCGCGCCCATGGCCACGCACTCGTCGGGGTTGATGCCCTTGAACGGGTCAGAGCCGGTGAAGTTCTTCACCGCGTCCACCACGGCGGGGATACGGCTGGAGCCGCCCACCATCAGCACCTTGGCCAGGTCGGAGGGCTTCAGACCCGCGTCGGACATAGCCTGACGCACCGGGCCCATGGTGGCCTCCACCAGATGGCCGGTCAGCTCGTTGAACTTGGCGCGGGTCAGCGTCACGTCCAGGTGCTTCGGGCCGGTGGCGTCGGCGGTGATATAGGGCAGGTTGATGTTGCTGGTGGTCACGCCGGACAGCTCGATCTTGGCCTTCTCGGCGGCCTCCTTCAGGCGCTGCATAGCCACCTTGTCGCCGCTCAGGTCGATGCCGTCGCTCTTCTTGAACTCGCTGACCAGATACTTCATGATGCACTGGTCGAAGTCATCGCCGCCCAGCCGGTTGTTGCCGGCGGTGGCCAGCACCTCGATCACGCCGTCGTCGATCTCCAGAATGGACACATCGAACGTGCCGCCGCCCAGGTCGTACACCATGATCTTCTGCGCCTGCTCCTTATCCACGCCGTAGGCCAGCGCGGCGGCGGTAGGCTCGTTGATGATACGCTTCACGTCCAGACCGGCGATCTTGCCGGCGTCCTTGGTGGCCTGACGCTGGGAGTCGGTGAAGTAGGCGGGGACGGTGATGACCGCCTCAGTGACGCTCTGCCCCAGATAGGCCTCTGCGTCCGCCTTCAGCTTCTGCAAGATCATGGCGCTGATTTCCTGGGGCGTGTAGCTCTTGCCGTCGATGGTCACGCGGTGATCCGTGCCCATCTCACGCTTGATGGAGGAGATGGTGCGCTCCGGGTTGGTGATGGCCTGGCGCTTTGCCACCTGGCCCACCATGCGCTCGCCGGTCTTGCTGAATGCCACCACGGACGGGGTGGTGCGGTTGCCCTCCGCGTTGGGGATAACGACTGCCTCGCCGCCTTCCATCACGGCTACGCAGGAATTGGTCGTACCAAGGTCGATACCGATAACTTTAGACATAATGATTGCCTCCTGAAATGTTTATCTCAAATTTATTTATTGACTGATTTAATAGGGACGGTCAGGCATGATGATCGCCGCGATGATATACGCCAGCAGACCGCTGCCGCCCAGCAGACCGAACACCACCCAGCCCAGGCGCACCAGCGTGGAGTCGATGTTGAAATACTCCGCGAGGCCGCCGCAGACGCCGGCCAGCTTCTTGTCCGTACTGCTCTTATATAGCTTCTTTTCGTTCATGGAAATACTCCTTTCAGTTGGCCACCTTCACCATGGCGAAGCGCAGCACCTTGTCGCCCAACGCAAAGCCCTTTTGGAACACCTCTACCACGGTGTTCTCCCCGGCGCTCTCGTCCTCCGTGTGCATCACGGCGTTGTGCTTCTCCGGGTCAAAGGCTTCGCCCAGCGCTGGGATCTCCGTCACGCCCAGCCCGGTGAGCACCTCCATGAACTGCTTGCAGATCAGCTCCATGCCCTGCCGGTGGGGGTCGCCCTCCTCAAACTGCTGTACGCCCCGCTCCAGGTTGTCCAGCACCGCCAAAAAGGGCTTCACGGTGTCGGCCTTGGCGTCGCCGTACACGTGCTCCTTCTCCCGTGCCGTCCGCTTGCGGTAGTTGTCGTACTCCGCCGCCAGCCGCAGGTACTTGTCGTTGGCCTCCGCCAGCACCTTGGCCAGCTGTTCCATCTGCTCCATCTGCGACTTGGTAACGGTGAACGTCTCCTCCGCCGCCGCTTCCTCCGCGGGCGCGGCGTTCTCCGCCGCCGTCTCCTCCGCAGGCGCTTCCTGCTGGGGCTGCTTCTTTTCCTTCTTATCCTTCTCGCTCATTGTGTATCCTCCGGTAGCTGTTTTTTACCAAACATACGGCTCAGACTTTCCGCAAAGTAGCTCAGCCGCGCCGCCACAGCGGCGTAATCCATACGGGTCGGCCCGACCACGCCCACAAGACCCCGCATATCATCGCCGATGTCATAGCTGGCGATGACCACGCTGCTCTCCTTCAGGGCGTCGTTCACGTTCTCCGGCCCGATGAGGATCTGCATGGGCGCGTCGCTCTGCGGCACGGGCAGATCCTCCTTGTTGTCCACCATAAAGCTCATTAGATCGTGGGCCTTGTCGATGTCCCGGAACTCCGGGAATTTCAGAAGCTGGCTTGCGCCGTTGGTGAACACCTGCTGGTGCTGGCTTTCCTCCAGCAGCGAGCAGGCATATTCCGTCACCCGGTTCAAAAGCAAGAACCACTGGCCGGACACCTGCTCCGACAGGCTCATCAGTGTGCCGTTCATCTTCTCCGGCCCAACGCCGGTGAAATGCGTATTCAGCAGGTGACTCAGCTGGGGCAGCGTCTCCGCCTCCACCGGCAGCTCCAGCGCCATCAGCTGGCTCTTCACCCGGTTGTCCGACAGCATCACCACGGCGATGAAGCTCCGGGCGTCCACGCCGATCAGCTCGAACCGCTGCACGGTGGCGGCGGTGCGGTGGTCGGCCACGGAGTAGGTGGGGTAGCCCACAAAGCTGGACACCATCTGTCCCGCCTGGCTGATGACCTGATCCACCTGCTGCAAAGGCCCGGACAGGGCGGTGTTGATCTTCTCCGTCTCCTCGGCGGACAGCGCCTTGCGCTCCATCAGCTCGTTGACGTACAGCCGGTAGCCCTTGGCCGACGGGATGCGTCCCGCCGACGTGTGAGGCTGCTCCAAATAGCCCAGCTCCGTCAGGTCGGCCAGTTCGTTCCGCACCGTGGCGGAGCTGACCTTTTCCGGCATCAACTCCACAATGGCCTTCGAGCCCACCGGCTCGGCGGTGGCGATGTAGCTGTCCACCACGATCTTCAATATCTGTTTTTTGCGTTCGGTCAGTTCCATAGCAAAAATTCTCCGTTTAGCACTCCATACCTTCGAGTGCTAAACGAAGTGTACCACCCGCCGCCGCCGTTGTCAATAGCTGGGGTTTTAATTATTTGTGAACAACGGAAAAAGCGCCCCGCCTATGGCGGAGCGCCCCTATATTCCCTTTGCCTACTCCGACAGCTTCTCCGGCCTGGAGCGGATAAAATCCTGCACCAGCGTGTAGATCACGGCGAGCACCGGCACGCCCAGCAGCATCCCCAGCACGCCGAACGCCCCGCCGCCGATGGTCACGGCGGCCAGCACCCACAGCCCCGGCAGCCCCACGGACTTGCCCACCACCTTGGGGTAGATCAGGTTGCCCTCCACCTGCTGCAAGATCAGCAGGAAGATCAAGAACCACAGCGCTTTGATAGGGCTCTGGAACACGATGAGGAACGCCCCGGTGGCCGCGCCGATCCACGCACCGAAGATGGGGATCAGCGACAGCGTCGCGATGATCACCGACACCGGCAGCGCGTAGGGCAGCCGCAGTATCAGCATTCCGATGCAGCACAGCGTGCCCAGGATGAACGCCTCCGTCACCTGCCCGGACACGAAGCTGGAAAAGGCGTTGTTGGCCAGACTCAGCAGATGCATCAGCCGGTCGGCGGCCTTCTTCGGCAGCGCCGCCCGCAGCAGCCGCTTGCTCTGGGCGATCAGCGTCTCCTTCTGCGCCAGCAGATACAGGGAGAACACCAGCGCCAGCAGCACGTTCACCACGGCGGACACGATGGACGTGGTGATGTTCAGCGTGGTGTTCACCACGCTGTCGCCCTTCTCCTGCAAAAACCCGGTGATGGTGTCCTTCACCTGATCGGCGTTCAGCGCCAGCTCCGGCAGCATCACGCCGTGCTCCTCCGCGAAGGTGCTCAGGTTTTCCCACCACGTCTGAACCTGCGCCACATAGGTGGGGATATTGGCGATCAGCGTGCTGCCGGCCTCCTCCAGCCGGGGGATGAGGATGAAGATGATGGCGAAGATGACGCCCAAAAACAGCACCATGGTCAGCGTCAGGCACACGCCCCGCTTCAGCTTATCGCGCCACGGGCTGTTCCACTTGGCCAGCGCCCTGTCCCACAGCCGCTCCAGCGCCTTCAGCAGCAGGTTCAGCACAAAGGCGATGCAGATGCCGATGAGCAGCGGCGACAGCAGCCCGCCCAGGGCCTTCAGCAGCCCGCCCAGCAGCGACAGGTTGTTCAAGCCCCAGTACAGCAGCGCCGCAAAGGCGATAAGCAGCATAATGCGCTTGCCGGTCTTGTTGTTCAGTTCCAATCCGTATCCCGCCCTTTCCGCAGTGTATTTGAATTATTTTACCATATAGTATAACATATTTCCATCCATAAACCCGCAAATTTTTTGTAAACGCCGCTCCTGCGTGGCCTGTCGCCAAAAAACAGTTGCCAAGCGCCGCGTTTTGTAGTAGAATAATCTTCACGAACTTGTCCTCCGCCAGCGGCTGCGGGGCCGGTCTCGCGCAATGGATACCCACGAATCATGTCAGGCGGGGAACCGAGCAGCATTAAGAGGGATCATCCATGTGCCGCGAGGGTGCCGGCCCTGTGGCCGCAGGCGGAGGACGTTCTTTTTTCATTTCACGTTGTCAGGAGGTGTGCCCGTGTACCAGGCGCTGTACCGCAAATACCGCCCCAAGACCTTCTCCCAGGTGGTGGGCCAGTCCCATATCACCGACACGCTCCAGCGCCAGGTGGCGGACGGCACGGTGGGCCACGCCTACCTTTTCACCGGCACGCGGGGCACGGGCAAGACCACCTGCGCCCGCATTCTGGCCAAGGCCGTCAACTGCGAGCACCCTGTGGACGGCGCGCCCTGCAACCAGTGCGCCGCCTGTCGCGGCATCGATGACGGCTCTCTGCTGGACGTGACCGAGCTGGATGCCGCCTCCAACGGCAGCGTCAGCGATGCCCGCTCCCTGCGGGAGGAGGCGGTGTATCCTCCCTCCGTGCTGAAAAAGCGGGTGTATATCATCGACGAGGTACACATGCTCTCCAAGGATGCGTTCAACGCCCTGCTGAAGATCATGGAAGAGCCGCCGGAGCACCTTCTGTTTATCCTGGCCACCACCGAGCTGCAAAAAGTGCCGGCCACCATCCTCTCCCGCTGCCAGCGGTTTTCCTTCAAGCGCATCCTGCCCCGCGACATGGAGCAGCAGCTCCTGAAGGTAGCCGCCGCCGAGCATATCGACCTGACCGCCGATGGCGCGGAGCTGCTGGCCCGCATGGCCAACGGCGCGCTCCGCGATGCCCTGAGTTTGCTGGATCAGTGCCGTGCCGCCGCCGGCGTCATCGACGCGCCCGCCGTGCTGGACACGCTGGGCCTGGCGGGCAGCACCCAAACGCTGCAATTACAGCGCCTGCTCCTTAGCCGCCAAAGCGGCGATGCCCTGGCCCTGCTGGACCAGCTGTACCGCGGCGGCAAGGACGTGTCCGCCCTGCTGGGCGAGCTCAGCGACCTGTGCCGGGACATGACGGTGATGAAGGCCGCGCCGGAGGGCGGCGCAGCTCTCCTCAGCGGCGTGTATGACCGCAAGACCCTGGCCGACCTGGTGCGCGATGTGCCCCTGACCCGCCTGCTGTATATGACCGAGACCATCCAGCGCTGCGCCGCCGCCCTGCCGGACAGCATCCGCCAGCGCACCGACGCGGAGCTGTGCCTGCTGCGGCTGTGTGACGAGAGCCTCAACGGCGATGTGACCGCCCTGACGGGCCGTCTCAGCGCCCTGGAGGACGCGATAAAGCGCGGCGTTCCCGCCGCGCCCCAGCGCTCCACCGTCCCTGCTCCGGCGGCAAAGGAGGAGCGCCCGCCCCTGCCGGACGAGCCGCCCCTGCCGGACGAGCCCCCTGCCCCGGAGGACGACCGCCGCCGCGTGTTCGATGTGCCCGTGCCCGCCCGGCCCGCCGCGAAACAGCCCGCCGCCCCTGCCCCCAACGGCGACACCACCCTGTGGGACAAGCTCATCAACCACTACAAGGGCGCGCTGCCGGTGCAGTGCCGCGTCATGCTGAACATGGCCAAGGGCGTGCTGGAGGATGATTGCCTGACCGTGGTTTGTCGGGACGATTTCACCATGAGCCAGCTGAACAACGAGACCATCACCACCGTCCTGCGTGACGTGACCGCCGAGGAGCTGGGCCGCCCCATCCGGGTGCAGCTCCGGGTGGGCCAGCTCACCGCCGCCCCGGCCAAGCGACCCGCGCCGCCCAAGCCCGCACCCCCTCCCCCGCGGGAGGAAGCCCCCGCGCCGCCACCGCCTCCCCGTCCGGCGGAAACGCCGCCCTGGGAAGCCTCGGCGGACAAACCCGACAAGCTCAACGAGCTGCTGCAAAACGGCCAGCAGCTGGATAATTTCCAAATCAAATAAAAGGAGACCAGAGATATGGCAAAGGGATACAGTGCCCGCAAGGGCTTTTCCGGCGGTGCCGGCATGATGCAGCAGCAGGCGCAGATGCAGCAGAAGCTGCTGAAGATGCAGCAGGAGATGGCCAAGGCCCAGGAGGAGGTGGAGAGCCGCCAGTTCACCGCCTCCGTCGGCGGCGGCGCGGTGACGGCAGCCGTCACCGGCAAGAAGGAGCTGGTGGGCCTTACCATCAAGCCCGACGTGGTGGATGCCGAGGACGTGGAGATGCTCCAGGATCTTGTGATCTCCGCCGTCAACGAGGCGCTGCGCCAGGCCGACGAGGCCATGAGCAGCTCTATGAACGCCCTGACCGGCGGCCTGAACATCCCCGGCCTGGGCCTGTAAGCGAACTTGATAATGTAAGCGAACTTGATAAAAAGGAAAGCCGCCCTGCCGGGCGGCTTTCCTTTTTACATACATTCACAGCTCCAGCGGCTTCCCGGTGAAGCACATCACCGTGTGGGAGCGCACCACCACATTCCCCGTCTCGTCGGTGATCTCGGCGGAGCAGAACGCCAGCTTCCCGCCAATGCGGTCCACCCGCCCCACGGCGGTCAGGGTGCTGCCCGCCGATGCGGCGGCCAGATAGTCGATGCTGGCGTTCACCGTCACCACCATCTCCTGCCGCAGCGACATGATGGCCATGCCGGTGGCCACGTCGCACAGGGAAAACAGAATACCGCCGTGTGCGCCGCCCCAGCGGTTCAGACTGTTTTCGTGCATGGGCAGCACAATGGTGGCCGTGCCGTCATCGGTGTCGGCCATACGCATATAGTTGTGTGTCAAAAAGGGCTCGTTGTCGTTGCAGAAATGCAGCAGCTTGTCCCGCAGTTCAGGCGTCATGCTCGGTTCTCCTTTTCCGTTTCTTCGGGCGCCTTCTCCTTCGCCCTGTCCACATAGGCATACGCCTCCGTGGGCATATCCCGCCGCCGCAGCCGGCGATCCATCAGGAACTTCACCAGCTCCTGCACGCAGGCGAACACCGGCACGCCCAGGAACATCCCCAGCACGCCGCCGAAGCCGCCGCCCACCAAAATGGCCACAATGACCCAAAAGCTGGAGATACCCGTGGCGTCGCCCAGGATCTTCGGGCCGAGAATATTGCCGTCAAACTGCTGCAAGACCACGATGAAGATCACGAAGATCAAACACTGCTTGGGGCTGACCAGCAGGATGAGGAACGCGGAGGGCACCGCGCCCAAAAACGGCCCGAAGAACGGGATGATGTTGGTCACGCCCACCACCACGCTGACCAGCGGCGTGTAGGGCATATTCATCAGCGAGCAGCCGATAAAGCATATGATGCCGATGATGAGGGAGTCCAGCAGCTTGCCCCGGACGAACCCGGAGAAGATGTGATCCGCCGTCCGCGTGCCCCGCATCACCGCGTCCGCCCTCTGCTCCGGCAGCACGGCGTACACCGCCTTGCAGCACCGGGCCAGGCTCTTCTCCTTCATGCCCATCAGATAGATGGACACGATGATGCCCACGATCAGGTCAAAGGCAAAGCCCACCGCGCCCCGTATGCCGCTCCATATCCCGTTGGTCAGCGGCACAACGGCCTTCTGCGCCCAGGGCAGCACCTTGTCCGTCAAAAACGCCATGCCGTCGGTGTACCGCTCGGTGATCAGGCCCGCCAGCCATACGGCGATCTCGTTCTCGCTGTCCAGCAGCCCGTCGGCCCAGTCGTAGACCTTGCGGTAATAGGCCTCGGCGTTGTTGATCAGCGTGGTCACGCTGTCCATCAGTTGAGGGATGAGCACGCTCATCAGCAGGTACAGCAGGAAGATCACCACCGCCTCCGTCAGCAGGATGCTCACCAGCCGCAGTCCGCCGGAGCGGGGCTTCAGCTCCCTCTTGGGGAACAGCTTTTTCCAGCCCGCCCGAATGGCCTTTTCCAGCCACGACATCACCGGCGTCAGCAGATAGGCGATGGCCGCGCCGTACAGCACCGGGGCGAGGATGGAGGCCAGCTTGGATAAAAAGCGCTGCAAAACGCCATTTTGGTAGAACGTATCAAAAAACACCAGCACCGCGCACACCGTCAGAAATGCGGTCAGTCCCCATTTGAAGTATTGCGTTCGTTTCACGGCAAAGCCTCCCCGTCCCGTTTTTTCCTATCATACCCGACCGTCTGCCATTTTGCAAGAGGTTTCGACCTATGCGGGATACAAGCCGTCCGGCGGTGAGCAGGGAATACCTGTTGCAATCACGCTCTTGTTATGCCATAATAGATAGACACCCTGCGCCCTCGCGGCGCGAAAAACGATGGTATGTGAGGGTCACAGCATGAAAAAGCTCTTGTTTATCGTCAATCCACGAGCAGGAAAGACAAAATCCGCCGCGCCGCTGTTCGAGGCGGTGGCGGCGTTCTCCCGCGCCGGGTATCTGGTGCGGGTGTACGTCACCGAGGCCGGCGGTCAGGCCCGTGACATCGCCGCCAAATGGGGAGGCCGGTACGATATGGTGGTGTGCGCCGGCGGCGACGGTACGCTGAATGAGACCATCTCCGGCCTGATGGCCCTGGAGCAGCGCCCGCCGCTGGGCTACCTGCCCAACGGCAGCACCAACGACTTCGCCGCCAGCCTACACCTCCACACCACGGTGGAGGCGGCGGCCCGCGCCGCCGCAGGCGGCGTGCCGTACCCGCTGGACATCGGGCGGCACAACGACCGCTACTTCGCCTATGTGGCGTCCTTCGGCGCGTTCACCCGCTCCTCCTACTCCGCATCCCAGGCGGCGAAAAACGCCCTGGGCCACTTCGCCTACATACTGGAGGGCCTGGGCGACCTGGACTCCCTGCGCCCCTACCGCTGCGCCATCGAGGCGGACGGCGAGCGCTTCGAGGGCGAGTTCATCTTCGGCGCGGTGTGCAACTCCACCTCCCTGGGCGGACTGGTGAAGCTGGATGCCTCCCGGGTGGCCATGGATGACGGCGCGTTCGAGCTGCTGCTGCTGCGTATGCCGAAAACGCCCCTGGACCTGCAAAACCTCATCACCGCCATGACGCGGATGCAGTACGACTACCCCGGCGTGATCTTCCGCCACGTCAAAAACGTAGTGCTGACAACGGACCAGGAGATCTCCTGGTCGCTGGACGGCGAGTACGCCGCCAGCGCTCCCAAAGTAGAGATCCAGTGCCTGCCCGGCGCGATAAAATTGGTGCATTGACCCACCGCACCCTACGTACCGTCTGCCGAAAGCGTATGCGTATCCCACCGGGCGGGGCAGAGCCGTCCGCCCCTACACACGTTCTGATGTGCCGTGTGAGCG
>OLSB01002493.1_pt1 | contig 15156 bp, 24 predicted proteins | sample 1672071 | NCBI WGS metagenome assembly OLSB01 (sample SAMEA3136642, study PRJEB25190) | human gut metagenome | biome: human gut; feature: human-associated habitat; material: faeces | place: Austria | collected 2013 | reverse complement strand
TCTACCATAGGAGGCTGTTTCTTTTCTATTGTCCGTTTTTACTGGTTCGGTTCAAGCCGAAGGGAAGCTTTTTTTATATCAGGCGGACTATTTAGACGATAGTCCGCCTGTCTTTTACTCACATATACCCGAATTAATTAATTGCTCCCAAAATTGAAACAACAGGGGCAAGAACAAACCAGATAGGCACTGATATAATAAATTGTTTAAATCGTTTCTGCTTTATTCTGAGTTCCTGATCGCCGGTGCTTTCGGAGAGTTTGAAGTGATCTTTTAAAGCTTTTTTCCTGCCAGTCACTGCCGCATACTCTTCCGGATATTTTTCCTGAATGTAGTTACTATATCCATAACCTTCATATATCCAAATGCACATCATAAAGGTCATCCAAATGATAAACGGTATGAGCGAAGTTGTACCGTACATAAAAACAAACAACAGCAGATTGATCGCCCAATAGATAACAATTCTCATTTAACACCTCATATTTTTAACACGAATTGTTGTAGCAGCGGCTGTTTAAATAATAGAATCCGGTTCAGTTGGCTTTAAGGATCTCGGCAAGCTCGGCGACGTTTTTAAGCACATAATCGGGCTTTCGCTCGGCGGAGTTTATATCGTCCATGCTGCTTTCGCCCGAGAGCACGCACACGGAGACCGCGCCGGCGTTCTGCGCAACGGCTATGTCGGTATAAAGCCTGTCGCCCACGCAGCAGATATTCTCGTTCGGAACGCCCGTCTTGCGGGAGATGATATCGACCATATTTCTGTTGGGCTTTCCGATAAACTCGGGCTTAACTCCGGTTGCGGCGGTAAGCAGGGCGCATATGCTGCCGCAGTCGGGCAGAACCTCGTCGGCTGGCATGGGGCATACCCAATCCGGATTTGCCGCAACGAACGCCGCGCCGCGCCGCAGATAATGCACAGCTTTATCGAGCTTTTCATAGGTGAGCGTAGTGTCAAAGCCCACACATACGACCTTGACGGCCTCGCTGTCGTCAAGCTTTACGCCGTAGCTTTCAAGCTCACCCAAAAACGCCGGTGTTCCGACGGGGTAGACTGCGGCGCCGGGGAATTTTTCATTCAGGTACATGGCGGTCGCCATGCCGGAGGTGAAAACATTCTCCGGCTCGCAGGGGAAGCCCAGCCTGCGCAGTCTGGTCACATAGTCCACGCCCGCACGGGAGGAGTTGTTCGTCAGGTATATGTACTCCCTGCCGGTCGCACTGATGGTATTAATAAAGTCGATCGCACCCTCGAACACCTCGTCGCCGAGGTAAAGAGTACCGTCCATGTCGAGAAGAAACAGTTTTGTGTTCAGCAGCTTATCCATTATTCATACTCCCAAATTAAATTTCGTGTATATTATAATGGCAGGAGCTTTCAAACGCAATAATTATTTGATTTGCAAACAGGGCCGAATATGATAAAATTCAGGTAGTGATAATTCAAGGAGAAGCAATGATGAATATTCCATTTAATAACGGTTGGCTTTTCACCGAGGATTTTGACGGCGGCTTTGAAAACGCCGTCGCCGTAAGGCTTCCGCACACCGCTAAAGAGATACCATACAACTACATAGACTGCACAGCCTATCAGATGGTCTGCGGTTACAGAAAGCGCTTTCACGCTCCGGAGGACTGGCGCGGCAAGAGACTGCTGCTGCGCTTTGACGGCGCGGCTCATGAGGCGGTGGTATTCTGCAACGGCTCCGAAGTCGGGCGTCACGCCTGCGGCTACACCGCCTTCACGGTCGATATCACCGAGAATGTCGTTTTCGGCGAGGAGAACACAATAGACGTCAGGCTCGACACCCGCGAGAGCCTGAATATCCCGCCCTTCGGCTTTGTTATCGACTATCTCTGCTACGGCGGACTGTACCGCGAGGTGACTCTGGAGGTCAGAGAATGCGGATATATCGAGGAGGCCCTCCTTGAAAACACCGGTCTGCGCGAGATACGGCTGCGTATATCGAGCGCGAGCTCCGAAGTCGTGACCGACATAATCGACCCCGAGGGCCGCACCGCCGCCTCCGCCATCGGCAAAGAGTTTACGCTCACCGTGCCGGGCGCTGCGCTCTGGACCTTGGAAAACCCCGTGCTGTACACGGCCCGCATAAGAGCCTGTGAAGCGGACAGGGTCATTGATGAGCGCTGCGTCCGCTTCGGCTTCAGGACGGTAAGATTTGAAAACGACGGCTTTTATCTTAACGGCGAAAAGGTCAAGCTCAGGGGGCTCAACCGGCATCAGTCTTACCCCTACGTCGGCTACGCGATGCCCGCCTCGATTCAGGCTTTTGACGCGGATATCCTCAAATACGAGCTGGGCGTAAACGCCGTCAGGACCTCGCACTATCCGCAGTCACAGCATTTTATCGACCGCTGCGACGAGCTCGGAATCCTGGTGTTCACCGAGATACCCGGCTGGCAGCATATCGGCGACGAGGCTTGGAAAAAGCAGGCCGTCATCAACACCGAGGAGATGGTGCGGCAGTATATGCATCACCCGTCGGTCATGCTCTGGGGAGTGAGGATAAACGAATCGCAGGACTGCGACGAGCTTTACCGCCTCACCAACAAAGCCGCCCGCAGCATCGACGGCAGCCGCCAGACGAGCGGCGTGCGGTATCTTGAGAAAAGCCGTCTGCTCGAGGACGTATACGCCTTCAACGACTTTTCCCACAGCGGGGATAATGCCGGTCTCAAGGCAAAAAGCGCCGTCACCTCGAAGAAAAGCAGGCCCTATCTTGTCTCCGAGTGCAACGGGCATATGTTCCCCACCAAGCCCTTTGACGATGAGCGGCACCGCCTCAGCCACGCTCTCAGGCACGCGAAGGTTCTCGACGCGATGTACGCCGCCGACGATATCTGCGGTGTTTTTCCCTGGTGTATGTTCGACTATAACACTCACCAGGACTTCGGCAGCGGCGACGGCATATGCTACCACGGCGTTATGGATATGTTCCGCAATCCCAAGCTCGCGGCCGCTGTGTACGCAAGCCAGAGCGAAAACGCGCCCTGCTGCGTGGTGTCCTCCTCCATGGATATCGGCGAGCATCCCGCGGGGGATATCGGCAGGGTCTGTGTATTCACCAATGCCGACAGCGTGAGGCTGTATAAAAACGATGTATTCGTGAAGGAGTTCTTCCCCTGCCGCGATGAATATCCAGCGCTTCCCCACCCTCCCGTTATCGTCGATGATTTCATAGGCGGTATGCTTGAAACTCAGGAGCATTTTGAGCCCAAGGTCGCCGCCGACGTCAAGGACTGCCTTAACGCGATAGCAAAATACGGTCCGAGCGCCCTGCCGGTCGGAACAATAGCGAAATTTGCAAAGCTCATGCTTTTCAAAGGCTTCAAATTCTCGGACGGCTACGAGCTTTACGGCAAGTATGTCAGCAACTGGGGTGGCGAGGCCACGGTATGGCGCTTTGACGCCGTAAAGGACGGCGTGGCGGTAAAGTCGGTCGTAAAAAAGCCCGGGCAGCAGGTGCAGCTTGACATTTCGGTGAGCAGCACAAAGCTCACAGAGGGCGACACCTACGACGCCGCGGCAGTTAGAATAAGAGCCCTCGACGGGTACGGCAACCCCGCCGTATACTGGCAGGAGCCGATAGCTCTGCGCTGCGATGAGGGGCTTGAGATCATCGGGCCGCACATCATTTCCCTAAAGGGCGGCTCGGGCGGAACCTATGTAAAGACCTGCGGCGTGGCCGGTAAAGCGCGCCTGTACGTCGGCGGCATCGCGGTAGAATTTGAGATAAGCGTGCAGCAGGACAGCAGGATATAAACTGGAATTTGACCTCTACTACAATTTTTCATCACAAGAAGTAACCGGAACAAAAATCCGGTTACTTTTTTGTAAGATGTTAGATCTTCAGATTGAGCGCCACAATATATATTTTACGAAGCTGCTCAAACGACGCTCTACTGAGTATTCGGATAATATCTTCTAATAGATTTTTCCGCTTTCTTTCAATTTCCATATCAATCATTATTTTTACCTCGTTGTTTTTCATTTTAGCTCTCGCTCCACTTCAGTCGCTGCATCACCCCACAGTCTTTCAACCGTTGTTTTCAGTTCTCGCGCAATGAGTATCGCCGTTACTGCGTTTGGAATGTGTTCCTCTCGCTCTATCTTGCTCATCCCCGCGCTGCTTATACCTGCATTTCGTGCTATTTCGCGTTGAGACATTCCGTAATACAGTCTCTCGTCTCTAATACCGTTTTTCATGTACACCAATCCTACCACATTCTGAAGTAATAATGTTGAAAATGCGCACTACAGTGTGCATCCAAGCTGAAAAAATCAAACGTAACGACAAGCGAAAATGTATATATTATACAATTACTCCACCACAAAACAGTGCAATGCACCAAAATTTAAGTTAATTGTAGAGCATCTAATAATTTGGTGATAGTATGTTGATAAATTGATCTGTGGTAATAACCTGACTTTTGTGAGGCGGATAATGAAACATCTAAAGAGTATAATTGTAATGTTTTTGACATATGCGTTTGAACTATCGATATGTGGAATTACTTTTATCGCGGGCTTAGTCGTTTATTATATAGCCGATGCTCTTGGGGCGTCAAGCGAGAACGCGATACTGATCGGCATCATAGTTCCCGTCGTTGTTGTAATGATATTTGCTTTTGTTACCTACTCGAACGAGCTGGAAAATACTGCGCAAGAGAAGCTTTCTGCCCAGTTTAGAGAATTAGAGCGCCAAAGAGAACTCCAATATACTCAATTAGTAAAAGATCATCAAGCATTAGATCATCGAGCTCAATCTATAGCTTTATTAGAGAATGAATTTCAAAACATTCTGAAGTCTACTGAGCAGACGCATCCATGGCTTGCAAAGGAGGTAGCAGATTTTCTGTACACAAAAGACAATGCCATTGTTACAGAGTTGCGTTATAAAAACCGACCCGCCATAAAAGCTTCCGAACAAGTAAAAGCGATTGCGAAAGAGAAGCGCCTGCTTCAGGTAAAATGCAAAGAACAAGAGTACCAGCTTGCATACTATGAAACTTTGTTCCCTTGGCTTGAAGAATTCAAAGAGCTTCCACCTTCTGTCGGTGCTGAATATGCCCAAATGACACAGTCATCATCTAATGACGAATACGATTTGTTGCGCAAATGGCTTTCGCCTGAAGAATATGCAGAGCTGTCAACAACGGACAAATTCCAGCTTGCGCTTGACCGATATAAATCGCGTTCAAAAAGCGATTGGGAAGTCGGCATTGAATATGAGCGTTACGTTGGGTATCGCTATGAGTCGGAAGGTTATTATGTCCATTTTCATGGTGCGCTTATGGGAAAGCAGGATATGGGGCGCGATTTGATTGTAAGCAAAGACGGAAGGACGCTTGTTATCCAGTGTAAGCGATGGTCAAAAAATAAGGCCATACACGAGAAGCATATTTTCCAGCTCTACGGAAGCGCAGTTCAAATGACAGTGGAGGAAAATAAAAAGTGCTTTCCTGTTTTTATTACGACTTCGACGCTTTCCGGTACTGCCCGCAAGTGCGCTGAATACCTGCAAATTGATGTAGCAGAAAATTTTGAATTTGCCGATTATCCTATGATCAAGTGCAATATTTCACGCGACGGTGAAAAAATATACCACCTCCCATTCGATCAGCAATATGACCGCGTTCGCATAAGACCTGGCTCTGGAGAAGCATATGTAGCAACAGTTAAGGAAGCGGAAAGCCTTGGATTCCGCCGTGCATACCGTTGGCACGGGGAAAAAACTACGGTGTAGTTTTAAGCGAGGCGTAATCTGTTTAAAATAACAGTGTCACAAAGCATTGATAAATAAAATCCCGAAGCTTCAATGGCTTCGGGATTTTCCTTTAATTGGCGGAGAGTGTGGGATTCGAACCCACGTGGGCGTGAGCCCAAACGGTTTTCAAGACCGCCTCGTTATGACCACTTCGATAACTCTCCATTTTGGTTGCTAAATATTTATAACACATCGGAAAGAAAGTGTCAACTATCCAGTGCTTATGTCCCGAATGTTTGCGCATTCGGGATTTTTACTTGACAAATCTGCTGGCTGCGATAAAGTATTGATTAGAGGTACTTATTATGGAGCTTATTTATTACGACAAAAACATGATAGTGGCGATAAAGCCCGCGGGGGTCATATCGACCGACGAGCCGGGCGGGATGCCCTCACTGCTGCGGGAAGCCCTCGGCGACGAGAACGCGGATATCCGTACCGTTCACAGGCTGGATCAGGTCGTAAGCGGGCTCATGGTGTATGCCCAGAACAACGAAACGGCCTCGGAGCTCAGCCGCCAGATAAGGGATAACGAGTTTAAAAAGACCTACCTTGCCGTTGTCCACGGCGTTCCGGAAACCCGCAAGGGACGCATGGAGGATCTGCTGCTCCGCTCAAAGGAAAAACGCAAGACCTTTGTTGTTAAAAAGCCCGTGCGCGGCGCTCAGGAGGCCATACTTGATTATCGCCTTCTCGGCTCAAACGGCGAGATCTCCCTTGTAGCCATCGAGCTGATAACAGGACGCACGCACCAGATCAGGGCTCAGTTTTCTTCCCGGGAAATGCCGCTGCTCGGCGACCGCAAATACGGCGCTGCGGAGGATGACTGCAGCATAGCCCTGTGGTCCTACTCCCTCGGCTTTACAAACCCCGCCACAGGACGCTTCATGACCTTCAAGGTCAAGCCCCCGAGGGAATACCCCTGGACGGAATTCGACACCTCACTGTTTCCCCGTTGATGAGCGCATCAATAAAAATCCCGAATGCTGACGCATTCGGGATTTTTGGTGCCGGTGGCGGGAGTCGAACCCGCACGGTGTCGCCACCAACGGATTTTGAGTCCGTCACGTCTACCAATTCCATCACACCGGCAAAGGATACTCAAATATTATACACAAAAAAAATCCGAATGGCAAGAGCGGAATTGAAACAATATGGGTGTGTAGATTTACAATAGTGTCGCAAGTTCCGGAAGCTGGAACTGTGACACTATTTTTTCATAAAAAGGAGAAACGAACATGAGTAGAGTAATTGGCTTCCGACCCAGCGAATTTAAGACCGATGATGGCAAAATCATCAAGGGCATGAATATCTTTCTGGCGGACCCTATCAACATGGACTATGGCGGAGAAGGCGAATCCGCCAAGCGTGTCTATATCACCAACAGGAAGTTGGAGGACTGCGGCTATATGCCCATGATTGGTGATTCTGTTGATGTTGACTTTGACGAGTACAAAAAGGTAAAGCGGATTCGGAGCCTTCTGTAATGTCTCGCCGCCCCTCCCACCTCACAGAAGAGCGCCCATGTGAGGGCTTCCCCGCTAAGTGCTCAAAGTGTCGTAATCTGCTATTCTGCTTTAAGCATCGCCAGGCGGTCCTTAGTAACCCCTGTAATGGCTTCCCTATGGATTGTCCTATGTGCGTCCGCCGGGCATCCTGTGAGTATCGGCGTTGTGCTCCCTCCGTGTAACGCTTCCCCGGTAGGACCGGGCGGCCCCCGCAAGGGGGCCGTTGCCCTACTTGATAGGGCAACAAATTGTCGTCAGTGGCGGAAAGGTGGATTGACCAACCCATGGACCAGCTTACCCCTTCCTCCCCCGGCTGGTCTGAGTGGTTGGGCCAGTTATCCGGTCCGGAATATATCTCTGCGCTGAAAGAGGTTGGCCTCTGGAAAGAGCGCCCCCCGGATATCCCGCCTCCGCTATCTTGTGAGCCCCCGGAAATTCGGGACTTGAATGCTCCCTTGGAATGGTGGGAAGATGTAGGACCTGTCCCGGACCGGCTTACCATATGGGACCCACAAAACGCCAATCATTCACCCTTCCCTCCTGGATTCAAGATACCCAAAGTAGACGCGATTACCAATGCAAGGGTAAAGCGGTATCTTGCTAAGGACGTTCTCCAAGTCGCAAACGATGATATTTTCCCTACGGGTGACTATGAAATATCATTTCGCAAGGACAAAAAGAAACGTACTTATGATGTTCCATCAAAAGGGCAGGCAGAGGACCCCGCTCGCAGTCTGGAAGAATCCAAGCGCCGGGCAAAAAGCAAGGTCCGGGATATTGCTCTCTGCAATCGTTTTGAATATATGTTCACCTGGACCCTGGACGGTAGCCTCATCGACCGGTATGACAATGATGAGGTTTATAGAAAGGTCCGCGATTTCCTTTCTAATGCCACCCGCCGCAAAAACTTCCGCTATGTCTGCGTCCCGGAATACCATAAGCAGAAAGCCGGAGAAGAAAAACCCGCTATCCATCTTCATGGCCTCTGTATCCTGGGTGATGTGAAAATAGCTCCTTCTCTCCGCAAGGATGGCCTCCAACGCCGTGACAACGCTGGCCGCCCTATATTCAATATGACGGACTGGAAATGGGGCTTCTCCACCTGCGTCCCCCTGGATGAAAACTATGAGCGCACAGTCAACTATGTCACCAAGTACATAACCAAGTGTGACGAAAAGATTTTCGGCAAGTGGTACTTATCCAGCCGTGCTATAAAGAAGGCCCCTGACATAATCCCGGTAGAGCGTATTGATTATGAATCTTTCCGCGACCAAGAAAAGATTGATCGAAAAGAACAGATGGAAACGAACATATTTTTTGACGTGAAGATAGTGTCGGAGGAATACGAACATGGGATTTGTAGTGCTGAATGAATATGGCGCGGTAGAGATTATCACAAGCGAACTGGACATAGCCCATTTCGTGGCTGAATCCATGGAAGAGCGTGGACATAAAGCAACGATTATTTTGTTTTCGGAAACTGCTCCGAAGGAGTGATAGGCATGGATAATATCAATTTTTTGGTTGATATGGGGAATCGCCTTGGTGTGAATCCAGACGACCTTCTTATTATTGTGGTTTGGTTCTTCATCCTGACTAATGTTGCTACAGGTGCTCTTTTATGGGTTGGTATGGACCTGGGTGAAGCTGCCTTTAAGTTTATTCGTAAAAAGTGCCGTAAGGGGAAATCTGCCGAGTAAGGGATGTGCTCGCATACCTAGTTTTCTGTGAATTTATTCCATAGGAACTTGAGGACTGTTTTGGCAACTTGTACGCCTCCGATTATGCTGGCCGGCAGTGCAATTATTTTAAATAGTGGGTGGTTGAGCGCCTCTTTGCATTGTGGCATAACGGTTCCGGCAAACCATTTTGCTGTTTCAAATCCCGCTTTTAATAATTCTCCCATTGAGGTGTCTCCTTTATGTATGAATTATTTGATACTTGGTTGGGTACGGTCACTTTTGCGGCGCTTCTCTTTTTTATTGGCTTTTTTATCTGCCTCGGGTTTCTTTTTGCCTGTAGTGTAAGTGATGGATTGCGAAAAATCAAGTTAATGCTGTGCCTCTTGAGGAAGAAGGGTCCTTTATGAAAAATCGCATAATCTCCCTTGTCCTAACTCTCTCCCTGTGCGCCTCTCTTCTGGTCCTCCCGGCCCATGCGGAGTATATTTATAATCCTGTTCCTAACGATAGTTTTATCACTCAGCTTGCAATTGCTTTTAAGCAAATAACTGGTATTGATGTTACTTCTTCTATGGGTAGTATGCAGTTGCCTGTTACTGGTCCTTGTTCTATGTCCGAGCTAGAGCGTGCAAGAGAGTATTACAATTCTTGGCTCATTGATTTGTATAGGGCTGTTGATTATACGTGGCCTAATGGTTTGGGAAGTCCTGCGGCAATTACATATGATAATAGGAATGGTATATATCGTCTGGTAGACAATTATTCGAATGAATATGTTATGGATTCTATGGGTCGCTTTCCTTATTATGAGCCTCCTGTTGATCAATCTACGATTAACCCTGATCCTAATCAAGAAGGTGCCTCCGTCCCCGCCACCCCCAGCATCTCCAAAAATGGCTTCGTCCGCGCCGAATATGCCGATACCTCCCAAGTGGTCCTTGTTACCCAGGATGCCCTTTCTCAGCTTGTCACCAACCTCTCTGCCGAAGGCATTAACGGCACCATGTGGGAGACCGTTATCAACGGTACTCGGTTCTATGTGGTTACGGATGCCCAGCACCGTTCCTTCTACTGCAACTCCCTGAATCAGCCCTTTGTAGCGAAGGCGGAATCCTCCGCCACCGATATCCAGTATGACTATATCACCAATGACAATTCCACCACCATCAAGGATACTCAGATTATCGACATGGCGGATGGTGTTCTGAATATCGTAAACGAAAACGGCGAAAAGACCCAGTTTTGGATTGACGCTATCAATTTTAACTTCGATGACCACTCCTACACGGTCAATGCCTACGATTATACCTATAACATCCAAAATAATTACTATGAGTACAACTATTACACCTATAACATCACCTATAACATTGCCAACACCTATATCAACTATATCGGCTCCACGGCTGAGTTTGTCCCTACGGAATATGAACTTTACTACGAACTCCCGGATGGTCGTTCCTCCGCAGACCTGACCATTGATGAAATGGCCGGTATGTCCTTCCAATTCTACGACGTTATCAATTATCACAAAAGCGCCACGGACACCTACCTTCGGGCCCTCTACCATTTTGATGGCGATACCGATGATTCCAGTTATTTTAGCACCCAGGGGGATTTCACCTGGACCACCGGCGCAAGCCTCACTTACATGGAATCTGGTGCTTTTGATGGAGCTCTCTATCTGGATACGGAGGCTCATGCTTTTAATCTGTCGCTTCCTTCCAATATTGGCTCTGCTGATTTTACTCTTCAATTTCGCTATTATCAGGCCAGTCAGCCGGATACCACCAGCAACATCAATAACTATATCAGCATGAACGGCTCCCGTCTCATGTCCTGGGATGAATCCAATTTTTACTACGGCTCCAAGGACTATGAGACCACCCTTGGTCCTCTCTCTATTGGCTCCTGGCAGGAGCTTGCCATAGTCCGAGATTCCGGCACCCTGTATTACTACCATAACGGCCTGTGTGTGGGCTCTACCTCTAATGCCTCTTTTCTTGGAAATACCCTTACTTTTAACTTCGGCACCACCTCCCGCTCTTATTCCATGCTGGACGAGCTTCGGGTCTTGAATTTCCCTCTGGCGGAAAACGGCGCAAGCTATTCTTGTACCACGGTCCCCTATGATACCAACCTTGTCCTCGTTCTTCCCGGTGGTACTTACCCCGTAGCAGACGAGTATTGGGACTTCCAGACGGACGGTAACCTCCTGGGCTTCCAGGACTGGACCACGAACACCATGCCTAGCTCCCGCTGGTCCTGGTATAAGGATATTTATTCCAACGTTCTTACCATCAGTGATGGCTTTGCTACTTTCACCAATAACGAATCCAGCCCTACCAATATCGGCGGCTCGTCTACGGGCGGTGATGGCTCCAACTGTCTCCGTGGCGGCTTGTCCTACTATATTGCTACCTATTATACCAGTTGGAGTAACCCGGATTTTACCCCCGTATGGGGCAACACCTATACCTTCTCTGTTCTTGGCCGGGATGGTCAGCTATCCTCCATTACCTTCACGCTCAACCGAAACAATAGGACTGAAACGATAACGGAGACCTTTGATTGGGGCCAGTTGGTCTATAAGGATTACTATTATAATAGCCGTCATTATATCAGTGTGGCCATTGTTCCCACCAAGGGCCAGCCCTTTGACTTCGTTTATACGGAGCTCAAAGAGGGCCCTACTCCAAACACTGGTCATGAATATGTAACCTGCATCTATGATTCCAATACCCTGAAACCCAATACCGCCGCTGTCCAGACGGATATCCCCATTACCGCCTACACAGTCGGTGGCGTGCGCCCCACCTTTCCCAAGCGTGGCCAAGTCTGGTTTACCGTGGAAAGTAAGCGCGTTCAGGGCTGCTATGTCTATACCGGCACGGCCTGGGAATCCGTGAACTGCCGCTATTATACCGGCTCCCGCTGGATACCTATTTACGCTTTTGATATGGATACCCTGGCGGACCTCTGGGACATCGCGGATGGGGACAACGCCATGGTTCAGATCACCACCGAATCAGGCTTCTGGAATTGGTGGAAAGCTCAGTGGTTGGACTTCCGCTCCTGGCTTTCCATCCACGGCATTGGCGGTTCCGGTACAACGGTAAATCCTACTGTCCTCCCAACGGTCCCCCCTACGATTGATGGAGCTACGGGAGAGGAAACAGAAGCTGGTTGGTCTTTCCTGGACCTGCTGGTAGCCTTAAAGGACGGAACATGGAAAATTATTACTGGTGTCGTTGGTTCTGTCTTTGGGGGCGTCGCTGGTATCGTTTCTGGCGTCGTGTCGGTTGGCGATTACTTCGACGCATACAACGATGGAAGCGAAGAAAACATTTTCGGTATCGTAAATTATGGAGGTGAGGACATTTGGGATTGATAGGAGAAACGGCTGGTGTTTTTGACTTTATCCGTTCGGTGTATTCCGCTTTCCCTGTTGCTATTAAGCTCCTGATTGTTGGCGCTTTTGGCGGTGTGGTCTTTATCTGTGTGATGCGTGGTATTGGGAAGTAGGTGCATTTATGTTCTCGTTTTTCCAACTTCTTCTAGGCTGGCTTCCGCCTGTCCTTTATGTGATTTCTCTTGGTGTGATTGCCATATTTGCTATCGTGACAATTCTTCGCCTGGTGGCGCTTATCCTTGATGTAATCCCGTTTCTTTAGGGGGTGTATTGAATGGAAGTCATTCAGGCTATTGGCTGGTTTTTCTCCGCAAGCTGGGACTTCTTTACGGATATTAACGTCCCTGGTTTCAATTTTTCCTTTGCGGCTCTCCTGGTCGGTTTTTTCCTGGCTAATCTCGGCCTCCGTTTTTTGTTTATGATGCTGGGTATTGGCGTCCATTCCAGTGATTTTGCATTATCTGCGCGTAGAGAGGATAAGGAAAAATGAAAGAACTGATTATTTCAATTTTCGGTGTATATGAGCCCGTTACCACTACGGCGGCCTATGTGATTTCCGGCGCGGAAGGGTCTACCCTGGAAGAAGTCCAGGTAATCGCCTCCGGCCTGGCCGGTGTAGACTGGCCCTGGGTCGCTGGTGTGCTCCTGTTTGGCATCGTCCTGTATTCCTTCTTCCGTCTCGTGGGGGTGCTGCTCGGTGACTGATATGATAACCTTCTCTATGGCAATTTTGGACGCCGTGGTAACGTTCTTGGAAACCCCGCCCGTGTTCTATCTGTTTAGCTTGATATGCTTCTGCTTCATTGCGAAGTTTGTCATGATATTGATTCGAGGAAGGAGGTAAGAAAAATGGAAGGTGGCACCACTGTGACCATTACTACTCTGTTGACCAATGTAGGCACGGTGTTTACGCAGGCTATGACCTGGGTCGGTACCGTGGCCGCTAAGATCGTTGATGAGCCCGTCTTGCTCCTGTTCTGTGTTGGTGTTCCCCTCTGCGGTCTAGGCGTCGGTATGTTCTCCCGTCTCATTCACTCTCGCGGCTAAGACAAACAAAAAATGCAAATGAAAGGATGTTGAATTATGGAAGCTCTGCTTACTGCTGTTAGTTCTGTTTTTACCTCTGCTGTTGGTTGGGTTGGTACGGTGGCCTCTACCATTACCGGTCAGCCCGTCCTGCTCCTGTTCTGCGTCGCCGTCCCCCTGTGTGGTCTGGGTGTTGGCATGTTTTCCCGCCTCCTGCATTCCCGCGGCTGACAAAAAAACAAAGCCCGGCCCCACGCCTTGGCGGGGCCGGGCTTTGTCCCTTATGGAGGATAACATATGGCTGGATATGTATTGATTGCTTTGCTTATTGGTCTCCCCCTTTTGTGGGACTTTGCCACCCGGAAGTATTTGGATCCCTATAAGCTCTACCTTGTCTTTGGAAAAAAGGGCTCCGGTAAATCTACTTATCTCGTCAAGCTGGCAAAGCAGTACCTAAAACGGAAAAAGCATTGGAACGTTTACACCAACATGGACGAATTGTTTATCCCTGGTGTACGCCATTTTGATATAAAGCACCTGGGCGATTTCGTCCCTGAAGCGGATTCTCTCCTTCTCCTGGACGAAGTCGGTATGATTTGGGACAACCGTGACTATAAGACCTTCAAGCCCCAGGTCCGTGATTTTTTCAAGCTCCAGCGCCATCACCAGGTTACCGTTTACATGGCCTCTCAGACCTTTGACGTAGATAAAAAGCTCCGTGACCTCTGCGATGGTATGTTCCTGCATAGCAACTTCTTGCGGGTGTTTACTCTTGGCCGCCGCATCATTCGTCAAGTAGTCATCACAGAATCTACCAGTGAAGCGGAATCCCGTATCTCTGAGGACTTGAAAATCCTGCCCTTCTGGAATTGGACCTTGACCTATATCCCCAAATACGCGAAATACTTCGATTCTCATTCCATCCCTGAAAAGCCCTATCTGAAATATACAACCGATTCCCTTACGCCTGCTCTGGAAGGTGGTACTGATGATGAATGATTCCCCTCTGTTCCTGCTGTCCCTGCTCCTGCTCTCCGCTACCTACATTATGCTCATTTCAAATGGTCGTGGAGGTGGTCCCCGTGCTTGAGCTCGTCCTCTTCATGGCCTCCATGCTCCTGCTTCCCCTGGTCCCCCTCATCCTTGGCGGCGCTCTCATTCTCTGCGCCTGTATGTCCTTCGTTGACCGTCCTCATAAAATCGCCCCGCCAGCATGACGCCGACGGGGTGTTTCTCATTCGGATATATGACGTTCTAAGTCCTGCTCCAATTCGCTGATTTCTACTTCTAGCATCTGTGCCGCTGTGACCTCGGGTTTCTTCCTTCTTCCTTCGCCGGTCCAGTTGGTCCACATGAATATTATTGCGACTATTCCGCCAATTCCTAGTGGTGGGAATGTGAAAAAAAAGATTGCTAGCGGTTTTATTGCGACTATCGTTATGATAACTTTGATAATGGTCCTCGCGTCATGACTTAGTTTCTTTTCTTCCATCGTCCTTTCCCTCCATGTCTTGTTTAATTAGGTCCTTAATGTATCCGGCCAGCGTTTTCCCTTGGGCCTGTGCGTGGTCCTGTATTTTGGCTTTTTCTCCGATTCTTACTCGAAACTTTATTTCTTCTTGGTTCTCTTTCATCCATTTTACAGATGCTCTCTTTTGCGCTTCAGTCGTTGCCATGTTTTCACCTCTTGCGGACATTATAAAGGACCCTGTAAAAAAAGTCAAGAAATTTATGCA
>OLSB01002489.1_pt1 | contig 15186 bp, 12 predicted proteins | sample 1672071 | NCBI WGS metagenome assembly OLSB01 (sample SAMEA3136642, study PRJEB25190) | human gut metagenome | biome: human gut; feature: human-associated habitat; material: faeces | place: Austria | collected 2013 | reverse complement strand
TGATCCTGGCAGAAATAAGACTTCATGCCATGAAAGATACCTAGCCTGCCGGTAGCAATAGTTGCAGCTGTCTCAAAGGTATCGACGCCGCGCCCGGCTGCCTCACAGCCGATCAGTTGCACATCAGGATCATCGAGAAAATGATAAAAAGCACCGATCGCATTGGAGCCACCGCCTACACAAGCGATTACTGCATCAGGCAGGCGTCCCTCTTTCTCCAGGAGCTGACTTTTAATCTCGCGAGAGATCACTGACTGAAAATCACGCACAATGATCGGAAAAGGATGCGGTCCCATCACTGAACCTAAGATATAGTGCGTATCAGCTATTCTAGAGGTCCATTCGCGCATCGTCTCGGAAACAGCATCTTTTAAAGTTGCTGTCCCGCTGGTCACAGGATGCACCTTGGCACCCAGCAAACGCATCTTATAGACATTGAGCGCCTGTCTGCGGGTGTCTTCCTCGCCCATGAAGACTTCACATTCCAATCCCATCAGCGTAGCAGCAGTAGCAGCCGCTACTCCGTGTTGGCCAGCGCCAGTCTCAGCAATAACTCTGGTTTTACCCATCTTTTTAGCCAATAGAGCCTGGCCGAGGACATTATTAATTTTATGAGCACCGGTATGATTAAGATCTTCCCGTTTGAGATAAATCTTAGCCCCACCAAGATCGCGGGTCATATTTTTGGCTAAATAAAGACGGGAAGGACGCCCAGCATATTCATTGAAGAGCTCGGTTAACTCTTCATTGAACTGAGGATCATCTTTAAAATAATTATATGCTTCTTCTAATTCTATGACAGCATTCATCAGCGTCTCGGGGATATATTGGCCGCCATGAATGCCAAATCGTCCTTTAGACATTTTTCTTTCACCTCGCTATTATTTTGGCTGCTGTTTTTACCTGCTACGCCATCGATAATCAGCGGGACGAAAACTATGTTTAGTGGTAAATCTAGTGAAATATAGCATCTGCTTGACTCCTTAATTCAAACCAAAGCAAATAAAAAGCCCGTCCTTAACATTACTGTCAAGGACGAGCTATCTGCTCGCGGTGCCACCTTGATTCGCCCTTGCGGGCGCGCTTTTTGGATGCCATCACATCCGTGGACTCTGACGCGGTCCTTGCGTCGCAGCTTATTAACTGCGCCCTCAGCGGCCCATTATGGCGACTTGCTACTGTCGGATCTCAGCACCCCGAACTCTCTGTAAGCGCTTTTGTCGCTTTTACTCCCGCTTCAACGGTTTAGGTGTCTTTGGTTGTCAACCTGGGCGAATTTTAAACCGAACGAAAGAAGCGCGTCAAGCAATTTTTCAAACTGAAGGCGTATAGATGTTCGTCCTTTTTCTCTTCGTGCTATTGCTCGTATAGAATGCTCGCGTAACGTCGGGGCGGGGCAACGGCGCAAAAGGAGTTGGGTGCCCAGGTTCCATCACGCGATCTTGAACGCGAGCACGTGCGATAACAATTGCTCGAGCTCAACGTGGAACTCGTTGGCGAGGTCCCTGATTCGGCGTGACGTATTGTGGGGCGCGCCCCGATCACTCATCCCATTGGCATTTTTTCATGTCGACGCAGCCGTTGTCTCGGAAGGCGACTCCTTCCTCCGTCAGTAGCGCTCGCTGGTCGGGGAAGTTGGGCGCGAGGCGTCCCGCGTGGTTGACGACGCGGTGGCACGGATAATCGCCGTAGCGATCCGCCTCACTCAGCACGGCTCCGACCAGGCGAGAGTTTTTCTCCCTGCCGATGAGGCGCGCTATCTGACCGTACGAGGCGACGCATCCCGCCGGAATCTCTGCCACGACGGAGAGAATCTCATAAACCAGATCTTCGTCCAGGACTTTTCCCATCGTATCGCTCCCGTGTTCGCCTTCGCATTCAAAGTCGCGGGGCTGATTGCTGACCCTGGCTCCGCGGCGTCTCCAGAGAAGCATCGAGGGAAAGCGCGTGCGTGTCAAGGTTGTCTGGTCCAGTTGCTGGCTCGATACCTCGAGACGTTCGCCTTAAGTGCGACCTGCCCCTATTGGAAAAGGATGCCGAAGATGTATTTGGTGATGGCGGAGCGGCGGATGACTCCCACGAGTTTGCCCTCGTCATCAACCACAGGAAGCTTCTTGAACTTCTTCTTTGCCAGTAGTGCGGCGACGCGGGCGATGCTTTGGTCGGGTCGAGCGCACACTACCTTGCGCGTCGCGAAATCCATGACGCAGCGATCCTTCAGGTCCTTGATGCGCTGCTCAAGGCTCTGATCGTCGAAGTACAGCATAGATGCGTCGCCGCCCGTGAAAATGGTGTGGGCGCGATGTTGCGCGATGGCACCCATGACATCGCCGTCGGAGATGAACCCGACCACCTGGTTGCGCTCATCGATTACGGGCATACTGCTCACCTCGTTCTCGGCGAGCATCCGCACCACGTCGGAAATCGTGCAATCTTGCGTGCAGGTGAACGGCTTTTCGGTCATGATGCTCGAAACAGGAGTTCCCTCGAGCTCGAGCGGGATGCGTTCGGACAGAATCTCGGACATCGCTTATGCCTCCTTCGGCTTTGGTGCGGCCTTCTTCGAGGTGCGCACGCTGAATATGGCGTAGATAAGGGAAACGAGGCCGATTGCCGCGCACACCTTGTAAGCGACGCCCGCGCCCACGGCGGTGGCGACCTGGATGCTCGCGTCGACGCCGGCCGACGCGGTGACGCTTGTCATGACCGTGATGATGAGCGCCGTGCACAAACCGCCGGCGACCTGGCGGCCGGTGTTCGCGATGGCGTTGCCGTGGGCGATCATGTCATTTTTCAAGGCATTGACACCCCATGTGTTCACCGGCATGTTCGCGAGCGACTGGCCGGCGGACTGCAGCATGCAGAACAGCGCAACCACCAGGATGGGCGTGTTGACCGTCGAAAGCGAGAGCAAGAACAGGGCTCCGGTCATGAGGGCCAGGCCGACGATCGAGATGGCGCGCGGACCGAACTTGTCGAACACCACGCCGGAGATGGGGCTGATGATGATGCCCACCGCCGCTGCGGGAAGCATGGCCATGCCGGTTTCGAAGGCCGAAGCGCCGAGCGCCGTTTGCAGCAGCAGCGGCAGCAACGTGTTGGTAACTAGACATGCGGCGTTGATCAGCGTGACGATGATGGCCGCCACGCGGAATTCGCGCGTCTTGAGCGTGCCCAGCTGAAGCAGCGGGTCGTCGATTTTGCCCTGGCGTACAACAAACAGCACCAAGCACACGACACCCGCGACGATCGAGCCGAGTACCACGGGGCTGCCCCAACCCATCGACGAGGCGCTCGAAAACCCGTAGAGAAGTCCGCCGAAGGCGATGGTGGAGAGGACGACCGAGGGCAGGTCGAGCTTGGGGTTCTTCAGCTCGCCCACGTTTTTCAGCATGAACACGCCTAGCACCAGCACGAGAATTGCGAGGGGGACGATGGCACCGATCATGGTGCGCCAGCCGTACGTGTCGATCACCGCGCCGCCTACGACGGGGCCGACCGCGGGACCTGCCGACATGACGATGCCCGCCATGCCCATAGCCGTCCCTCGTTTCTCGACGGGGAACACCAGCATGGGAACCACCGAGACCAGCGGCATGAGCACGCCCGAACCAGCCGCCTGCAACACGCGACCGATGATGAGGAACAAGAAATCGGGGGCGGCGGCGCACAGCAGGGTACCGAGCGCGAACACCAGCGTTGCCCCGAAGAACAGCGCGCGGGTGCTGAACTTGTCGATAAGGAACGCCGAAACGGGGACCATGATGCCGCTCACCAGCGGATAGATGGACATGATCCACTGGGCGGTCGAGGCGTCGATGGAGAAATCGGCCATGATGACCGGCAGTGCAGGCGACATCACCGTTTGGTTCAGCAGCGCCAAGAAGGCACCCAGGACGACAACCGCGACGATGCGGATCTGGGTACCGGTAATGCGCCCATTGGCGGGCGCGACCGTACAATTATCAGACATAAGCTTCCTTCGTATCTATTCGATTCTTCGCCGAAGGCGCGCTGGCCCACGGGCGAAATAACATGCACGTGCTATGCGTGCATCAGATACGACAGGAAGAAAGCGGCTGCTCAGAGCGCACTTGGGGAACAACAGGAGAGGCCCCGTATACCAGGGGCCGCCGAATTGCGATGTATGCTTTGGTCAAATCCTTCATAGCGGGGAGGTATCCTAGCAGCCGTCTTCGCCCCTTTCAAGGGATGTAACCCAGACGTTGATTTTCTTCACCGAGGCGCCATCGTTGGAGGGTGGCGTGCTTCTCTATTGCCACGCCGCGGGGCGAGGGAACGCCGCGGCGAGCTTGTGCATCGGCTATGTGTGCAGCTGCGAGCGTGTTGCCGGCGCGCGCTGGGCTCCAGTCCGATCCGGCCGACTCTTGCCGACGGTCGGTCGCCGTCCTCCCCCATCTCCGCCTGCTCTGTTTTTGCTCGGCTCCCTTGTCGTATCATGGACGGACGAGAATTGAGCGAAGGCGGTACGTATGAACATCCAGATATTCGGCACGAAGAAAAGCTTCGATACCAAGAAGGCGCAGCGCTATTTCAAGGAGCGTCGCGTGAAGTTCCAGTTCATCGACTTGAAGGAAAAGGGGATGAGCAAAGGCGAGCTCGAAAGCGTGGCGCGCGCCGTCGGCGGGGTCGACGCTGTGATCGATCCAAAGGCGAAAGATGCCGACACGGTTGCGCTCGTACAGTACCTCGCTGCCGACCAGAAGTTCGAAAAGGTGCTCGATAACCAGCAGATTCTTCGCGAGCCCATCGTTCGCAACGGCCGCCAGGCAACCGTCGGCTACGAGCCCGACGTGTGGAAGGGCTGGGAATAAAGCGGCTGGGAATAAAGTGAAGCGCCCACGCCCGTGGTTTTATCCACGGACGCGGGCGCTTGCGTAAGACGTCTCTTGTCGTTTGAGTGGAGCGCCCCGGCGGCGCTGAACAACGCGCCCCGGCGACGTGGCTGGGACGGCGGGGCCCTCGGTGCGGGTCGTTTATTCCCCAGATTGCGCGAGCCTCTTCTTGTCCTTGTAGGGAACGAGCAGCACAAGCCCCACGATCGAGCAGACGGCCACGAACAGCGACATGCCCTTGAAGCCGCTATTCATCGTTTGCTGGTAGGCCTCCTGAATCTCTGCGGCGTCGTTGTCGACCTCGGTCAGGTAATTCTCCTTCGCCTCGTCGAGCATAGCGGGCACGGCATCTCGCGCCTCTTCCATCTGCGACACGACGGTCTGCAGCTCGTCGCGCTGGGCGGCCATGGCCGCTGCAGCAGGCGCTGGCACACGGTCCATCTGGGCATTCATGCTGTCCAGGCTTCCCTGCATCGAGGCTATGCCCTTATCGAACCCGCCCTGGATGTTGCCCTCGATCGTCGGCTTCATGGCGTCGAACATCTCGCTCGAAAGCGCCTTGCATGCGGAAACCACTGTGGTGACGTCGGAATTCTTCAGCTGCTCGAGCGTCTCGTCGCTCATCTCGAAGCTTTCGTCTCCGCTCGAGCTGTCCATGCCCACGTCGATGGTGCGATAGTCCTCGAGTGACGGGATGTCGACACCCTCGAGCATTTTCGCGCCGTTCTCGGTCTCGCGAAGGCTCGCAAGCTCGCTGTCGAGCTCGGCGGCGTGGGGCAGCTCGGAGACGCTCACCTCGCTCGGCATCGCGTCCATGAGGTTGCCCTGCAGGTAGGCGCTCGCGTGCACGACGAATGCGACCATGATAGCGGGTGCGATTGCGGTGCCGATGGAGCGGACGAGGGACAGCGCGGCCAGCGCCGAATTCGATTCCTTCTCGTCGGTGTTCTCCAGCATCATGTAGTTGAGCGGCGTGCCCATGGTGAAGCCAAGGCCGAGGCCGGTGATGATCATGGTGGCGCACACGGTGAGGAGGCTTGGCCAGGTGCAGGCCACAAACGCCATGAAAATCGAGCCGATTGCCACGCCGATGAAGCCCATCGCGAGCACCGGTTTCACGCCGTGCTTGTCGATGAGCTTGCCCGACATCATAGCGCCAACGCCGCTGCCCACGCCGAGCAGCGCGATGAAGTAGCCGCCCGATCCCGATTTCATCATCATGGCGTTCTCGCAGAACTGCGGGAAGAAGATAGTGCCCATCATGGCAATGCCTGAAATCACCGCGCACAGAAACGCGATGACGATGTTCGCGTTGGTGAAGTATTTCAGGTTGAGAATCGGGTCGGCGGCGTGGCGTTCGCGCAGCACGAACAGCGGCAGGAGCACCACGAACGCCACGAGGAACGGCCAGACGTCAGTTGACGCGATCGACGTCGCGAAATCGAAGAAGTCGATGTTCTTAAGCCCGTACATAAGGCTGAGCGTCATGAGCGTGAGAATGAGAATGCCCAGGCCATCGAGGGGCCCCGTCTTTTCGGCTTGCGCGTTCGGAAGACGCTTGACGCCGAGAATCAGCACGATGATGAAGATGGGGATGTTCACGTAGAAGATGAACTGCCACTGCGTTGCCCCGAAAACCTCGAGGATCGCGCTGCCCACCGTCGGCCCTAGGATGGAGGCGAGGCCGTACACCATGCCGACGATGCCGAGCGCCATGCCGCGCTTTTCCTCGGGGAACGCGGTGCCGAATTCCGCCGTTGCAACCGGCATGATGCCGCCACCGCCGAGTGCCTGGATGACGCGCGCGCCGATGAGGATCCAGAAGTTGCCCAGATCCTGCGCGACACCGCATAACGCCGAGCCGATGCCGAAGAGCAAGATGCACAGGAGGTAGACCCCCTTGCGGCCATGGCGGTCGGCAAGCTTGCCCATGATAGGGATTGACACGGCGTAGGCGAGCGTGTAGATGGTGATGATCCATACGCCGAGGCTATCGTCAACGCTGAGCGTGTTCTGAATAACGGTACGCGCGGGGTTGACGATGCCCATGTCGAGTGCGCCCATGCATAGGCCGAGCAAATAGACTACGGCGACAAGCGCGTAGCCCTTCCCCTGGCTGCGGGCGGTGGGCGCTGCTTTGGCGGGGGAATTGCCCGCCGGGGCTTGCGATTCGATGTCCGAGCCCTCCTTAGATTGAGCAGGCTCGATGTCCTGCTCCTCTGTCTTCTTGCGGGTCATGGGACTAAAGACTCTCCTTTCCGGTGGCTGCCGCGTCGGCAGGGGAGGCGCTTGCGGCGGCAGGTGCGTCGCCCGCGGTTGCCGCGCTCACGGGTGCGGCATCCACTTCCTGCAGGTTGGCCGCCATGTGCGCTATGAGGTCGCAGGCGCTCGCTTTCTCCTCGGGGGTGAAGCCGCTAAAGAGCGTGTTGTCCAGCTCGACGAACGACGCGCGCATCTCGTTGAAGACGCTTGTCGCCTCAGGTGTTGCGCAGACAATCTTCTCGCGCTTGTTCTTGCTGTTGACCTTGCGCGCCACCAGGCCTTTTGCCTCGAGCTTTGCGAGTGTCTTCGCGATGGCGCCGCGATCGATGCCGTGCTCGGCTGCGATTGACTCCTGATTCGACTCGCCGTTCGCGAGAAGGCTCATCAGCACGAGCTGCTCGGGGAACCCGATTCCCCTGTGGGCCATGTTCCGTTCGGCGAAGGTGCGCATCTTCCGTACGATGATGGAAATGTCCGACATGTACAACGGTTACCCTCTTTCGATTTGCTTAGTGTTGCCACGACAACAGTTGCAACGGCAACAATAATGAACCTGACGAATCGTGTCAAGAGGCCGCCCCTAAGCACCGCATCGCGGCCTTTCGCGGGTTGGAAACCCTTATTTCTCACTGCCGAAATAATCTCGAAAAGTACTTCCCCTAACTTTTACCGTGCAATGTAAGCGAAAAACGCATGCGCTTGCGAGGCGATTTGGCTGCTTGGGCCCGGAATCCGACTCGAATCCCGACCCGGTCTCAGCTTTCTCGGCCTCCCTGGTACATGCGCTTTTCCCTGTAGAAAGGAGGGGCTATGGAGGACTTCCTGACATCGTTCTTCGTCGCTCCGTTCACCGGGCTGGCAACGGGAATTGCGAGCGCGACAAGCCCCCTCGACGTCATCGACGCCGTCGACGGCTTCGTGTGGGGCCCAATCATGATCTTGTTGCTGCTGTTCACCCACATCTTCATGACCGTCCGCACGGGCTTCATCCAAAGAAAGCTCGGTACGGGCATCAAGATGTCGGTCACCAAGGACGACCCTTCCGATGCAAGCGGCGACATCACTCAGTTCGGCGCGCTGACCACGGCTCTTGCCGCCACGATCGGCACCGGCAACATCGTCGGCGTGGGCACGGGCCTTCTGTTCGGCGGCCCGGGCGCCATCTTCTGGATGTGGATTACGGGCATCTTGGGCATTGCCACCAAGTACTCCGAGGTCTTCATCGGCGTGAAGTATCGCGTGAAGGACCACTCCGGCAAGATGCTCGGCGGCGCGATGTATGCGCTTGAGCGCGGCTTCAAGAACAAGAAGCTCGGTCGCATTCTCGCTATCCTGTTCGCCCTGTTCGCGTCGCTGGCAGCCTTCGGCATCGGCGCTTCCACGCAGTCGAACTCGCTTGCCGACGCCCTCTACAACACCTCGCTCGTCGACGGCAAGGCCATCCCGCAGTGGCTTGTGGGCGCGGTCGTCGTGGTGCTCGTCGCCGTCGTCATCTTAGGCGGCATCAAGTCCATCTCGAGGGTGTGCGAGAAGCTTGTCCCCGTCATGGCGCTCTTCTATGTGGTGTGCTGCCTGATCATCATCGGCATCAACGGTCAATACCTCGGCGAGGCGGTCCGCCAGATCATTGAGGGCGCGTTCACCCCCGCTGGCGCTGCCGGCGGTGCTGTCGGCTCGACGGTGACGCTCGCCTTGCAGTTCGGCTTCAAGCGCGGCATCTTCTCCAATGAGTCCGGCATGGGCTCTGCGCCGCTCGTTGCCGCTTCCGCCACCACGAAAAACCCCGCACGTCAGGCTCTCGTTTCCATGACCGGCACCTTTTGGGACACCGTCGTCGTGTGTCTCATCACCGGCCTCATGTTGATGACCACCCTGATCGCGAACCCGGAGCTTTCCACCGCCGTCGCTAACGGCACCATCTCCTCCGGCGCGGGCCTTGCGACCGCCGCCTTCGAGAAAATCCCCGTATTCGGACCGCTGGTACTGCTGGTGGGCCTGCTCACCTTCACCTATTCCACCATCCTCGGGTGGAGCCAATACGGCAACCGCGCGATCAGCTATCTGCTCGGGAAGAAGGCGGTGCTTCCGTACTACATCGTGTTCCTGCTGTTCGTGTTCTGGGGCTGCATGATGGTCGGCGATGCGTCGAACAGCGCCGCGGTTTCCAATTTGAGCTCTACGGTGTGGGATTTCGCTGACGTGATGAACGCGCTCATGGCCATTCCAAACTGCATTGCGGTCCTCGGCCTGTCTGCCGTCATCGCGCGCGAGACCAAGCACTATGTCTACGATGGCAATTTGGAGGAAGTCGACGACACCGAGATTCCGCAGTACGACGAGAAATAGCGTTGCGTCAATTCGCTATGAGAGCCGCGAAAAAGCGGATCTATCTGGGCGAACGGCGTAAGGGCGGCTTCTTTGGCTCGCGGAAGCCGCCCGCGCTCAATACCCTTAGCGGTGGGCTTTGCCCGTCCAGACGCACATGACCATGCATGCGATCGCGGCATATGCCCAAAACGTGTGCTTCTTCATAGGGAAGGCTCCTTTCGTTGCGCCAGCGTGAAATGATGCTCTTGAAAAGAGCATAAGTCAACAGCGGCTGACATTTCATACGAGAAAGCCCTCGGCGGCTTGCATTTCTGCAGGCCGGCCGAGGGCTTTCTGCGGTTGAGCGGCGCAAGACCTACGCCGTTGAGCCGCCTCAACTCGACCCCGATCCTGCGCAACAGGCATAGCAGTGGTTCCCGAAGCGGATTTCGCGCGCAAGGGGAATCGACGGGTCTGCTGCCATGTCGGCGATGGTGAGGTCGTTTTTGCATGGCATGCCGACCGCCTGGTTGAAGTCGCAGTCGTATAAGGTGCCGTCCCACGACACCGAAAGCTGCGTGCGGCACATCATCGCCGGGACGGTTTCCTCGTTGAATGCCCCGATCAGCGTGTTCATGTAGCGGTCCATGTTGTTCGTCTTGAGCAGTCGCTCGCCGAAACGCCCGCCGGGCGCGTTGGTGATGGCGAAGAGGTTTTCGAAATCGATGTCGAAATCAGCTTTCAGCTTCGCTTTGTACTCGGCCTCGAGCGCCCCCTGCTCGGGTGGAAGAAACGCGCCGAGCGGGTTGAACACCAGGTCGAGCTCGAGCCTTTTGCCGCCAAGCCCGGCGCCTTCGCCTTTCCCGTATCCGAGCGCGCACAGGTGCTGGAGCATCTCGATCGTCGGGTCGAAGGTGCCCGCGCCGCGCTGTTTCTCGGATGTTTTCTTCACGTAGTGGGGAAGCGACGCGATGACGGTGATGCCCAGCTCTGCCCACAGCTCGGGAATGCTCTCGTAGCCTGGCTCCTTGCAGATGCTCAAGTTCGAGCGCGTCATCACGCTTGCGCCCGCGCCGACGGCTTCGCGCAGGAACCACTCGTAGTTCGGGTTCATCTCGGGAGCTCCGCCCGTGATGTCGATCGTCTTGAAACCGCGGTCGCAGAAGACGGCAAGGCACTGCTCGAGCGTCTCGCGCGACATCTCCTCGGTGCGCGCGGGGCTCGATTCCACGTGGCAGTGTTTGCACGCCAGGTTGCACTTGAGTCCGATGTTGATCTGAAATTTCACGAGGCCTCTTCTTTTTCGTTGCTGTTTTGCGATGTTGTTGGAGGGCATGCGCGCAGCTTTGAGGTGCGGTATCATGGCGAAAGCTTGGACCCTCCGAGAAAAGAGTGATTATGGCAAACAAATCTCTGGCGAAGTCGCCCACCGAGCTTACGATCTTGGTCACCGGCGGCGCTGGATTCATCGGCTCGCACACCTGCGTCGAGCTGCTTGCGAAAGGCTTCAACGTCGTCATCGTCGACGATTTGAGCAACTCGAGCGAAGTCGCCGTCGAACGCGTGCGCAAGATTGCCGGAGTCGGCGCCGATCGATGCGCGTTCCACAAGGCGAACGTGCTCGACCGCGACGCGATGGAAGCCATCTTCTCCGAGCACGACATCGACGCGATCATCCACTTCGCCGGTTTCAAGGCGGTAGGGGAAAGCGTGCAGAAGCCGCTCGAGTACTACTGGAACAACATCGCGGGCACGCTCGTCCTGTGCGATGTCGCGCGCAATCACGGCGTGAAGAACATCGTGTTCTCATCGAGCGCCACGGTCTATGGCGAGCCCGAGTTCGTGCCCATCACCGAGGATTGCCCGAAGCATTCCGCCACGAACCCCTATGGGCAGACGAAAACTATGCTCGAGCAGGTGCTTACCGACCTTTACGTGGGCGACAACGAGTGGAACGTCGTGCTGCTGCGCTACTTCAACCCCATCGGCGCGCACGAGAGCGGCCTTATCGGTGAGGACCCGAAGGGCATCCCCAACAACCTGGTGCCCTATGTGGCGCAGGTCGCCGTCGGCAAGCTCGCTGCGGTCGGCGTGTTCGGCGATGACTATCCCACGCCGGATGGCACGGGCGTGCGCGACTACATCCACGTGGTCGACTTGGCGCGCGGGCATGTTGCCGCGCTCGACTGGATGGGCGGCAAGGTCGGCACGGGCGAGCCTTCCGGGCTCGGTTCGATCCAGGGCGAGGCTCAGGCTGACGGCTCGCGTCGGGGTGTGGGCATCTTCAACCTGGGAACCGGCAAGGGCTCGAGCGTTCTCGACGTGATCCATGCGTTCGAGCGCGCTTGCGGCAAGACGATTCCCTACGAGATCAAGCCTCGCCGCGCGGGTGACATCGCGACGAATTACGCTGCTTGCGACAAGGCAAAGCGAGAGCTGGGTTGGGTCGCGCAGTACGACCTCGACCGCATGTGCGCCGACAGCTGGCGTTGGCAGTCCATGAACCCCGACGGATACGCCACCGAGCAGTAACCCGTTATCCATTGCCGAACGCACAAGGGCTCGCAATCCCATTTGGATTGCGAGCCTTTTTCGTTGGGAAGAAAAAAGGGACACGGCTTTAAGCCGCGTCCCTTTGAAGATCATAGAAAGCGCTAGTAGGCAGAGCCCACGCCGGTTCCCGCTGCATAGCCGCCGGTTCCTGCCGGACGAGCCAGCAGAACCGCCGGTGGATGCCGCTCCGGAATAGCCTGTCCCGGCACCGGATGCGCTGGACGACGTATCGGCATAGCCGCCCGTGGCACCGCCCGTTGCGCCGCCATAGTAAGACGAAGAGCCGGTTCCACTTGCAGAGTAACCGCCGCTATAGGCGGATGCGCCGCCCGTATCGTAGTCATTGCCGGCATACATCCCGCTACCCGTAGCGGTACCGCCCGTGGAAGAGCCGCCCGCAGACGAGCCGGCGCCATATTTCTGCGCAAGCTTGCTGGTGGAGCCGGTGATGCCGCTGGGATCGCCGCCCTGATCGACGACCTTCATCATCTCAGTGACCTTGTCCTCATCGGCGAACACGTAGGAAACGCCGTCGACGTAGCCGGTGACGGAAGGCAGCATGGCGGAATACATGAGCAGATCGCCGTCATCTTTGAACTGCTGCGCCAGCGAGATGATGTCGTTGACCTTCATGTCGGTGGTAACGCACTTCGCCGCAGCCTGGATAACGCCGGGCAGCTCGGTGACGGGCAGGGCCAGCACCTTGTCCACAAGAGCCTGGATAAGCTTGCGCTGGTTAGCCGCACGCGTGAAGTCGCCGTCGACGTAGGCGCGGCTACGCGCGAACACCAGGGCCTGCTCGCCGTTAAGGTGCTGCTCGCCGGCCTCGATGATGATGCGCGGGTTCTCGGGGTGGTCGGTGGTGTTGTCGGCATCGGTGTCGTCGATGCGCTCGTCGACCATGACGTCGACGCCTCCGACGGCGTCGACCAGGCTGACCAGCTCCTCGAAGTTGACTTCGGCATAATGCGAGATGCTGACGCCGGTGAGCTGGGTTGCCTCGCGGATGGTCGCTGCAGCGCCGCCGTAGTTGTACGCGGCGTTGAACTTGTTGGTGCCGTAGCCGTCGATATCGATCATGGTGTCGCGGGGAATGGACACGAGCGTTGCCTGGTTGGAAGTCGGGTCGACGCGCACAACGATGTTCGTGTCGGAACGTGCGCCGCCTTCGTCATCGCCCTCGCGCTTATCCGATCCGATCAGCATCATGTAGAACGGCTCGTTGAAATTGGAGCTAACCAGCTGCTCGGACGTTTTACCGCCCGTATTCAGCTGGCTGTTCACGTTGTTGTACCAAACGGCGAACGCGGTTCCGCATCCGATAAGGGCGACGATCAGCGCACAGCACACGCCAAGGGCGATCTTCTTGCCCTTGGCAGACTTGCGCGAACGCTGCGCCGAATACTGCGGGTTCGAACGCGAATACTGCGACGCGCCCGCCTGATTGCGAAACGCGTTGTTTGCGCCAGGACCTTGGGAGCCGGGAGTGAACGCCGGACGGTAGCCGGCGGGCACCTGGGAAGCTAGCGGATCGTTCGCTTGGGGACGGCGGTTCTTTTTGAATGCCATGCAAGATCTCCTCACAGCAGTCCGTTCGGGCCTGCGTTACCTTCTTCCGCACCGCACAGATTCCATGCGGCTCCCCACCGGCATGGTGCCTACGCTACCCGATTTCAACTTTCCTTCAGCGGCTTGACGAACGGCTCACAACCGCACACCAAGCCCCAATTAATCATCGTGCATTGTATCATCCCAGATTGGCAACCATAAAAATGGCACGCGAGCGAAACAGGGTGTTCATGGGAGCTCACCCTGTCCCCCTTCTATATATAGGTTGCAGCACTGCTTTTCTTGAAAAATACCCTCGGAACGTAACCGCTGGGTTACAGCATTGCGTAATCATGCCGTTACGCTCGATGCATGCAGACTCCCGTCCCACATATCGATGAGCTGGCGACTGCGCCGAACGACGAGCCGAAGATGGCCGTCACGCTCGGCCGCAACGTGAAGCGGCTTCGCGAACGGGGCAGGATCAACAAGACCTGCTTCGCGGCCATGGTCGGCATCGGCCGGCCGCAGCTCAACAAAATCGAGAAAGGCACGGCGAACGTTCGCCTTTCGATGGTCGAGGAGCTTGCGGATGCGCTTGAGACCACGCCGGAGAAGCTGTTGTTCGAGCAGTTCGATCCGACAAGCATCGCCATCCCGCGCAAAGCCCCCGATTGGCAGTTCGATCCGTATTCATGAACCGATGCGATCGCATTCATAATGCCTAGGTGTGGGGAATTTCGCATGCGTTTACCATTCCCTACCCCCATTAGCACGTTTTAGGCTATAATGCCGACACGGTATGGCAGGAGCGCCTACCAAGCATGCGGGTGTCGCCAAGTGGTAAGGCACGAGCTTCCCAAGCTCGCATTCGCGGGTTCGAGTCCCGTCACCCGCTCCATCGATCATCAACGACGGCCCAGTGCCGTCGTTTTCGTTTTCAGGAGGCAACGATGACCGAATCGCATCCGATATTCGACACGTTCATCTTCGACTTGGACGGAACCATCCTGGACACCATGCCCGACCTCATCCACGTCACCAACGAGACCCTTGCGCACTTCGGCTACCCCACGCACACCGACGCCGCCATCCGCAGCTTCGTGGGCGACGGCGCGCAACGCCTGATTTACCGCGCCCTTCCCGAAGGAACCCCCGAAACCGTATACGCAGAAGCGCTTGAATATTGGAAAGCGCTTTACCCCCAAACCGGGCATGCTCGCACGCGCCATTACGCGCACATGCCCGAGACGCTTGCCGAGCTGAAAGCGCGAGGATGCAAGCTTGCGGTGCTTTCGAACAAATACGAGGGCGGCGTGAAGGATGTCATCCCACGATTTCTCCCCGACCTTTTCGAGGTGCTGCATGGGGAATGCGAAGCCATTCCCCGCAAGCCCGACCCCGCCGGCTTGCTGCAAACCATCCAGGAGCTGGACAGCACTCCCGAGCGCACCGCCTACGTAGGCGACTCTGCCGGCGACATGCGCGTCGCCCACAACGCCGGAACGTACGCGATCGGCGTCGACTGGGGCTACAATCCCGTAAGCGCCCTGCAAGAGGCACAGGCAGGCGTTATCATCTCCGACCCTGCGCAGTTGCTTGAGTTTGCGAGGGCGTAACGCCGCGCCATAAGGAAAATGCGCAAGTGGGTGCGCCGCAG
>OLSB01002484.1_pt1 | contig 15218 bp, 17 predicted proteins | sample 1672071 | NCBI WGS metagenome assembly OLSB01 (sample SAMEA3136642, study PRJEB25190) | human gut metagenome | biome: human gut; feature: human-associated habitat; material: faeces | place: Austria | collected 2013 | reverse complement strand
CGCCTGTGCGTCCGGCCGGCTGTATATGACGATTTACTTCCGATTTACTTTTTTTCCTCGGTATGCTCGTGGTGGGGCATGTGCTCCGTCCAGCCGACGATCTCGCCTTCGTAGGTAACATTGGGAACCTCTACGGGCTCAACGGCCATTTCCTTCACGAACTCGGTCTCCACGAGCTCTTCCGGGTCTTCCTTGTGGTGCTCATGGTGTTCGTGGTGCTCGCCTTCATGGTGGGGCATGTGCTCCGTCCAGCCGACAAGCTCGCCTTCGTAGGTAACGTCCGGAACTTCCACGGGCTCGACGGCCATTTCCTTCACAAATTCGGTCTCGACATACTCTTCGGCTCTTTCTTCCGCCTTGGTTTCGGGGATCTTTTCTTCTTTGCTCATGGTTTTTCCGTCCTTTCATATCATTGCGGCAGGGACAAAAACCACGCGGCTTCGCCGCTGCCGGAATCCCTTTGGGAACAACGAAAATATAGCACGAACGAAAAACCACGTCAATCCGTTTTTTGTTAAGAAATCCGCCGGAAAATACACGAAAACGAACGATCCCGGCCACTTATTTATCCGGGTGATAGTTTTTGGCAAGGCCGCCCTCGGCGGTTTCGCGGTAAACGCGGTTTAAGTCCCGTCCCGTTTCATACATCGTATGGACGACCGTGTCAAACGATATTTTGCTCGTCTCCGAAAGGAAATTCGCCAGCGAGAGCGCGTTGATGGCACGCATGGCAGCCACGGCGTTTCGCTCGATGCACGGGATCTGCACCAGCCCGCCGATGGGATCGCAGGTAAGCCCCAGATGGTGCTCCATGGCGACCTCGGCGGCATAGCCGATCTGGCCGAGACCCATTGCAAAAAGCTCACCGAGCGCCGCGGCAGTCATGGAGCAGGCCGAGCCGATCTCCGCCTGACAGCCGCATTCCGCGCCGGAGATCGAGGCGTTCGTCTTGATGAGATTGCCGATCACGCCGCCCGCGGCCAGCGCGCGGACGATCGCCTCGTCGGAAAAGCCGCGCTCCTCCTGCATATAAAGGAGCGCCGCGGGCATAACGCCGCTCGCGCCGCACGTCGGCGCCGTGACGATCTCGCCGCCGGAGGCGTTCTGCTCGGCTACGGCGAACGCATACGCGCACACGAGCCGGTTTTCCCGCGTCTGCGGGCTCTCGTCGATGTGGCGGCGGTTGTAGAGATACTGCGCCTTGCGCTCGACTCCCAGTCCGCCCGGCAGCTCGCCGGTGCGGGTGAGACCGTCGGAAACGCTCTGCTTCATCGTGTTCCATATGCCGAAGAGATAGTCGCGGATCCCCTCCCCCTCCCGGAGGAACACATAGTCGCTCAGCCGCAGCCGGTTCGCGCTGCAAAAGGCGGAGATCTCCGCATAGCTCGTTTCCGGATAGACCTCCGGCGACTCGGTGTCGGGCCGGCCGGGGATGGAGATCGCGCCGCCGCCGACGGAGAGGGCCGTCATTTCGCCGGTGAGCGCGCCGTTTTTGTAAGCGCGCAGCTCCATCGTGTTCGGGTGCGGCAGGTCGGTGCGCTCCGTATTCCAGAGGATGTCGGTGTGCACCGGCGCAAGCGCGTCGCGCACGGCGACGTCGGTCAGATGGCCGCGCCCGGTCATGGCGAGTGAGCCGAAGAGCGTGACCTCATACCGGTCGGCGTCCGGGTGTTCCTCGCGGAAGAGACAGCAGGCGCGCGTGGGGCCGATGGTGTGGGAGCTGGAGGGCCCGCGTCCGACGGTGTAAAGCTCGCGCAGCGATTTCATGCGGCGTTCTTCCTTTCCAAATGAAAGATCCGTGGGATGAGCGAGAGGAGCGGCATGCCGAGCAGGAACAGTACGCCCGCCTCGCCGAGCGCGACCTCCGCGCCGAAGAGCAGGAAGCTCTGCCAGAAGGCGTCGCGCGCGAAGCTCCACGCGAGCACCGCGCCGATCACGACGCCGTTCCAGACGACGGGGCTCAGGCACGCGAGAATGCACATCGGTGCGGACGGCGCCGCGCCGGTGCGCCGTGCCTCGCGCCCGCACGCCGCTGCGCAAAGTCCCGCGCAGAGCGTGGCGAGCGAGCCGAAAACGACGTCCAGCATCCCGGCGGCGGAGATAGTATTTGCCAGCGCGCAGCCGAGAAACAGTCCGACAGAGGTATACGGAAAGAAAACCGGCAGCACGCACAGCGCTTCCGAAATACGAAATTGCAGATTGCCGTAGCTGATGGGGGCAAGCAGCATCGTGAGCGCGGCGTAGAGCGCGCCGACAACGGCGGGGATAATGAGCTTTTCACGGAGATCGTTGCTGTTCAAGATTGGGAACCTCTTTCTTTGTCAGTGTTTAAAAATCATCGGGCAGACCGCAGCCGCACCAGCTCTGGCGGTACAGTCCGTATTCGTGCGAAAGCGCGATGCTCCGGCGGTAGCCGTCGCGCTTTTTAAAATCCGACGGCAGCCAGGAAACGCCGTATTCCCCGGCGAGCTTTTCGCCGATGGCGTTGATGAGGGGAGCGTTCTTGTGCGGAGAAACGGTGAGCGTCGTGGCAAAATAGTCGTATCCGCCCTCGCGCGCCGCCGCCGCCGTGCGGGTGAGACGGAGAACGAAGCACTCCGTGCACCGCGCGCCTCCCTCGCTCTCGCCTTCCAGTCCCGCCGCGGCAAGGCGGAACGCCGCCTCGTCCCGCTCCGGGACGATCAGCCCGACGTCTTTGCCGAACGGCGCAGCTTCGAGCAGATGCCTCTGCCAGAAGAGCCGCTTTTCCCACTCCTCCGCCGGGAGGATGTTCGGGTTATAGAAGAAAACGTCGATATCGAAATGCGGCGCAAGCCGCTCGAGACACGCGCTTGAGCACGGGCCGCAGCAGCTGTGAAGAAGGAGCCGGGGGCGGACGCCGAGCGAGGCGATGAGCGCGTCCATCTCCCGCTGATAGTTTCTCTGCTGCACGGATTTTCCTCCTTCCCTCCCGAGGGAATATTTATATTATAATCTTTTTCGCAAAAAAACAAGGGCATTGACGAAAGTTATGCGGTCAGAGTAAAATGGATGGGATAATAAAGAAGAAAACAGGAGGATTCCCATGGACAACCGCCGCAGCAAGGAAAATTACTATCTCGACATTGCCGAGGCCGCTCTGGAGCGCAGCACCTGTCTCCGGCGGCAGTTCGGCGCGATCATCGTGCGCGACGACGAAATCGTCGCCACCGGCTACAACGGCGCGCCGCGCGGACGGCACAACTGCTCCGATCTCGGCCGCTGCACCCGGCGCGAGCTGAACATTCCCGCCGGAGAGCGGTACGAGCTCTGCCGCAGCGTCCACGCCGAGGCAAACGCCATCATTTCCGCCGCGCGGCGCGACATGATGGGCGCGACGCTGTATCTTGTCGGGCGTGATGCCGCCACCGGCGAGTATTACCCGGGGACGACCCCCTGCGCCATGTGCCGCCGGCTCATCATCAACGCCGGTATTGCGCAGGTCGTCTGCCGCACCGGCGCAGACGAGTACACGACCACGCTAGTCCGCGACTGGGTGTATCACGACGATTCCATCGTCTGAAAAGCCGATACAAACAGCGCCGCTGCTTCCGACGGGAAGCGGCGGCGCCGTTTATTTTGGGGAAACGTCCGTGCCGGGCTTTATTTTGCGGTTTTGCTTCGTGCGATAGCGACAACCGTGCCGGTAAGTGCAAAGAGCGCAAGCGCGTTCGGGAGCACCATGAGGTTATTGAAAAGATCCGTCAGCTCCCAGACAAGGTCGTTGGACATCAATGTGCCGAGAAAGATAAAGACCAGCGCGATAAGCGTATAGACGGCGGTGCTCACCTTGGCATTTTTGCGGCCAAAGAGGTAGATCGCATTGATTTTGCCGAAGAGGTTCCAGCTGAGCACCGTGGAGAATGCGAAGAAGAACAGGCATACCGCAACAAAGATCGCGCCGAAGCGGCTGCCGAACACGGTGCCGAACGCGGCCTGCGCAAGATTGCTCTTGCCGAGAATCCCGGTCACGCCGCCGGCATAGCCGTTCGCCAGCGGGCCGTCCGGCGTGTAGAGCGTGGAGATGATGACGAGCGCGTTGAGCGTGAGCACAACAAACGTGTCCATGAACACGCCGATCATCGCCACGACGCCCTGCTCGTGCGGAGACTTGACGTGTGCCTGCGCGTGCGCGTGGGGCGTGGAGCCCATACCGGCTTCGTTGGAGAACAGACCGCGCTTCGCGCCCTGCGAAAGCGCCGTTTTCAGCGCGTAGCCGAAACCGCCGCCGAGGATGGCCTGCGGCTCAAAAGCATACCGGAAGATCATGCCGAACGTCGCGGGGATGTACCGGATGCGGACAGCGAGCACAACGAGCGCGCCCATAAGGAAAATCGCCGCCATGACCGGCACGATCTTTTCCGCGACGGCGGCGAGACGGCGCACGCCGCCGAGGAAGATGACGCCGCAGAGGACAACGAGCGCAATGCCGACGATCCACGCCGGGACGCCGAACGCGGTCTCAAACGTGGAGCCGATGGAGTTGGACTGCACCATGCACCCCATGAAGCCGAGCGCAAGGATGATAGCGACGGCGAAAAAGCCTGCGAGGAACTTCCCGAAGCCGCCCCGAAAGGCCGTTGTGATGTAGTACACCGGGCCGCCGTGGATCGTGCCGTCTTTATCCACCTGCCGGGTGGTCAGTGCGAGCGTCGCCTCGGCGTAAATGGTCGCCATGCCGAAAAAGGCGATGACCCACATCCAGAAAATGGCGCCGGGGCCGCCGGTCAGGATAGCGCCGGACGCGCCGACGATGTTTCCCGTGCCGACCTGCGCGGCGATGGCGGTGGCGAGCGCCTGAAAGGAGCTCATGCCGCTCTTGTGCTTCTCGCCGCGGAGCGTAAGATTGCCGAACACGCGGCGCATACCATCGCCGAAGCAGCGCACCTGCACAAAGCGCGTGCGGATCGAGTACCACAGCCCGACGGCGATGAGCAGAAAGACGAGAACGTAGTTGGAAAGGTATGTGTTGAGATCGCATACCACGGGGTAGAGCGCGTTTTCGATGGCGGTGAACATGTGCGGGTTCCTCCTTAAGATAATAGAAAAAGCTGCCGTTTTTTCGGCAGCTCCGGAGAAAATATGCAGTTTCGGAAATAACCCCGTACATGTTCGCGGTATATCACGATTCTGCCCTGTCCTTTTGCCTGAGAGTTTCGGCCCGGAATGCGAGCCTTGCACCTTCGGCACCCGATCAAACGGGATTCTCCAGAGTGTCCTCCACTTTCAGTTTTCGAAAATCCTGAAAGCTTCTATGGAATTCGTGTGTTACCTTACCATAGTTTCGCCGTACTGTCAATAAAAAGTTTTTCTATCACGGACATTTTTCTTTATATCAAAAACTCTCTGCCAAAAACAGCAGAGAGTTTTCGTTTATTTCGCTGCCATGGCGATCTGCTCGGGCGTGATGGGAAGCTCGCGAAACCGCTTGCCGGTGGCGTTGTACACCGCGTCGGCGATCGCCGGGAGAGGCGTGTTGATGACGACCTCGCCGATGGACTTTGCGCCGTAGGGTCCGGTCTCCTCGTAGCTTGCCTCGAATTCGACGGAGATACGGCCGACATCCTGCCGCGTTGGGATTTTATACTGCATGAGGGAGTTTTCCGCCGGCCTGCCGCGGCGGTCGTAGGTGATGTTTTCCGTGAGCGCCATGCCGATGCCCTGCAGTATGCCGCCCTCGGCCTGCACGCGGGCGAGATTCGGGTTGATGGGCGTGCCGCAGTCCACGGCGGCGACGAAGTTCACGACCTGCGTTTCGCCGGTCTCGCGGTCCAGCTCGATCTCGGCCGCGCCCACCATGAACGGCGGGGGTGAGATCGGCGAGGTATGCGTCACGGTCGCTTCGAGCGCGATCGTATTCCCGCACTGAGAGGCGAGCGCGATCTCCCCGAGCGTGACGGATCTCTTTCCGTCCGCGGTCTCGGCGCGCTCTCCGGTGAGGAGCACGTCGTCCTCGCCGCACGCGAGCAGGCGCGCGGCAAGCGCCGTGATCTTTTCGCGCAGCGCGAGCGCGCACCGCTCCACGGCCTTGCCGGTAACATACGTCGTGCTCGAGGCATACGAGCCGGAATCGTAGGGCGAGGAATCCGTATCCGCGCCGAGCACGGAAATATTCTCCAGCGGACAGTCGAGCGTCTCGGCGGCGATCTGCGCGAGGATCGTATCGCAGCCGGTGCCCATATCGGCCGCGCCGATAGAGAGGGTGTACCCGCCGCCGTCGTTCAGCTTGAGCGTCGCGCTGCCGACGTCCACATTGCTGATGCCGGAGCCCTGCATCGCCATGCCCATGCCGACGGCGCGCACCTTGCCGTTTCCCATATCGCGGCAGGGGTATTTTTCCTCCCAGCCGATGCGGCGGCGCACGCTTTCCAGACACGCCTCGAGCGCGCAGCTCGTGTTCTCCTGCCCGTAGTAGGCAGGCATCGGCTCGCCCTCGCGGGGGATGTTGCGTTTTCGTATCTCAAAGGGGTCGATGCCGAGGCGCGCGGCCAGCTCGTTTACGGCGGATTCCACGGCGAAGAGGCCCTGCGTCGCGCCGTAGCCGCGGTACGCGCCCGAGGACATGTGGTTGGTGTATACAACGTCGTACACGAACCGGTACGCCTCGGCCTTGGCGTAAAGCGGGATGGATTTATGGCCGGAGAGGCCGACGGTCGTGGGGCCGTGCTCGCCGTAAGCGCCGGTATTGGAGAGCGTATAGAGATCGATGCCGCGCACGACGCCGTTTTTGTCCGCGCCGAGACGCACATGCATCTCCATTTCATGCCGCGGGCTGCCCGCGATCATGCACTCGCGGCGGGAAAAGACGATCATGCTCGGCTTTTTCGTCATCCACGTGACGAACGCCGGATAAACGGCGCTCACCGCCGTCTGCTTCGCGCCGAAGCCGCCGCCGACGCGCGGCTTGCTCACACGGATCTTCGAGCGCGGGATGTGCAGCGCGTTTGCCACGATGCGGCGCGTGTGGAATACGATCTGCGTGGAGCTTACGATGTGCAGCCGTCCGTAGGCGTCGATCGTGCAGAACGTGCGGAACGTCTCCATGGGGGTCTGCTGACAGGCCTTTGTGTGGTACACGCGGTCGATGACAATGTCGCAGCTCCTGAGCACGGCGTCAATGTCGCCCTGCCCGTCCTCCTCGTGCGCGCAGAGATTGCGGCGGTTGTCCGCGCCGACGGGACACTGCGCCTCCCAGTTGTCCTCCGGGTGAACGAGCACGGGGTTGTCGAGCGCCGTGCGGAAATCCAGCACCGGCTCAAGCACATCGTATTCCACCTTGACGAGCTTCATCGCTTTGTCGACGCACGCCTCGTCCCGCCCGGCGAGAATGGCGACAACGTCGCCCGCGAAGCGGACGTGGCGGTCGATCACGAGCCGGTCGAGCGGGCTGGGCTCCGGCGCGGTCTGTCCGGCCTGCGTATAACGCCGGGCGTCCTGCGGCACGTCCTTCCAGGTAAACACGGCCTCCATGCCCGGCACGCGCATAGCGCGGCCGGTGTCGATCTCGCGCACCAGCGCGTTCGCGTGCGGCGAGCGCAAAAGCTTTACCACGAGGCAGTTTTCCGGCGCGATGTCCTCGGTGTAGACCGGCTGTCCGGTCACGAGCTGCATGGCGTCCAGCTTGCGCACGCCCTGATTTACGGTGTTCATTCGCCCGCCTCCTTTGCCTTTTTCCACGCAAGGAAGCTCTGTATGGCGCGCAGCTGCCCTTCATAGCCCGAGCAGCGGCAGAGATTGCCCGCCAGATATTCCCGGATCTCGCTCTCGTCCGGGTCGGGGTTTTCGCGCAGGAGCGCAAGCGTATTCATAATAAAGCCGCTGTTGCAGAAGCCGCACTGCTCTGCGCCCTGATCGGCGAGAAACGCGCCGAACTCCGCAGCTTCGCTTTGCAGGCCCTCGAGCGTCGTGACGCTCCGCCCCTGCACCCGCGCGGCGAGCGTGGCGCACGAGAGCACAGGGGTGCCGTCAAGATACACGGTGCAGAGACCGCAGTTTCCGGTGCCGCACCCGCGCTTGACGCTTTTGCAGCCGAGACGCCGCACGAGATCGAGCAGCAGCGTGTCCGGCGATATCTCCGCCGTCACGGCTTTGCCGTTTAGCATAAACGCAATGTTCACTTCGCGCCTCCTTCCAGCGTATCCACGGCGCGGCGGACGAGCACGCGGATAAGATGCTTCCGGTATTCCGCGCTGCCGCGAAGGTTGGAGCCGGTCTCAATCTGCGCGCTCACGATCTCCGGCAGCGCGTCCGGCGCGCCCTGCGGCGTGAGCACGACGGCCTTTCCGGGCCGCGCGCCGAGGGCGAAGCGGTATGCTCCGTCCGCAAGCCGCGCCGCGGCGCAGGTGAGCGAGGGAAAGTCCGTTTTTGTCGGGCGTACGGACTGATAGAAGAAGGCGGCGTTTTCCTTCGGGATATGCACGCGCACGAGGATATCCCGGTCATACGGCATCTCGGCAAACTGCGCGAGCGGGACAATCCCGCCCTTATAGAGCTCGACCGAGGCGTTCAGCGCCAAAAGCAGCGTGAGCACATCGGAAAAGCCGAACCGCCCGTAAACGCTTCCGCCGAGCGTTGCGGTATTCCGAAACTGTACGCCGACAATATGGCGCAGCGCTTCGCGCACAGCGCCGTTGGTGTACTCGTTCAGCCCCGCGTGCGTTTCGAGCGCGCGCAGAGAGGTCATCGCGCCGACGGCGAAGCCCTCCGGCGTTTCCCCGACCGTGTCCAGACCGAGACCGGAAAGGTCGATCGCCGTGCCGACGGCGGTGTTCTGCATTTTGAGCCAGAGCATGCCGCCGATCACGCGGCTCGTGCGCTTCTGGTTGAGCGCCCAGGCCTCCTCGAGCGCAGCGGGGCGGACATATTCGCGGATGGTTATCATGGATATCAATTCTCCGTAAAGAATAATTGTCAAAAAACGGCGGAAAGCCGCCTAAGCGGCTTTCCGTGTTCGTGTAAGAACTTTGAAATCGCGTTTACTTTTTCAGAATGCCGAGCAGACCGCGCTTGAGCATCTGGCCGCCGGCGGAGATGAGCTGCGTTTCGATCTTGGAGCGGATGCGCTCGGCCTTGCGACGCTCCTCGGCTTCCTTTTTCTCCTTTTCGCGCTCGGCCTTGCGGCGGGCCTCGTCCTCAAGCTTCTGCGCGCGGCGGCGCTCCTCATCCTCGAGCTTCTGCGCGCGGCGGCGCTCCTCGTCGGCGAGCTTCTGCGCGCGCTTTTCGTCCGCCTCCGCCTGCTTCTGGCGCTGCTTTTCCTCTTCGGCGGCGCGCTTTTTCTCTTCCAGCCGCTCCTGCTCCTGCGCAAGCGCCTCCTCCGCGGCCTGTGTCTCGTCGGCGAGCACCTCGTAAGCGGAAACATTGTCCACCGCTTCGTCGTACTTCTCCATGCCGTCGCGGAGGATCGTCTTGGCACGCACCATCGCCTCCGGCGCACCCATCAGGCTCTGCGGGCAGACGATCTTCGTGCGCTGCACCATGGCGGGGATGCCGTCCTCGCCGAGGAACGACGTGAGCGCTTCGCCCACGGCCAGCTCCATGATGGCCTCCTCAGCGTCGAACGCCGGGTTCGCGCGGAACGCCTGCGCCGCCACGCGCACCGCCTTCAGCTCGGTGGGCGTATAGGCGCGCAGCGCGTGCTGCACGCGGTTGGAAAGCTGCGCGAGCACGGTGTTCGGCACGTCCGCCGGGCTCTGCGTGACAAAGAACACGCCGATGCCGCGCGAGCGGATCAGCTTTACGGTCTGCTCGATCTTCTGCACAAGCACCGCCGGGGCGTCGCGGAAGAGCATGTGCGCCTCGTCGAAGAAGAACACGAGCTTCGGCTTTTCGAGATCGCCGACCTCCGGCATGGTTTCAAACAGCTCCGAGAGCAGCCAGAGAAGGAAGCTCGCGTACAGCGTCGGGTTCTGCACAAGTCTGACGCAGTCGAGCACGTTGACAACGCCGCGGCCCTCGGCGTCGGTACGGATCCAGTCGTTCACGTCGAGCGACGGTTCGCCGAAGAACAGCTCGCCGCCCTCTTTCTCCAGCGGCAGCAGCGCGCGGAGGATCGCCGCGACAGACTGCGTGGCGATGTTGCCGTATTTCATGCGGTAATCGTCGCGGTGATCGTTCACATAGTTCAGCAGCGCGCGGAGATCCTTGAGATCGTCGAGCAGCAGTCCGCGGTCGTCCGCGACGCGGAAAACGATCTGCAGCACGCCCTCCTGCGCCTCCGTAAGGCCGAGAATGCGGGAGAGCAGCTCGGGACCCATCTCGCTCACGGTGGCGCGCACGGCGTGGCCGCCGGTCTGGTAGATGTCCCAGAACACGGTGGGGTAGCCGCGGTAGGCAAATTTGCCGGTGAGCTTGAAGCGCTCGATGCGCTCGCGCATGTCCTCGCTGTCCGCGCCGGGGGCGCAGATACCGGCAACGTCGCCCTTTACATCGCACAGGAAAACCGGCACGCCCGCGTCGGAGAGGGATTCCGCCAGCACCTTCATCGTGATGGTTTTGCCGGTGCCGGTCGCGCCGGCGATCAGGCCGTGCCGGTTGCACATGGAGAGGGGAAGCTCCACCCGTTCCTCCCCGGAAAGGCCAAGATAGATTTTACCGTTATCGTACATGATCGCGCCAACCTCCGTATCGGTAATGTTTGTTCGTTCGCCGACCTATATTATAACGGCCGATCCGCCGCAGCGCAACAGAAAAAGCTCTCATCCCGGGGGATGAGAGCTTTTTTGTCGATAAAAACCGAAATCAGTCGGTCACGTAAGGCAGGATAGCGACCTGACGGGCACGCTTGATCGCCTCGGTGAGCAGACGCTGATGGTAGGCGCAGGCGCCGGTGGTGCGGCGGGGCAGGATCTTGCTGCGCTCGGACAGGTACTTGCGCAGCTTGACGGTGTCCTTGTAGTCGATATACTCGGCCTTATCCACACAGAACTGGCAGACCTTTCTGCGCTTGCGGTTCTTCTGCGGGGCAGCGGACTTATCAAAAGCCATGGTTCAAAAACTCCTTTCGTGAGTGTCAAAACGGCAGCTGGCCGTCGTCATCGTCGATCGTCTGGAACGATCCGGCCTGCGCTTTCGCGCTGTTAAACCCCTCATTGGAGGGGGTGCGGGGCGCGTACTCCTGCCGGGGCGCGTACTCCTGCCGCGCTGCTCCGTCGTCCCGGCGCTTGCTTTCGCCGAAATAGACGTTTTCCGCCACGACCTCCGCCGCGGTACGGCGGTTGCCGTCGCGGTCGGTGTAGTCACGCATCTGCAGCCGACCGGAAACCACGATCATGCTGCCCTTCGTGAAGTACTTGGAGACGAATTCCCCGGTCTGACGCCAGGCGGACACGTTGATGAAATCGGTCTGCTTTTCACCGTTTTCACCGCGGCCGAAATCCCGGTCAACAGCAATGGAGAAGGACGCCACGGGAACGTTGGAGCCGGTATAGCGCAGCTCCGGATCCCGCGTCAGGCGGCCCATAAGAACGATATGATTCAGCATATCATTCCCTCCGCTTATTCGTAGCGCAGAGTGACAAGAGAGCGGATCACGCCGTCGGTGATGCCGAGGATACGATCCAGCTCGGCGGGAAGCTCGGGCCCGGAGGTGAACTTCACCAGCACATAGTAGCCCTCGGTGAGATAGTTAATCTCGTAGGCGAGCTTCCGCTTGCCCCACTCTTCCATCTCATCGACGGTGCCGTTCTGCTCGATCAGAGTTTTGAACTTTTCCACGATGGCCTGGGTCTCTTCCTCGGTGAGGTTGGGGTTGAGAACGTACAGGACCTCGTACTTTTCGGTGGTCTTAGCCATTCGTTGTCCTCCTTCTGGACTGTGGCCCCCTGCTCAGACAGGGAGCAAGGTGGATGGGATAAAAAATCTTACTTGAGTTCGACCTTCGCGCCGACGGCCTCGAGCTTGGACTTGATCTCCTCGCCCTCTTCCTTGGAGACGCCTTCCTTCAGCTTGGCGGGGACGCCTTCGACGAGAGCCTTCGCCTCGGCAAGGCCCAGACCCAGCAGGCCGCGGACTTCCTTGATGACCTTGATCTTCTCAGCGCCGAACTCGGTCATGACAACGTCAAACTCGGTCTTCTCTTCGACCGGGGCAGCGGCGGCAGCGGCGGCGGGGGCAGCGGCGGCAGCGGCGGAAACGCCGAAGGTCTCCTCAAGGGCGTGGACAAGCTCAGCCAGCTCCAGCACGGAGAGAGCCTTGACTTCTTCGATCATAGCGGTAACTTTTTCGCTAGCCATTTGTAATTTTCCTCCTAAATTTAAATTGTGTCTGCCAAATTATTCGGCAGCGGCTTCGGCGGTCTCGAGAGAGCCGCCCTTCTGCTCCAGGATCTGACCGAGAACGACGGCCAGGCTGGTGATGGGTGCGAGCATGGTGCCGAGGACCTTGGAGTACAGGGCATCCTTGCCGGGAAGCTGGGCGATCTCGCTGATCTCGGACATCGGAAGGACTTTCCCCTCCATAAAGCCGCCCTTGACCTCGAACTTGCCGTTCATCTTCTTGGCGAACTCGCTGACGATGCGGATGGGCGCGATGGGGTCGCCCTCGGTGGTGGCCAGAGAGGTGGTGCCGTTGAGCACGGAGTCAAACTCGTTGAGATTGCACTTGTCAACCGCAAAGCGGAGCAGAGTGTTCTTCACAACGGTGTACTCAATGCCGGCAGCACGCAGCTCACGGCGCAGAGCGGTATCCTCCTGAACGGTGATGCCCTTGTAGTCCACAAGGACGCCCGCCGTGGCGTTACCGATACGCTTGGTGAGTTTCTCGACGATGGCCTGTTTCTCGCTGAGTACTTTCGCGTTAGGCAATGATTTCACCTCCGGGGTAATTTTCTGCGCCCGAAAGAAAAACTCCCTCTGCCGAAAGACAGGGGGAGACACAATACAAGTATCGTGCTTTCCTCGGCAGGATTTACGGTAAACACTACCTGCTGTCTTTGGAGCGCCATGACATAATACCATAAATTCAAGGAAAGTCAATACTTTTTTCGTATTTTTATGGGGCGACCCGTTCCGTCAGCGCCGCAGCAGCGCTTCCAGCGCCGAAAGGTCGGAGAAGTCCGACAGATACGCCGCCGCGCCGGCGCGTATCGTTTCCGTATACTCCTTCATGCTCTCGTCGTATACGCCGACGCCCGCGATGCCGAGCGCCTCCGCCGCGGCCAGGTTGCGCGGCGCGTCCTCCACGAGGAGCATCCTTTCATACGGCACGCCGAGCTTGTCACGGAAAAAGGCGTAGGGCGCTTCGGTGCGCTTTGAGCCGATCTCCTCCTCGGCGTAAACGCCGTCCGCGAGCGGCGCAACGCCGAGCCGCTCAACGGCCGGATCGAGCAGCGCGCGGCGCGTCGCCGAGAGGATGTATACGCCGAGGCCCGCCGCGCGCAGCGTGCGCAGAAGCTCCTTTGCCCCCGGCTTGAGAGGCACCGCCCGTGCATAATACTCCGCCATCTCCGCGCTCCAGCGCGCGGCGAGCGGCGTATTCGCTTCGAGCTGCGGGTACATTTTCCCCATGTCCCGCGCAATTTCCCAAATCGGCACGGAGCGGATGTATTCCGCAAAGCCCTCCGGCTGCGGCAGATCTGCCTCGCGGAGCGTATCCGCCGGCAGGCGCAGCCAGTACGGCATCGAATCGGCCAGCGTACCGTCGAAATCCACGAGTGCGAGAGAGAAGGCCATGCGCGTTACCTCCGATTTTTCTGAAACGTAAAAATGCCGTCCGGCGCCGGACGGACTAATTATATGTTCCGCGGCGGCAGGATGCAATTGCTTTTTTCCTCCGGATACGGTAAAATGGATAAAACGTGTCGATTTCCGTCGGAAAGGAGGCTGGACGGCATTGAAACCGAAAAGAGAACCCCGGCGCGCCCGCCGATGGGCCGTCGCAATCCCGGCGGGGCTTTTACTTTTGCTTCTGTTCGCGGCGTTCATCTTCGGCAACGGCGGCGCCTCTGCCTTCCGGGACGATGTGGACGCGATCCTTGCCGCGCCGCGGAGCGGGGATCTCGGCGAGCTTTCCTTTGCCGATGACGGCAGCGCCGTTGTCCGCCTCTATAAAAACGACCTTTACCTTCTCGCCGACGAGAGCGGCGTCCTTCCCGGTCTCCGGCAGCAGCTGCGCGAGCGGTTCGGCGATCTCGGTTTCGGCATCCGCCTGAACGACGGAAAAATGCGCGTATGCATCTCCAAGCGCGTTCTCGGTCTTGTGCCGGTCTCGATGCAGGTCGAGACCTCCGTTTCATGGGACGGCGCCGCTGTTGTGATCCACGCCGAGAGCGTTCTGCTCGGCAGCCGGACGGCTCTGCCGGAGTCCATGTGGCCGGACAGCGTCCGGGAAGATTTCCGCGTCGATCTCGCGCAGACCGGACGCGCGCAGCAGATCGCGGACGTATATCTCGACGGCAGTGCCGCCGTGGTGGAGACCGTTCCGCTGTGTCTTCCGACAAGCGACAGCCTGCATCCCGATGCGCAGCTTCTCGAGAAGATCCGCTTTTTCGGCGCCGACGAAAAAACGGCGAGCGCCGTGGCGCTGCTCCGCCGTCTCGCCGGCGAGGACGTCCCACCGGAGGACGGGCTGCCCGCCGGGAACCGCGCGGAGCTTCTCGCATGGCTGCTCGCGCTGCAGACCGACGGCGGCGGGGATGACATGTTCTCCGCGTTCTTTGCGCGCCGCAGCGAGAATATACGCAAAGACATCGAGGCGTATCTGGCGGCCGAGGAAAACAAATACGTGAAGCTGCTGACCTCCGCGCGTGAGCTTTACAAGAGCCGGGCGCTGCGCATCGAGCGGAACGGGTTTTATGTGATCTCCACGGACCAGCCGTTCGATCCCTTCGCCGCGTCCGAGCTTTCGGCCACGACGACCGACGCGCGCGTCGTACTGCTCACAAGCGGCAGTGGCGCGCCGGAGGTAAGCCCGGCGGACGTGCCGGTGATCAAGAGCGTCGAGCGGCGCGGCGCCAATGCGCTCGATGGGCTCGACCCCGAGCACGCCTATGACATCGGCGTCGTCCTCACGACCGACGGCGGCGTTCCGGCGCTGCTGTACCGGCGCTCCAACGGCGAGATCGTCGTGCGTGAGCTCTCCTCGGAGCAGTATGTGGATATTCTCGTTTCCGGCGGACGCCCCCTCATCAATGTGGACACGCTCCCGGAGGCCGCGGAGGAGATCGTCGGCTCCGGCTGCCGGGTGCTTCCTCTGCAATAATAATT
>OLSB01002483.1_pt1 | contig 15222 bp, 13 predicted proteins | sample 1672071 | NCBI WGS metagenome assembly OLSB01 (sample SAMEA3136642, study PRJEB25190) | human gut metagenome | biome: human gut; feature: human-associated habitat; material: faeces | place: Austria | collected 2013 | reverse complement strand
TATCGGTTTCGGTTATATTCAGACGGATTACCGTTATGTATCAAATTATAAGAATGGAGCCTGGGATGAAGGCGGACTGACACAGGATGCCAATATTGTGCTGAATGAGTGTGCAGGCGTTCTTCAGTATGCACAGACCGTATTTGAGGGACTGAAGGCATATACTACCAGCGATGGCCGTACCGTGGTTTTCCGTCCTGATTTAAATGGCGAAAGATTAGAGCAGAGTGCAGCCAGACTGGAAATGCCGATCTTCCCGAAGGAGCGTTTCGTAGAAGCAATTAAGCAGGTAGTGAAAGCAAACGAAGCCTACGTTCCACCTTACGGAAGTGGCGCAACACTTTATCTTCGTCCATATATGTTCGGATCGAATCCGGTTATCGGCGTAAAGCCGGCTTCCGAATATCAGTTCCGTATATTTGCAACACCGGTCGGACCTTACTTCAAGGGCGGTGCCAAGCCGATTACCATCCGTGTCTGTGACTTTGACCGTGCAGCACCGAACGGAACCGGTCATATCAAAGCAGGATTAAATTATGCAATGAGCCTTCATGCCATTGTAGATGCACATAATCAGGGATACGATGAGAACATGTATCTCGATGCAAAGACCAGAACCAAGGTAGAGGAAACAGGTGGAGCAAACTTCATCTTCGTAACCAGGGACGGCAAGGTCGTAACACCGAAGTCAGGCAGCATCCTTCCTTCCATTACAAGACGTTCCCTGTTACAGGTGGCAAGAGAATATCTCGGACTGGAAGCAGAAGAAAGAGAAGTATATTTTGATGAAGTAAAAGACTTCGCAGAAGCAGGTCTGTGCGGTACTGCAGCCGTTATTTCCCCGATCGGCAAGATAGTGGATCATGGTAAGGAAATCTGTCTGCCAAGCGGAATGGAGCAGATGGGACCTGTTACAAAGAAGCTGTATGATACCTTAACCGGAATCCAGATGGGAACCATCAAGGCTCCGGAAGGCTGGATTGTAGAGATCAAATAAGCAGTGTTCAGGAAATAGAACATGAATGAGGCAAAAGCCCCTTCCTGTGGCTCGGTTATGCCGGTCATAGGAAGGGGATTAGCTTTTTTAGAGCGTTATTGGAGGGGACTTTTTTACAGTAACACTTTGATTGGCAAAAGACAAAAAGTATGATATGATGTAACTATTCAGTACAGGTCGAGGCATTTACTGCCAAGACCGTAAGAAAATGATTCAGTAATGCAAAATCCCATCGGCGAAGCCGATTTGGAATGGATTTTGCATCGTAACTGTGAAGGTACTGAACAGTTACGATATGATTTATAACAGGTTTTGATCGTTTGGACTAAAGAATAAACAGAGAGGTGGTTTTATTTTGAGTAAAGAAGTAGCAGGAACAACTGTTGTGATGCTGGGAAATGCCGCAATCGCCAGAGGTGCGTACGAAGCCGGTGTAAAGGTATCTGCAGCATATCCGGGAACACCCAGTACGGAAATCAGTGAGAATCTGGTGAAATATAAGGATGAATTATATTCCGAGTGGTCTCCGAATGAAAAGGTGGCAACTGAAGTGGCAATCGGGGCCTCGATCAGTGGAGTGCGTGCCCTTGTATCCATGAAGCATGTTGGTGTCAATGTGGCATCCGATCCGCTTTATACCATTTCCTACAGTGGAGTAAACGGAGGACTGGTATTGGTTGCAGCCGATGACCCGGGGATTTACAGTTCCCAGAATGAGCAGGATTCCCGTATGGTAGCACGTGCTGCCATGGTCCCCGTAATCGAGCCGTCGGACAGTGAAGAAGCAAGGATGTTTATTAAGAGAGCCTTCGAGCTTTCCGAGCAGTATGATACACCGATTATGTTCCGTACAACAACCAGACTGGCACATTCGCAGGGTGTGGTTCACTTAGAGGAACGTCAGCAGATTCCGGATAAGCCGTATGAGAAGAATATTGCCAAGAACGTCATGATGCCGGGCAATGCCATTAAGCGTCACCTCGTGGTAGAGGAACGTTTAAAGAAAATGGCAGCGGATGCGGCAACGCTTGATATTAATAAAGTAGAATATAACGATACGAAGATCGGTGTGATCACGAGTGGAATTCCTTACCAGTATGTTAAGGAAGTACTTCCCAATGCTTCCGTATTAAAGCTTGGTCTGGTACATCCCCTTCCGAAGACCCTGATTGAGGAGTTTGCTTCCAGGGTAGATACCCTTTATATTGTGGAGGAACTGGAGCCTGTCATTGAGGAACAGGTGAAATCCTGGGGAATCAAGTGTATCGGTAAGGAAATCTTTACCGTACAGGGTGAATACAGTGCCAATATGCTTCGCAGGGCAATTCTTAAGGAAGATCTGGATCTTGAAGAAGCTGCACAGGTTCCTGCAAGACCGCCGATCCTTTGTCCGGGATGTCCGCACAGAAGCGTTTATTCCGTATTGAAGAAATTAAAGATTCATGCATCCGGTGATATCGGGTGTTATACCTTAGGCGCGGTAGCTCCTTTGAGCGTTGTGGATACGACCGTCTGTATGGGCGCAAGTATCAGTAACCTTCACGGAATGGAGAAGGCGAAGGGTAAAGATTATATCAAGAACTGGGTAGCCGTAATCGGAGATTCCACCTTTTTACATACCGGTGTCAATTCCCTTATGAATATGGTATACAATCAGGCAACCGGAACCGTAATTATTCTGGATAACTCTACAACCGGTATGACCGGTCATCAGGATCATGCAGCAACCGGAAAGACCCTGATGGGCGATACGACATATATGATTAACATTTATAAGCTTTGCAAGGCAATGGGCATTGAGCATGTTTATGAAGTGGATGCCTTTGACATTGAAGGCTTAGAGAAGCTGATCAAAGAAGAAACCCAGAGAGAAGAGGTTTCTGTCATTATCACGAAATCCCAGTGTGCGCTGCTTAAGACCTTTGTACCGAAGGGCAAATGTGTGGTTGATGTTGAAAAATGTAAGAAGTGCGGACTGTGTATGGTATCCGGATGTCCGGCAATGCATAAGGGCGCAAACGGAGAAGCGGTCATTGATGAAACGATGTGCAATGGCTGTGGTCTGTGCATGAAAAACTGTAAATTCGGCGCTATTTCTTTAGTGCCCAATCAGAAGTAGGAGGGCGAAGAGATGGAAACGAAGAATATTATGATTGTGGGTGTCGGTGGTCAGGGAACCCTGCTTACGAGCCGTATTTTAGGAGGAATTACCCGTAAGGCAGGGTATGATGTGAAGATTTCCGAGGTTCACGGAATGGCACAGCGTGGCGGAAGTGTAGTAACCTATGTCCGCTATGGGGACAAGGTAGCGGAGCCGATTGTAGAAGAAGGACAGGCAGATGTGCTGATTGCCTTTGAACGCCTCGAAGCACTCCGGTATGCACATTTCCTGAAAAAGGACGGAGTTATGATTGTCAATGATCTTCGCATGGATCCGATGCCGGTGTCCATCGGGGCTGCACAGTATCCGGAGAACATTATTGAGAATCTGAAAAAGAAGCATCAGGTGATTTCACTGGACGCACAGGCACTTGCCAAGGAAATCGGCAATGCAAGAGTCTTTAATACGATTATCATTGGTGTGGCAGCAAAGAGAATGGACTTTGCGAAAGAGGACTGGCTCAAGGTCATTGAAGAGACGGTTCCGCAAAAGACCATCGAAATTAATACCAGGGCATTTGAAGCCGGATATGCACTTGGATAGAACCGGGCAGTTGACATTGGGTATGCAGGATACAGAAGTTCAGGCAGGAAGAACTTTTGATATAAAAACGAAAAGAAAGAGAAGGCAGGGAAACAAAAGTGATATGGAATGAGACCAAAGAATGTATCAGCAGGGATGAGCTTGCAGAGCTGCAAAGCAAGCGGCTTGTGAAGGTAGTAAACCGTGTATATCACAACGTGGAATATTACCGGAAGAAGATGCAGGAGGTCGGGATTGAGCCGGGAGATATCCGAGGAATTGAGGATATTACGAAGCTTCCTTACACGACCAAGAATGATTTAAGAGACACCTATCCGTTTGGATTATTTGCAGCACCGCAGTCCGACATTGTCCGGGTTCATGCATCGAGCGGAACGACCGGCAAGGCAACAGTAGTTGGCTATACGAGAAGAGATATTGATATCTGGTCGGAATGTGTATCAAGATCCCTGACGATGGCCGGGATTACCAGAGGCGATATTATTCAGATCGCTTATGGTTACGGATTATTTACCGGTGGACTTGGTGCCCATTACGGAGCGGAATATCTGGGAGCAACGGTTGTTCCGATGTCTACCGGTAATACGAAAAAGCTCACTACGATGATGAAGGACTTCGGGGTTACGGCAATTGCCTGTACACCTTCCTATCTGCTTCATATTGCAGAGACCTTAGAGCATGACGGGGATATCGATAAGATTAAGTTAAAGACTGCGATCTGCGGTGCGGAACCGTGGACAGAGCAGATGCGTCATCAGATAGAAGAGAAGCTTCATATCCATGCACATGATATTTATGGGCTGTCTGAGATCATGGGACCGGGTGTTGCCTGTGACTGTGAATATCACAAGGGCTTACATATCCAGGAGGATCATTTCTTCCCGGAAATTATCAGTGCAGAAACATTAGAGCCGGTAGCAGCAGGAGAAACCGGTGAGCTGGTATTTACCACGCTGACGAAGGAGGGGCTGCCACTTATCCGTTATCGTACAAAGGATCTGACAAGCATTACCTATGACAGATGTGAGTGTGGCAGAACAACCGCCAGAATCAGCCGCTTTGTAGGGCGTTCCGATGATATGCTTATTATCCGCGGAGTGAATGTATTCCCGTCTCAGATCGAAGCTGCATTGCTTGAAATGAATGGAACAACTCCTCATTACCTGATGATTGTCGATCGTGTGAATAATCTTGATACACTCGAAGTACAGGTAGAGGTGGAGGAGGCATTCTTCTCTGATCAGATCAGGGAGCTTGAAAACTTAAGCAAGAAGATTGCGCATACCATCCAGCAGGCAATTGGTCTTGCGGTAAAGGTAAAACTGGTAGAACCAAAGACCATCGAACGAAGCATGGGCAAGGCCGTTCATGTTATTGATAACCGTAAACTGGTATAGAAAGAAGGTGCCTGAATGAAACAGCTTTCTGTTTTTATTGAAAATAGAGAAGGACGTCTTGAGGATGTCCTGAATTTACTGAAAGAAGAGAACATTAATATTATTTCTTTAAGCCTTGCAGATACCAGTGATTATGGCATGCTGCGCCTGATCGTAAGCGATCCGCAAAAGGGACGCGAGGCATTAAAGGAAAATGGATTTTCGGCAACCCTGAATGATGTCGTTGCCGTGACACTTCCCCACAAGGTGGGCGCATTGCAGGAAATCCTGCATGTTCTGTGTAAAGAGAGCTTAAATGTCTGTACGAAGACCGATGAGGCAGCGATCGTTATTAAGCCGTCCGACCCGAAAAAGGCGGAAGAGGTACTGCGCGCTGCCGGTGTACATTTCTTTGCTTTATAGGAAAGCCCTATAAGGCAAAAAGCTCCGCAGGGATGTGCAGCTTACGGGGAAGAACATGGCTTACTCAAACAGGGTAATAAATTTCTGTGCGGCAGGAGCCAGTGACCTGGTTTCACGGTGGATCAGATAGAAGCTCCGGGGCGGCATTACTGGGGTAAAGCACAGCTCAAACAGCTCACCGCTTTCTAAGGCTTCCAGTGCGAAATCCTTCATGACACAGCCGATCCCCAGATTCCGGAGCGCAAACTGGACGATCATATCACTGGTTGCCAGTTCAAATTCAGGTGCAAGGAAAACCTGATTCTGTGCTAAAAAGGTATCCATATATTGGCGTGTACTGGTATTCTTTTCCAGACAGATGACAGGCAGTTGTTCTAACATTTCATAGGACAGCTGCTTGTTTTTTAATTCCCAGAAGCGGCCTGCAGCAACGAAAATATCCTGAACCTCCCGTACCTTGTGTGCAACGAAGTCATTCAGGGCAGGGAGCGGTGAACTCACAACGCCCAGGTCAATCCGGTTTTCGGAAAGGGCCGTCAGTGTTTCCGGAGTCGGGGAATTGGAAACGATGACCTTGATTTTCGGATACCGGCGGTGGAACTGTTCCAGGAAGGGCAGCAGATAGTATTTCAGGGTCATATCGCTGGCACCAATCCGGATTTCACCCAGATCAAGATTCATCAGTTCCTTCAGCTTCTGCTCACCCTGACGGATGCTTTCACAACAGCTTTCGGCATAGGGAAACAGGATTTCTCCCTCTTTGGTGAGACGGATGCCCTTGGCAGTCCGTTGGAAGAGGGAAACATTTAACTGGGCTTCCAGCTGTTTCATGGACTGGCTGACGGCCGGCTGTGTGAGGGAAAGCTGCTGTGCGGCTGCGGTAATGCTTCCGGCTTTGGCAACATAATAAAAGGTTTTGTATAATTCAAGGTTGTTCATAAGGGAGCCTTTCTGTGTGAACTGTAATGGATATTTCTGTTACTGTGTTGGGATATATGCCTGGTTTTATCATTGGGAAAATCTGCTCTCTTTGAATGGAGCTTTTTGTGAATCAGGTAGATCATAACATATAAGATATAATATAATCAACACTTATGAATAATATAAGCAATATTAATTTTATTTATGCTATTATCAGTGTTATACTAAAAAATGTGTGGTTCTGTGCAAGAGAAAGAGTGCAGAACAGATATCACAATACAGGCTGTAAAGCAGTGCAGGACAGCCTGAAATTCTGTAAATAGTATGCAGCAACATGCAAGGAGGAAGCAGGAACATGGTTAAAGCAGTCGTAGGAGCGAACTGGGGAGATGAAGGAAAGGGAAAGATCACAGATATGCTGGCACAGCAGGCGGATATCATTATCCGTTTTCAGGGTGGTGCCAATGCAGGACATACCATTGTAAACAATTACGGTAAGTTCGCATTGCATACCTTGCCGTCCGGTGTGTTTTACAATCATACAACAAGCATCATCGGAAATGGTGTGGCACTGAATATCCCGGTATTATTCAGTGAAATCAAGTCAATTACCGACAAGGGAGTACCGGCACCGAAGATTCTGGTATCGGAGCGTGCACAGATCGTAATGCCGTATCATGTTCTTTTTGACCAGTATGAAGAGGAGCGTCTGGGAGGCAAGTCCTTCGGATCGACCAAGTCCGGTATCGCACCTTTTTATTCGGATAAATATGCAAAGATCGGTTTCCAGGTAAGTGAACTGTTCGATGAAGACACCTTAAAAGAAAAGGTACAGAGAGTCTGTGAACAGAAGAATGTCATTCTGGAATATCTCTATCATAAGCCGGCCATTGATCCGGAAGAATTGTTAAAGACCCTGCATGAATATCGTGATATGATCGCACCTTATGTATGCGATGTATCTTCTTATCTGGATCGTGCAATTAAGGAAGGAAAGACCATTTTATTAGAGGGACAGCTTGGAACCCTGAAGGATCCGGATCACGGAATTTATCCGATGGTAACCTCTTCCTCGACACTTGCCGCTTACGGTGCAATCGGAGCAGGGATCCCGCCTTATGAAATCAGGCAGATCATTACCGTATGCAAGGCTTATTCTTCTGCAGTTGGTGCAGGTGCCTTTGTATCCGAAATCTTCGGAGAGGAAGCAGATGAATTAAGAAGACGCGGTGGTGATGGCGGTGAATTCGGAGCAACCACAGGACGCCCGAGACGTATGGGCTGGTTTGACTGTGTGGCAAGTAAGTATGGCTGCCGTCTGCAGGGAACAACGGATGTGGCTTTTACCGTACTGGATGTTCTGGGATATCTCGATGAGATCCCGGTTTGCGTCGGATATGATATTGACGGTGAGGTTACGACTGACTTCCCGGTAACCTGGAAGCTTGAGAAGGCAAAGCCGGTATTAAAGACCTTACCCGGGTGGAAGTGTGATATCCGCGGTATCAGGAATTATGAGGAGCTTCCGGAGAACTGTCGTAAATATATCGAGTTCGTAGAGGAGCAGATCGGTTATCCGATCACGATGGTATCGAACGGTCCTTCCCGTGATGACATTATTTATCGTAAAAGTCCTCTCAGTAAGTAATTGACGGCAGGAGTAAGGAGCATTACAGCTTATGCATATTGCGGAAGTCAGTCGGAGTACAGCCTTTGATGATTTTGAACATCCGGATGAAGGAAGAAAGGCTGTCAAAGCCGGATAAGGAAGAAACCTCCGTAACCGTCAGCTCCGGATTGATCAACAGATTTTCCGCATAACTGATGCGCTTCTTGTTTACGTATTTATAAAAAGAAACATTGGTAAAGTATTTAAAGAGCCGGCTGAAGTGGTATTTACTGAAGCCGGCTCTTTTTGCAGTCTCTTCAAGAGTGATGTTTTCTGTACAGTGTTCGCTGATATAATCACATATTCCCAAAAATTTTTCCATATATTTCTTGTAAGTATTATTGCCTGTACCGGAGCTTGGAATCCAGGGAGACTGCTCCCGTCCGAGCCATACGAAAATTTCGATGAGTTTTGCGTGGATTGCGGCTTCGAACATGGAATTGCCCATTGCATATTCATCACGGATCTGCAGCAGAAGCATCCGGATCTGCTGATGGGCAGTTTCGTTGCTTTCGGGAGTAATCAGCATGGTGGAAGGAAGAGTAGCTAACACATTGGAGATATCGCGGGTCTGGTGAAGAAGAGTATAATCGGCCTGGAAGATCAGACGCCGCCCGGAGGGAGGCGCAAACAGGGAATGGATAACACCGGAATTAATCAGAAGAATCTGATCGGGATAAATCATATATTCTACATTATCGCAGACTGCCCGATAGGTATTTTCAATTGGCATAATAATTTCAATGGGGGCATGCCAGTGAGGTGGATAATCTTCCACGTTATCATTGTCATACAGACAAAGATGCATTCCCTCTTTGAAATTTGCTATTTCCCGAATCCCCTCTAAAGTTTCAATCATAAGATTTCCTTTCCCATACATTCCCCTCTGTATGTTCTGGCAAATGAAAAATGGTATCAGTATCAGAGCACAAAATTGAAGTGTAGAAATGCTAGTAATTGCTATTCTGCTCACGTGTTAAAAATCAGCTAAAAAATTAATTAATTTAGTCAAAAGACAAATTGCATATAAAAGATGTGTAAAATATTTGAAAAATATGCAAATAACATACAATTTAAACGGATTCTTACAGATAATATCATAAAACCATACAAATCAAAGGTCAATAAAAAAGCAAGAATTAATAATCATTAAGCAATTATTATAATGCTGTCAGGATATGGGTTTGTTATAGTTTGTTTATCAACATTACCCGTTCCGTAAATGAGGGGGAAACATATAAAGGAGGAAATAGTTATGAAATTGAAACGCGTATTAGCGACGGTTTTATCAGCAGCGATGGTTCTGTCCTGTCTTGCAGGATGTGGAAGCTCTACTGCAGATACTTCCGCAGGCTCCACAAGCAGTTCTGCTTCAACAGATTCTGCCTCTGCAGATTCCGGTGAGGTCCAGGAAATCACCTGGATGTTCTGGGATGATTTGAATGCAACAGAGGATCTGATCTCAATTGGTTATAAAGAAACCATTGACAGATTTAACAAGGATTATGAAGGAAAATATCATGTAACTCCGATTACAACCAATCTGGAAGAATACTATACGAAGCTGAATGCTCTTGTGGCAGCCGGCGAGACACCGGATGTATTTATCGCTTCTCCGGGAGCCAACTTAAATGATTATGCTTTGACAGGCGTTGCTGCAAAGCTGGATGATTATCTGGCAGACGGATGGAAAGATACGTTTACATCAGATGCTGTATTTGCAGGTGGTACATATTCAGATGGTATTTATGCCGTTCCGCTTAATATTGCAGCTGCCTGTGTATTCTATAACACAGAGATGTTTGAGAAGGCAGGCGCAGAGGTGCCCAAGACATTTGACGAATTGCTGACCAGCTGTCAGAAACTGCAGGATGCAGGCTATACACCAATTACCATTTCCGCAGGTACAGCATGGTGTTTATCCATGGTAGCCGGTTATCTTTGTGACAGAAATGGTCTGGTTCTGAGCGATATTGCAGATCATAAGACCGATTGGAAGGATGAAAAGGTGATCAACGCAGGAAAGCAGATTCAGGAGCTTTCCAAATATTTCCAGAAGACCGCAGCCGGTGATGATAATGATATTGCTACTGCAGCGTTTTATAATGAAGAAGCAGCAATCCTGATTCAGGGTTCCTGGGCAATCGGACAGATCAATGGTTCCTGCGCAGAAGGCTTTGCGGATAAGGTTGGTGTGTTTGCATTCCCTGCAGTTACCGGTGGTAATCCGGATGCAAACAGAGTGATTGCAAAGTCTGATTCCCTTTGCATGAGTGCATCCACCAAGTATCCGGAAGCTGCTATCGCGCTTATGAAGTACTTTACAGATGACACTGCGCAGAAATATACCGCAGAAGTTGGTGGTAAGATCCCGGTAACATCCGTTGAATATGATGAAAACGTTGCGCCTCCGGAACTTGCTTATGTTATGGATGTATTCAAGAATGCTTCCTCTACATTTGGATTCTACAATGAATCTCTTGCAGATACCGAAGCCGGTTCTACATTTGATAACTGTTTTGTAGAAATTTTCAAGGGTGAAGATCCCGAAACTGCTTTACAGCCTATTCAGGATTATTACGAGATGAATGTCTGGTAAGTTTTAGATGAAATTACTTTTGGCCAGCACCCCAAGAGGGTGCTGACCTTTCTATAGGGAACTTTTGGAAGGAAATGTGATTCGTTGTGTGAAAATGATTTATAAAGTCCTTTATAGAAAGGTCAGCAATGGGGAAGCGTAGGGGATATGCATAAGGTTGGCAATTCATATCCGGTGGATATGATTAGTACATAAAGAAAGGAATGGGGTTATGGACAAATTACTACGAAACAAGAAAGCAATTATTTTATTTATTGCACCGGCATTTATTCTTTTTACGGCAGTGCTGTTTTATCCAATCTGCCGGGCGGTTTATTTTTCTTTCTGTGACTACAAAGTAAATTATCCGATTAAATTTACCGGATTAAAAAATTATATTCTGTTGTTTACCAAGGATAAAACGATGCGGTACGCACTTCGGAACTCCATTTTCTTTATGATTTTCTCCTGTGTGTCACAGCTGATTCTGGGTCTGGTTCTTGCGGCATTACTAACCAATATCAAAAAAGGACGGAACCTGTTTAAAAATATTTATTATCTGCCGTGTGTTCTTTCATCTGCGGCACTTGGTCTGATGTGGATGTTTGTATTTACACCAAAGCTTGGTATCAATCAGATTATGGCTTCCCTTGGTTTGATTAAGGATTGTACGGAGGGGCCTCAGTGGCTTTTTAATACAGATGGATATATTATACTTCCGATTATTGTGATTTCGGTAGTTGCCTTATGGCAGTATGTTGGCCAGTCCATGATGCTTTATATGGCGCAGATTTCCGGTATCAGTAACGATATTTATGAAGCTGCCTATATTGATGGAGCAACCAAGACACAGGCCTTTACCAGAATTACATTGCCGCTCATCCGGCCGATGGTTGCGACGGCAATGTCCTTAAATGCAATCGGATCCTTAAAGTTCTTTGATCTTGTTTATAACATGATTCCGGAAGGCTTCCTTGGCAACAGGGCACATGTGCTGGCAACGCATCTGTATGATCAGGCATTTAAGTACAATAAGCTTGGTTATGGCTCAGCCATTGGTGTTGTATTACTTGTAATGTGTCTGGTGGTTACTGTGTTCATTAACAAGTTTGTTAAAGTAGATAACTATGAAATGTAGGAGGGCTGATGAATGAGTACGAAGTCGAAAGTTATCAAGGTATTTATTTACATATTTCTTGTGTTATTGGCTTTAATTTATCTGGTTCCGTTGATCTGGGTGGTAATCACCTCATTGAAGGACGATGCGGTGTTGATGATTTCTCCGTGGGCACTGCCTGACCGGCCGATGTTTGAGAACTATGAATTTGCATGGACGATGGGTAACCTTGGAAAGGCAACATTGAATTCCTTTATTGTATGTTCCATCACACTGGTATTATCCATGCTGTTTGGTTCCATGGCAGCTTATGCGATTGCCATTCTGCGCTGGAAATTATCAAAGCTTACCATGACTTATTTTCTGATTGGTATGATGATCCCGGTGCATTGCGTATTGATTCCGCTGTTTATCCAGTTTTCCAAAATCGGACTCAGTAATACTTTATTGGGAATTATAATTCCTTACATTACATTTTCGCTTCCGATTACAATTTACATACTGGTGGGATTCTTTGCGGGAATCCCGAGGGAATTGTTTGAAGCGGCCTGCATTGACGGGTGTTCTGTGTACCGGATGTTTACGCATGTGGCTCTGCCGCTTGCCAAGACCGGATTCATGGTGACAGGTCTGATGTCCTTTGTGGCTAACTGGAATGAACTGCTTCTTGCCATGGTATTTATTTCAAAGGAAGCCAAGAAAACCCTTCCGGTTTCCCTGACAAAGTTTGTCGGACCATATAATACCAATTACTGTCAGATGTTTGCAGCCATTGTACTTGCGATTATTCCTACGGTCGTTGTATATTGCTGTTTCTCCAATAACATTGTCGATGGTCTGACACAGGGGGCTGTAAAAGGTTAAATAGTTTATAAATACCGCAGATCGCAGAACCCACAGAAAGAGACTACAAATGGCAGATGATTTATGGTAAAATCATCTTATGAATAACGTAAATTATGCCAGACAATTAGATCATTTATTAGAACAACCGGAAACAAAAGGAAAGCATTTATTCCTGCATAGCTGTTGTGCGCCCTGCAGCAGCTATGTTTTGGAGTATCTGCGTTCCTTTTTTTCTATTACCGTTTTTTATTACAATCCGAATATCACGGAGGATGCCGAGTACCGTAAGCGTGTCATCGAGCAGAAGCGTCTCATAGGAATTTTCAATGCAATGGGGGATGCCTATCCGATTGAGATTGTGGAAGGGGATTATGTGCCGGAACAGTTCTTTGCGATGAGCAGGGGATATGAGAAGTGTCCGGAGGGTGGCGAGCGGTGTTTCCGCTGTTATGAGATGCGGCTTCGTGAAACAGCGCTGCAGGCGAAGAAAGCAGAGGCGGACTATTTTACTACGACATTAACCATCAGTCCGCTTAAGAATGCAGCCAAAATTAATGAGATCGGGCAGCAGCTTTCGGAGGAACTGGAGGTTCCCTTTCTGCCATCCGATTTTAAGAAGAAAAACGGCTATAAGAGATCGGTGGAATTGTCGAAGGAATATGATCTGTACCGACAGGATTACTGTGGCTGCATTTTTTCTAAAGCAGAGAGGGAAGAACACGAGAAAGCGGAAAATAGACTTGAATAGTTGTATTTGAACCGTTATACTTGAATCGTTATAATCTCAGAGAAAATGGGAAAGGTATATCATAATGGAAAAATTTTTGGACTTAATTTCAAACGAAATGAAACAGGCATTTGAAACAGCCGGGTATGACAGGGAGCTGGGAAAGGTGACCGTATCGAACCGCCCGGATCTTTGTGAATATCAGTGTAACGGGGCAATGGCAGGTGCGAAGCTCTATAAGAAAGCACCGATCATGATTGCGAACGATGTTGCAGGCAAGTGTACGGACAGCAGGGTTTTTGCAGAGGTACAGGCAGTTGCTCCCGGCTTTTTGAATTTAAAGATTAAGGGAAGCTTTCTGGCAGACTATCTGACACAGATGGAGAAGGAAGAGAAGTTTGGGCTTAATGCCCCTGAGAAACAGAAGACGATTATTGTGGATTACGGCGGACCGAACGTGGCAAAGCCGCTTCATGTCGGACATCTCCGTTCTGCAGTTATTGGTGAAAGTGTAAAGAGAATCGCCCGTTACATCGGACACAAGGTGATCGGTGACATTCACATGGGAGACTGGGGTCTGCAGATGGGACTGGTCATCACCGAGATGAAGGAGCGTTACCCGGATCTTGTATATTTTGATGAAAGCTTTGATGGCGAATATCCGGAGGAGGCACCGGTGACGGTTACGGAGCTTGAGGAGATTTATCCTACTGCAAGCAGGAAGTCCAAGGAAGATCCGGCATATAAAGAAAAAGCAATGGAAGCAACCTTTAAGCTCCAGAGCGGAGTGAAGGGGTATCGTGCTTTGTGGAAACAGATTATCAAAATTTCCGTTGCGGATATGAAGCGTAATTACGATAACCTGAATGTAACCTTTGACCTTTGGAAGGGTGAAAGTGATGTGCATGATGTGATCCCGGGCATGGTGGATTACATGAAGAAGGAGGGCTATGCATATATCAGCGATGGCGCTCTGGTTGTGGACGTTAAGGAAGATACCGATACTAAGGAAATTCCGCCCTGTATGATTCTGAAATCAGACGGTGCTTCCTTATATAATACGACAGATCTGGCGACCATTATGGAGAGAATGCGTGAGTATCATCCGGATCAGATGATCTATCTGACGGACAAGCGGCAGGATCTATATTTTGAGCAGGTTTTTCGCTGCGCACGCAAGACCAAACTGGTGGATGAAGATACCGAGCTTGTGCATATTGGATTCGGTACGGTAAACGGTGCGGACGGACATGCGTTCAAGACCCGTGACGGCGGCGTGATGCGTCTTGAAATGCTGATCAATGAAATCAATGAGAAGATGTATCAGAAGATCGTGGAAAGCCGTGAAGTAGACGAGGAAGAGGCCAGAAATACCGCAAAGATCATTGCACTTTCTGCAATTAAATACGGAGATCTGTCCAATCAGGCTTCCAAGGATTATATTTTTGATATTGATAAGTTCACCTCCTTTGAAGGAGATACCGGTCCGTACATTCTTTATACCATCGTCCGGATCAAATCCATTCTTGCGAAAGCAAAGGAACAGGGAGAGGATCTTACAAATTTGACGTTAAAAGAGGCAGATACCGATTCCCAGAAGGCATTGATGATGACGATTGCTCGTTTCAATGCCATGATGGAAAATGCATATGATGAGGTTGCACCGCACAAGATCTGTGCCTACATTTATGATCTTGCCAATGCATTGAATCGTTTTTACCATGAAAACCGGATTCTTGCAGAAGAGGATGAGACAAAGAAACGCAGCTGGCTTGGACTTCTGATCCTGACAAAGGAAATTCTGGAGGCATGTATTGATGTGCTGGGCTTTAGTGCACCGGAAAGGATGTAATGCATGGCAGGA